>MDTC01105997.1_pt1 | contig 16937 bp, 13 predicted proteins | sample 811181 | NCBI WGS metagenome assembly MDTC01 (sample SAMN05326644, study PRJNA326480) | marine metagenome | isolation source: seawater | place: Pacific Ocean: North | collected 2011 | reverse complement strand
CTTGCCTAATTCAAACATATCCCCAAGAATAAATATTTTATTTTCAACATTTAATTTTTCAAAATTATTTATTGCCAGCATCATACTTGTAGGATTAGCATTGTAAGCATCCAGGATAATATTATTTTTTTCTTTATTGATAATTTGTGATCTATTATTTGAAGATATATAATTCAATATTCCATTCTTAATATCAGTAATTTTAAGCTTAAAATATAAACCAATAGTAATAGCAGCTACAATGTTTTCAACATTATAATTTCCAAAAAGTGAACTTTTAATATCTGTTTGGTTTACATTAATTATTATTTTAGGGTTAACAGATTTTGTTTGATATTTAACATCACTATTAGTTTTGCCAAACCCAAATTTATTATCATATTTAGAAATTATTTTTATTTGTTTTTCATCATCTGAATTATAAAAAATAAGCCCGTTTTTTTTTATTAAAAATTCATAGAGTTCACTTTTTCCTTGAACAACACCTTGTTCACTGCCAAAACCTTCAAGATGAGCTTTTCCAAAATTTGTGATATACCCAAAGTCTGGCTCAGTAATTTTGCATAGTGATTCAATTTCTTTAATGTGATTAGCTCCCATTTCGATAATTGCTAATTCTGTTTCTTCGGTTATTTTTAATAGTGATAGGGGCACACCGATATGATTATTTAAATTTCCTTCTGTATATGAAGTTTTCCATTTTGTTTTTAAAACAGAGTTAATTAGTTCCTTAGTGGTAGTTTTCCCATTACTTCCTGTAATTGCAATTATTTTAGTTTTTAGTTTTTTCCTGTGAAAATTTGCAAGCTTTTGTAATGTTTCTAAACAATCTTTAACATAAATATAATTAGCTTTGTCTAAAGCATATTTTTCTTCGTCAACTAAAGCAATTAAAGCACCATTATCAACTGCATTTTTTGCAAATTTGTTTCCGTTAAAATTTGGACCTTTTAACGAGAAAAATATACAGTTTTTTTTTGCTTTCCTTGAGTCTGTTATGACACCAGAAGATTGCGCAAACTTTTCATATATTTCTTTTATGGACATATGATAAATGTATAAAAAAAGCCCTAAAGATTTAAATTAGGGCTTTTTATTAACTTTTTTAAAAAGTTTAATTTCTTGTTTTTTGGGAATTAAATGTTTTTGTTCCAATTCTTGACATTGCACATCTAAATCCTATGAAATCAGTTGCCTGATCTTGAGGATAAAATCTTCTTTGTGCAGGATCCAACCAATACGCTCTATCTTTCCAAGATCCACCTTTATAAACCCTAACTTGATCGCTAATTAGTGTAGTCGCATTATTTTCCATTTTTTCAGGATCAGTTTCAAGCATATCAGGTGATTTATACATTGTTTGAGTCTCACCTTGTTCTTCTTCAGCTCTATCGTATCTTTCAGCCATATAATTTCTAGACGACCTGTAATCTCCGTCTCTAAAGTTTATATTATAACTTTTGTCAAATTGAGTTCTAGCTCTAAGATCTGTAGAGTCAAGGTCCTGGGTTAGTAATTCTCCAGGTTGAACAACTGCTACTCTTTTACCGTTTGAAAGAGTTTTGTACTGTGTTTCAGTTGCAACAACTGCTTTACCATTTTCACCAATCTGAAACTTTTTGTAATCATTTCCTCTGAAATAATTAAAATCGTTAAATTCATCATCTACTATTGGTCTGTATACATCAGCAACCCATTCAGCTACATTACCAGCCATATCATATAATCCAAAAGAATTAGCATCATACGAAGCAACTTGGTTTGTGATATCTGCTCCATCGTCAGACCAGCCTGCTATACCACCATAATCACCATCACTATTTTTAAAATTTGCTAGTTGATCGCCAAGATTTTTTCTTTGTCCGGTTCTAGTGTATTGACCTTGCCATGGATATTTTTTTCTACCTCTATATACATTAAAATCTCTAACTTCTTTTAATCCTAATGCAGCATATTCCCATTCAGATTCTGTAGGAAGTCTAAATTTAGGACTTATATAGCCTGATTCTCTATTTGCAGTTGAAGGAGCCAAAGAGTCAGGAGTTCTGCTTCTTTTGCCTCTTAATATTTCCTGATTTCCACCATAACTTTCATTTGGATTAATAACATAAGTATCAATATTAAATGTGCTATTATTATTTACACTATCAAGTTTAGCATCCCTAACAATAAATCCTTCTTTCTCAAGGATTAATTCTTGGTATCTATCGGATCTCCATTCTGCATATTCAGTTGCTTGAATCCATTTAACACCGACAACTGGGTAATTAGCATAAGCTGGATTTCTAAGGTAATTGTTAACCATATCTTCTGCGTACCCTAATTTATTTCTCCATACAAGAGTGTCAGGAATTGCTCCAAGGTAAACATCCATTGAACGATTTCTCTTTAACCAGTCAAGGTATTCTAAATACATAACATTAGTAACTTCAGTTACATCCATATAGAATGACTGAACATGTTGTTGGTTTGCAGTATTGTTCCAATCTCTCATAGGATCGTCCTGAACTCTCCCCTTTGTATAAGTCCCGCCATCTATTAAAACCATATTTGGAGGGTTGTCCTGACCTTTAAAATTTGTATTATATTGAAACCCGCCTTTTTTGGAATTTATATCCCAGCCAGTTGCAGATGAAACATTTCTATTGTTAGAAAATTGTGATTTATTACAACTTTCAAAAGAAAAAAGCATCACAATGCTAAATAAAACTGTAGTGTAAAATTTAAATTTCCTTTTCATAGTAAACTTTATTTACTCATATAGAGCTTCCAAATATAACAATTAATACTCATTTTACAATTATTTTAACCATATTGATTTCTATAATTAAACGCTGCCTTTATCTTATTATTATGTTATTTTTGCCAATTGATGCATTTAAATAATATTATTTGTTAATCAGCGTTTTTCAATATATGAGAATTATTATTTTATTTTATCTCATTTTTTTATCTAATAATTTATTCAGTCAATCATTAAAATTTGATGTTGATTGGAATGGTGCAGAGGAGTATTTTATTGGTAAAAAATCATTGATTATCCCAAATTCTAAAAATTTTAAAAATAATTATGGTTATTCAGGATATTACAAAATTGTTAATCAATGGCAAGATGATAAAATAATAGACCAAAGTTCTGTTATAATTTCAAATATTCAATATTCAAATTTAAATATCGAACAATTTTCTGGTTTAAAAGAAATTGATTTTCAAGAGAAGGTAGAATTTAATTTAAACTCATCTGTTTCAAAAAACAAAATTTTTTCTTTTTTAGAAATTACACCTATCATTTTACAAAATGGAGTTTATAAAAAAATTGAAAGTTTTGATATTGATTATAAATACTCAACTAAGTCCAAAGTTAACAGAAGTTTGACTGAACCTTCAGTGATGAGAAATGGCGAATGGTTTCAATTTTTTGTACATCAAACAGGTATTCATAAAATTGATAAAGATTTTTTAGAAGATTTAGGTGTAGATACAGATAATATAAATCCCAAAAAAATTAAAATATACGGACATGGCGGAGGTATGCTTACAATGGAAAATTTAGATAATTTTTTGATTGACCCTGTTGAAAATTCTATTAAGGTTGTTGGAGAAGAGGATGGGGTTTTTAATTCTGATGATTATATACTTTTCTATGCTTCTGGTCCTGAAGGTTTTAATACTCAAAGTAATACTAATATAAACCTGTATGAGAATAAAATTTCGTATTTTCTTTCTGTTGGTTCTGATGATGGTTTAAGAATAAGTAATCTAATAGAGCCAAGTGATGATTCAGCATTAACTATTGATTTCTACACAAATTATAAATTTTATGAAAACGATGATTATAATCTAGCAAAAATTGGAAGAAGATGGTTTGGAGATAGATTTGATTTTGAAAATGTGAAAAATTTTCAATTTGATATTGATGATTTAATTTTAGAACATCCTGTTAAATTAAAAATCACTGCTGCTGCAACTTCAGAAATTATTACAACAATGTCTGTCGATGTTAATTCTTCTCAATTAACTACAATGGTCTTTGGTCCAATTGGTGACCCTATATTAGCTACCGGAGATAGTTTTTCGTCAAATATTAATTTAAATTCTTCTACAGCTAATATCAAATTGACCTACAACAACAACGGAAATCCAGCTTCTTCTGGTTATCTGGACTACATTTCGATTGAAGGTAGATCAAATTTAAATTTTAATAATGGCCAATTAATTTTTTATAATAGCGATATAGATGATGATTATAATATTGTAAATTATAAAATAACAAATGCTCAAAATGTCATCAGTATCTGGAATATTTCAGATACTTCTAATGTAACTGAAATATCACCCAATCAAGCAAATACTTTTTCATTTAAATCAATTTATTCCACTCTTAATAGATTTATTGCATATGATGGTCAAGAATTTTATACCCCCACAATTGAAAGTGATAATGAACTAGTAAATCAAAATTTAAAAGAAAATATTTTTCTTAATTCTCAAAATCAGTTTGAAGAAGTTGATTATATAATTATTTCTAGGTCTGATATGTTGTTTCAGGCTGAAAGATTAGCAGAAATAAATAGACAGGTTAATAGTTTAAATGTCAAAGTGGTTGAATTACAAAAAATATATAATGAGTTTAGTTCTGGAAATCAAGATATTTCTGCTATCAGAAATTTTATTAGGTATGTTTATGAAAATACAGATAATAATAACTCATTAAAATATTTATGTCTTTTTGGAGATGCATCTTACGATTATAAAGACAGAATTTCAAACAATACTAATGTTATTCCTTCATGGAATTCTCTTAACAGTTTTAGCCTTTCAAGTTCATATGTTTCCGATGATTTTTTTGGGATGATGGATTTAGGAGAAGGGTTAATGACAAATTCAAATAAACTTGATATTGCTGTTGGAAGAATTTTAGCTGATTCAAACGGTCGAGCTAAAGATTTAGTTGATAAAATTGAGGCTTATTACAACCAGGATTCTTATGATGATTGGAGAAATAAAATAATGGTTATTTCAGATGATGTTGATGAGCCTTGGGAAAATATTATTCAATCTACATCTAACAATATAGCAGATTTGATCACTGAAAATAAACCATTTTTTAACGCTAAAAAAATATTATCTGATGCATTTAATCAAGAAACTTCGTCCGGAGGAGAAAGATATCCTGAAGTGAAAAATCAAATTATAAATGGCATTAAACAAGGTGCGTTAGTCGTAAATTATTTTGGTCATGGAGGAGAGGATGGATTGGCTAGAGAAAGAATTTTCGATAAAATAGATGCTGCTGAAATTACAAATAATAATAGGTTAAATTGTTTTGTTTCTGTAACATGTGAGTTTACAAAATTTGACAACCCTAACAGACAAACAGCTGGAGAATATTTGTACTGGAATAAGAATGGAGGTTCAGTAGCCTTAATAACCACTACTCGTCAAATTTTTGTCTCAGTCGGTGTCAATTTTAATTTAACTCTTGAAAATTATCTTTTTTCTTTAGATTCTAATTCTTACACTAGTATGGCAGAATCATTGAGATTAACTAAGATTGACCCTTCTATTTCCAATTCTGAACAAAGAAGATTAGTGTTTTTTATTGGAGATCCTGCAATGAAACTAGCTATTCCACAACCTGAAATAATAATAACTCATATTAACGATACTCCAGTTGGCGAATTTGATTCTAATATTAGAGGTCTTGATATGGTAAACATTCGAGGCGAAGTCTTAAATTCAGATGGATTCATATTAGATGATTATCAAGGAGAATTAACGGTTACAGTTTATGATAAAGAAATACAAAGATCAACTCTAGGTAATGATGGTACAACAGATAATTTAGGAAATCCTATTATACTTGATTTTAAAACTTTAGGTGAAACTTTGTTTAGAGGTAAGTCTAGCATCAATAATGGTGAATTTCAATTTAGTTTTGTTGTCCCCAAGGACGTTGGTATGCAAATAGATTTTGGGAAATTTAGTTTTTATGCTAAAGAAACTAATAATTTAAAAGATAAAAATGGTTATAATTTATCTGTTATGATAGGAGGTATTAATGAAAATGCAGAAGAGGATAACACAGGTCCTGAAATTGAACTTTTTATGAATGATGAATCATTCATTAGCGGAGGTATTACAAACGAAAATCCAAATTTAATTGTGAAATTATTTGATGAAAATGGAATAAATACTTCTAGTGGAGTAGGTCATGATATAGTTGCAACAATTGACTCAGAAGATGCTGACTCATATATTTTAAACGATTATTATCAGGCAAATGTTGATGATTTTCAAAATGGAACTGTTAATTTTCCTCTTAATAATATAAGCCCTGGAACTCATACACTTAGACTAAAGGCTTGGGATGTTTATAATAATTCTTCGGAATCAGAAATAGAATTTACTGTATTTGATGAAGACCAAGATTTAGTAATTGAAAATGTATTAAATTATCCTAACCCATTTATTAATTATACAGAATTTTGGTTTAATCACAATAGTTCATCTACATTAAACGTTACTATACAAATATTTACTATTTCTGGAAGATTAGTCAAAACTATTTTTGGAACAACTGATTCATCAGGAAATAATAGTTTTTCTAGAGATTTTTTCTGGGATGGTAAAGATGATTTTGGTGATAAAGTAGCCAAAGGTGTCTATATTTATAAATTAAGTGTAAGATCGGAATCACTAAATAAAAGTGTTTCAAAAATTGAAAAATTAGTTATTCTTTAAATTAGTACATTTATCAATTCAATGAATATGAAAAAAATTATCATAATAGTCTTAATAGTTTTTATATCCATAAAAACTTATTCTCAAAACTCTACCGTAATAATTCCAAACGAACAGGATAGTAGAGTAATTACTACAGGAGTTCCATTTCTGTTAATTGCTTCTGATGCTAGAGCTGCTAGTATGGGAGATATGGGAGTAGCAACATCTGTTGATACTTATTCGCAGTTCTGGAATCCTTCAAAATATGTTTTTTCAGAAACAAAATCTGGATTTGGTCTTAGCTATACCCCTTATCTAAGTAAATTGGTTAATGATATTTCACTTGGGAATTTGACTTATTTTAATAGAATTAATGAAAGAAGTGCTTTTGCAGTAAGTCTAAGATATTTTTCCCTTGGTGAAATCGAAATCATTCAAGACGAGTTTTCACAAGCATTAATAGAAAAACCTAATGAATTGACAATGGATATTTCTTATTCACTAAGGCTAGCTGATCAGTTTTCTATGGGTGTAGCTCTAAGATATCTAAGGTCTGACTTGCGTATTCAAGCAGTTGATGAGACGGCAAAAGCTGCAAGCTCGTACGCAGTTGATATTTCTGCTTATTATCAAGGTGAAGAGCAGACATATGGTGATGTTGACGGAAGATGGAGAGCAGGTATGATTATTCAAAATCTTGGTCCAAAAATTAAATATGATGAATCGGGTAGTGAGACATTTTTGCCTACTAATCTAAAAGTTGGAGCAGGATTCGATTTTTTATTAGATCAATATAATAAAGTATCAGTTACAGCAGAGGTTGCAAAATTATTAGTTCCAACTCCTCCTGTAATTGGAAGAGAGTATAATTTTACTGACATTAATGATAATGGGGTTTACGATGAAGGTATTGATGAATTAGACGGGTTAGCATCAAATGATTACATAATATATGAGGGTCAAGATCCAAATGTTGATTTTATGTCTGGAGTTTTTCAATCTTTTTCAGATGCACCAGGAGGATTTAGTGAAGAATTAAAAGAATTTACTTGGGCATTAGGTGCCGAATATGTTTATGATGACTCTTTTGCGCTAAGGGCAGGTTATTTTAACGAAAGTGAGGATAAAGGAGCAAGAAAATTTTTAGCATTAGGTGCAGGATTTAAATTTTCTGGAACCAGAGTAGATTTATCTTATCTTTTTTCTGCATCAAAAGTGCCTAGTCCATTAGAAAATACCCTTAGATTTTCATTAACTTTTGATTTCGGTTCAAATTCTTATCTAGAGTACTAGATTTACTTTTTATAAAATATTTTATTTAGTCTTTTGCTTTAGACATTGTATATACTATTTTTGTATATTCAACTCTAACCTATGAAAAAAGTTACAAAAGATGTTTATATATCCTGGTATGAGGATATGTTATTTTGGAGAAAGTTTGAAGACAAACTTGCAGCTGTATATATTCAGCAGAAAGTAAGAGGCTTTTTACATCTTTACAATGGTCAAGAAGCTGTTCTTGCAGGATCTTTACATGCTATGGATTTGTCTAAGGATAAAATGATTACTGCATATCGTAATCATGTACAGCCTATTGGAATGGGTGTTGACCCAAAAAAGGTAATGGCAGAACTTTATGGTAAGGGTACTGGTACATCTCAAGGTTTAGGCGGTTCAATGCATATTTTTTCAAAAGAGCATAGGTTTTACGGAGGTCATGGTATTGTTGGAGGACAAATACCATTAGGAGCAGGAATAGCATTTGGAGATAAATACCATGGTAGTGATGCTGCAACTCTTTGTTATTTTGGTGATGGTGCAGCTAGACAAGGCTCATTACATGAAACTTTTAATCTAGCTATGTTATGGAAACTTCCTGTAGTTTTCATATGTGAAAATAATGGATATGCCATGGGAACTTCAGTTGAAAGAACATCCAATACTACAGATATTTGGAAATTAGGTTTAGGTTATGAAATGCCATGTGGTCCAGTTGATGGTATGGATCCGGTAAAAGTTGCCAAAGCAGTAGATGAAGCAATTAACAGAGCTAGAAATGGAGATGGACCAACCTTTTTAGAAATGAAAACATATAGGTACAGGGGTCATTCAATGAGTGATGCTCAACATTACAGAACAAAGGATGAAGTTGAAGAATATAAAAAAATAGACCCAATCAGTAAAGTCAAGGAAATAATTCTCAAAAAGAAATATGCTAGTCAAAAGCAATTAGATGAAATTGATACAAGGGTTAAAAGTATGGTAAAGGAATGTGAGAAATTTGCAGAAGAGTCCTCATATCCTGATAAAAATCTTATGTATGATTCAGTTTATGAACAAAAAGATTACCCATTTTTAAAACATAAAATTTAAATATGGCTGAGTTAATAAAAATGCCCCGTTTGAGTGATACTATGGAGGAAGGTACTGTTGCAACCTGGTTTAAAAAGGTTGGTGATAAAGTGCAAGAGGGTGATATTTTAGCTGAAATTGAAACTGATAAAGCTACTATGGAATTTGAATCATTCTATGAGGGAACTTTGCTTTACATTGGGATTAAAGAAAATGAAACTGCAAAAGTTGATGCCCCTTTAGCTATTATAGGTGATGAAGGAGAAGATATAGAATCAATTTTAAGTGATTCTATATCGGATAATAAACCTGAGGAAAAGAAATCTGTTGAGTCTCCCAATTCTTCTCAAGCTCCTGCGGATAATCAAAAAGCGGAAATAGCAGAGCAAAAGGCTGAAAGTAAAGTTGTTAAGGAAAAAGATGAATCTTCAAGAAGTTCAGAGATTATCAAATCTCAAAGAATTTTTATTTCTCCGCTAGCTAAGAAATTAGCTAATGATAAAAATATTGATATTTCAGCTATTCAAGGAACTGGTGAAAATGGAAGAATAATAAAATCTGATATTGAAAACTACAAAGAAACTGTAGTTCAACCTCAGGTTCAACCAACAATCGCTTCATTAGATAATCAAGATTATTCAGAGATTAATCATTCTCAGATGAGAAAGGTGATTGCTAAAAGATTATCAGAATCTAAATTTTCGGCACCACATTACTATTTAAATGTTGAGCTTGATATGTCTGAAACAATTGTATTTAGAAAACAATGTAATGCAATTCCTGATACAAAAATTTCATTTAATGATATAATTATTAAAGCTTGTGCTGTTGCTTTAAGAAATAATCCAAGTGTAAATTCTCAATGGTTTGATGACCGAATCAGGTATAACAATTTTGTTAACATTGGAGTAGCAGTGGGAGTTGAAGATGGTTTAATTGTTCCAGTTTTAAAAAATGCTGATAAAATGAGTGTTGCAGAAATCAGTAAATCGGTAAAAGAAATGGCTGCACTAGCTAGAGATAAAAAATTAACACCTGAAATGATGCAGGGTAGTACATTTACAATTTCTAATTTGGGTATGTTCGGTATTGAAAGTTTTACTTCAATAATCAATTCTCCTAACTCTGTGATTTTATCTGTTGGTGCAATAATTGAAAAGCCAGTAGTAAAAGACGGTGAAGTAGTTGTGGGCAATACTATGAAATTAACTTTAGCATGTGATCATAGAGCTGTAGATGGATTAACAGGGGCTAAATTTTTACAAGCATTAAAACCGCTTATCGAAAATCCATTATCAATGCTAATTTAGCAATATAAAAATGTCTAAGAATATTATAATTACTGGTACTAGTTCTGGAATTGGTTTTGAACTAGTTAAGATATTTGCTCAAAAAAAGAATAGAGTATTAGCATTGTCTAGAGACAATTCCAAATTAAGAAATTTAAAATTAGATGGGGTTGATGCAATAGATTTTGACATAAATAATCCTGATGAAAGTAAGTTGGATCAATTTATAAATTCCGTAAATAGAATTGATGTGTTGATTAATAACGCAGGTTACTTGGTAAAAAAAACCTTTGAAGAAACCACACTTGCAGATTTTCAAAATATTTATTCAACCAATGTTTTTTCTGTTGCAATGTTAGTTCAAAGAACTATCAGCTATATGCATGAGGGTTCAAATGTGATAAATATTAGTTCAATTGGTGGTGTTCAAGGGACTATAAAATTTCCTGGTTTATCTGCATATGGCTCTAGCAAAGGAGCGCTAAATATTTTAACAGAAATCTTAGCTGAGGAATATAAAGACAAAAAGGTACATTTTAACTCTCTAGCACTTGGATCAGTTCAAACCAAAATGTTAGAAGAAGCTTTTCCTGGATATAAAGCCTCCACATCAGCCGAAAATATGGCAAAATATATATATAATTTCGCTACGGAAGGTTATAAATTAATGAACGGTAAAGTAGTTTCTATTTCATCAAGTACACCATAAATGAAAGAAATACTTAATAGAATTCCTGCTGAGTCAAAAGATTATGTCACTAATCTTATTAAATCAAATAATATCAAGATTCTTTTAAAGAAAAAACGAAAAACTAAGCACGGTGACTTTTCGGTAAAAAAGAATGGTGATATGTTAATTACATTAAATTCAGATTTGAATTCATATAGGTTTTTAATAACATTAATTCATGAAATTTCACATTTTTTAGCTTATAAATCTTTTGGTTCATTTGTAAAGCCTCACGGAATTGAATGGAAAAATATATTCAAAAAATTATTACTCCCAATCATTAATCCAAAGGTATTTCCTGAAGATATTTTGAAATTTCTAGCATCGTATGCTATAAATCCAAAAGCAAGTACCGATTCAGACTTGAATTTGAGTATTGCACTTAATAAATATAATTCAGAAACAACAAAATATGTTTTAGATCTTAGTAAAGGTTCTGTATTTCAAACTCATAACGGCAAGAATTATAAAATAATCAAAAAACTAAGAAAGCGTTATGAATGTATAGAGCTTTCCACAAAAAAATTATATTTGTTTAGCCCTAATGTTAAAATATCCCAAATATTAAATGAATACCCATAAGAAAATAAGTGTAGCTGTAAGTGGTTATTTTGACCCTATACATGTAGGCCATTTAGAATACTTAAAAATGGCCAAAGAATTAGGTGATTTTCTAATTGTAATAGTTAATAACAATCAACAATGTATATTGAAAAAAGGAAAGTCCTTTATGGATGAAAATGATAGAGTTGAAATTGTTAGAGCTTTAGGTATTGTTGACAAGGTATTTCTTTCAATCGATACAGATAGAACTGTTTGCAAATCTCTAGAAGAAATAAAACCTGATATTTTTGCTAATGGTGGCGATAGATCTACGGATGAGGTTCCAGAAACTTCCATATGTAAGAAATATAATATTAAAATGATTGACGGACTAGGTGATAAAATCAGAAGTTCTTCTTCTTTAACAGGGATTAAGGAATTAAAATAATTATTGATTCAGATACATTTTACGCACCTTTTTGTATAGATTGGAAGAGTAAACAAAATCGGTAACTGCTTGATTGTCGGTTTTAAAAATATTTTTTTTACTGCCTTCCCATTCTAAAATTCCATTTCTAAGAAAAATTATTTTTTCTCCAATTTCCATAACTGAATTCATGTCATGAGAATTTATTATTGTGGTTATATTCAGCTCTTCAGTTATTTCTTTTATTAAATTATCAATTACAATAGCCGTTTTCGGGTCAAGTCCAGAATTTGGTTCATCACAAAACAAATAATTAGGATTATTAACAATTGCTCTGGCTATAGCAACTCTTTTTTGCATTCCTCCTGATGCTTCACTCGGCATTTTTTTATTGCTGTTTTCTAACTCAACTCGCTTTAAAACTAAATTAACTCTATCTAGCATTTCATCTGAAGACATGTTTTTAAACATCTTTAATGGGAACATTACATTTTCTTCAATTGTCATTGAATCAAATAGTGCACTGCCTTGAAAAACAGTGCCGATATTAGATTTTAATTCCATTTTTTGCCTTTCATTCATTAATTCAATGTCTTTATTGTCAAATATAATTTGACCTTCATCATGTTTGTGCAGGCCAAGTAACGACTTTAAAAAAACTGTTTTTCCAGAACCAGTTTGACCTATAATTAAACTTGTTTTGCCTTTTTCAAATTCACAGGATATTCCTTTTAGAATAGGTTTGTTGTCAAATGATTTTTTTAGATTTTTAACTGTTATCATTATCCAAGTAGCATTTGAGTTATTAGAAAATTGAATACAACAATTGAAACACTAGTCCATATGAATGATTTTGTACTTGCTTTACCTACCTCAAGTGCTCCGCCTTTCATGTAATAACCGTGAAATGAGGGGACCGTAGCTAAAATAAATGCAAAAACAAAACTTTTAATAAATGCATATGTCATATGAAATGGTGTGAAATCAGTTTGAATTCCTTCAATAAATGCATTCATTGTGCTATAACCACCATAAACGCATGCCACCATTCCACCTAATATACCTAAAAACATTGCGATTGATATCAGGAAAGGGTATAATAGTAATGCAATAACTTTAGGAAAAACAAGGTAATTAATAGAGTTTATCCCCATTACTTCTAGAGCATCAATTTGTTCTGTAACTCTCATTGACCCTATACTAGAGGTAATAAATGAACCTACTTTACCAGCCATAATGATTGAAATTATAGTTGGTGCAAATTCCAAAATTATCGTTTCTCTTGTCGCATATCCAACTAAATAATCAGGATAAAAAGAGCCTGTTGTACTAAGAGCTAGTTGGATGGTGATAACCCCTCCAATAAAAAAAGAAACAAATGAAATTATTCCAAGTGAATTGATTACAGTGTCTTCAGTATCTTTTAAAATTAATTCTTTCATAACCTTCCACTTCGTAGGTTTATGAAACATCTTTTGTAACATCAGTATGTATAGCCCGATATTGTGTAAAAAAGTCATTTTTAGGATATAATTATTAAAATTAATTTACAATAAATTAACAATAAAGTCTATTTAGATTAATTATTTTTACAGTATAAATTTAATTATGAGCAAATACTTCTTATTTTTTACTTTACTGTCTATTCATTATTCCAATGCAAAAAATAATCAAACTGAAAAGCCAAAATTAGTTGTTGCTATTGTTGTTGATCAAATGCGTTATGATTTTTTAGAAAATTTATCAAATAGATTCACTGAAAATGGTTTCAAAAGATTAATAGATTACGGGTATAATTGTAAAAATAATTATTTTAATTATGTTCCAACTGTAACCGGTCCAGGTCACTCATCTATTTCAACTGGATCTACTCCTATGACTCATGGTGTTGTAGGTAATAATTGGTATGACAGAGAAAAGAAGGAGTCAATATACTGTGCTAATGATAGTGATTACAGACATATAGGTGGAGATGCTTATAGTGGAAATAAATCACCAAACAATTTATTAGTTGACACATTTGCGGATGTCAATAAGTTATCAAATAATAACGATTCAAAAACAATTTCTGTTGCGATTAAAGATAGGGGTTCTATTTTAATGGGAGGTAAAACTGCAGATGCTGCATATTGGTATTACGGAAAAGAACGTGCTCAATGGATTACCAGTAATTATTATATGAATGAATTGCCTGACTGGGTTAACAATTTTAATAATGAAGATAATCTTGAAAAATACTTGGAGGATTGGGTGACTTTTGAAGAAATCACTAATTACGATAATTATGAAATTGATGATAATAATTATGAGAAACAATTCAAAGGAAAAGATAATTCTGCATTCCCATATTCCATTAAATCATTAATGAAACATAATGATTGTTTTGATATGATAAAGGAAACACCTTATGGGAATTCAATGACTACAGATTTTGCAATCGAAGCTATAATTAATGAAAATTTAGGAAAAAGTGGGTTTACTGATGTTTTAACAATTGGTTATTCGTCAACTGACTATGTGGGCCATAATTTTGGTGTGGCATCAGTTGAAACACAGGATGTGTATATTCGTCTTGACAGAGAAATAGCAAAACTACTTTCTTTTTTAGACAAAGAAATTGGTGAGAATCAATACACTTTATTTTTGACAGGTGATCACGGTGTGCTGGAGATACCTGCATTTCTTTCTGATAGTGGAGTAAATGCCACGGCTATTAGTAAAGAGGATTTAACTGAAAAGGCTTTAAGAAAATTGTATAATGTTTTCGCAATCGAGGATGAGAAGTTTATTGTTAATGTTGAAAACAATCAAATATATTTGAATGATGAGAGAATTAGAGAACTCAATTTAGATAAAAATATAATTATTGATGAATTAGTTGAAATTTTGCAATCATTTGATTTTATTACAAATGCTTATTCAGCTGAATTTATTTTAAATTCACAAAACCTGAGTGGTTATGAAAAACTAATTCAAAATGGATTTCATAAAGAAAGAAGTGGCGATATAGCTTTTATCCTAAAACCTAATGTGATTTTTCACGACAGAAAAGGTACTACTCATGGATCAGGTTATAATTACGACACTCATGTTCCTCTTATATTTTATGGTAATGGAATTAAAAATGGAGAAACTTTGGATTATACAGAAATACCAGATATTGCTCCTACAATCTCTGAATTACTAGGGCAAAAAATGAAAAATTCTACCGGAAAAATATTAGATTTTATTTTGAAGAAATAGATTTATTTAGATTATTTATATAGCTAATAATATTTTCTTTTCCAATATGTTTTGTGCTAGAAGTAAGAAATATTTCAGGTAAAAATTCCCAATTATCCAGTATTACTTTTTTATATTCCTTAATTTTAAATTCAACACCTTCATTTGGATTTCCATCTTGCTTTAATTTATCAATTTTAGTAAATACAATAGAAAAAGCGATATTGTTAGTTGTAAGCCATCTCATAAATTCAATATCAATTTTTTGAGCTTCGTGCCTAACATCTATTAAAATAAATGCTGAAACCAATTGATTCCTTTCCTTAAAATATTCAGTGATTAGCTTCTGAAATTCTTTTTTTTCTGTTTTAGAAGCCTTTGCATATCCATACCCTGGTAAATCAACGAGATGCCACGTTGAGTCAATAATAAAATGATTTATTAATCTTGTTTTTCCAGGTTTTGAGGACGTTTTAGCTAATTTTTTATTATTGGCTAACATATTTATGAGAGAAGACTTGCCAACATTACTTCTTCCGATAAACGCATATTCAGGGAGCTTGCTTTTTGGGCAATCTTTCACATTTTGATTGCTTACAATAAACTTAGCACTTTTTATTCTCATTAGCTTCTAATAATTTTTGAAGAAAGCCAGTCAAAAAGTATTTTATTAAACTTGCTTGGATGTTCCATCATTGGGGCATGGCCACATTTGTTAATCCAGAACAAATTTGAATTAGGTAAGAGTTTATGAAATTCATCAGCGACATTAGGTGGTGTAACATTGTCATTTTTACCCCATATTATACATGTAGGAAGTTTCATTTTAGGTAAATCAGCTGCCATATTATGACGTATAGCACTTTTTGCCATTGCTAATATTTTAATCAATTTACTCCTGTCGTTAACAGTTTCAAATACTTCATCAACCAATTCTTTAGAAGCAACTTCTGGACTGTAAAAAACTTCTTCAACTTTTTTCTTTATTACATTATAATCTCCTCTTTTTGTGTATCCGCTTCCCATTCCCTTTTCATAGAGTCCCGAGCTTCCTGTAAGTATCATCCCCTTTGCTTTATTGAACATTTTTGTATAGTATAATCCAATATGACCTCCGAGAGAATTTCCCATCAAAACAAAATCTTTTATTTTTTTATGAATAATAAAATTATCTAAGAATTTAGCTAATTCTTTAACAGATGTTTTAAGTAAAGGAAGTTCATAGATCGGAAGCACAGGCATTATGACTTTAAAATTTCTCTCTTTGAAAAAACGGGTTACTTCATTGAAATTACTAAGGTTTCCCATTAGACCGTGTAAAACTATGATGGGAAATCCATCACCTTCCTCAATATAACTGTATTCCTTTTCTTTAATAAGATTAAACTCCATCTGAAAATTTTAATTCAAAATTAATCAAATTTATTGATAATCAATCAAATTAGATTATTCATTAACAATTAATGAACATTATATGTTGATTATTTTAAACCTAAAGTTAACCACTTGTATTTCAATTGTTTAAGAAGGAATATCATTTTTTTTAAAGAATAAAACTTCTCCTTTCTTTAATTTTATTAACAATGTGGTAAAATGTGGTAAAATGTGGTAATTTTTTTACTAAATTTGAGGTTATTAACTGTTATAG
>MDTC01011953.1_pt1 | contig 16939 bp, 22 predicted proteins | sample 811181 | NCBI WGS metagenome assembly MDTC01 (sample SAMN05326644, study PRJNA326480) | marine metagenome | isolation source: seawater | place: Pacific Ocean: North | collected 2011 | reverse complement strand
GGTTAAATTGAATTTATTGTCCTAAATTAATTTGATTATTTTTTTCATCATCATTTAATGGATAATAAGGCATACCATGTGCTTTTATTTTATTAACATCATATGTATTACAATTTGCTACAGGTGGTCCCATATTTTCAAAACTTTCTACCATTTGTAATTTTGATTTTATTTTACTTACAATATTATGAGATTGAATAATATTCATACTAATTAAAAAGATAAGAGTTAAAACAAGTGCTCCATTAAAATCATCTTTTGCCATATAAGCAATTAAAAATAAAACACCAGCTCTATATACAGGATTATCAAATAATGATTTCAAAGATTCTGGTAATTTTTCATGAAGTTTAGGACCGTACATTGCTAAAAATATGGCTAAAACAAATCCTAAAAATACATTTTCAACAATTAAATCTGGATCTAGCAATCCTTTAAGTTTATTAATTTCAAACATATTATATTATATTTAAATATAATAATTTTATTTATTAAATATTTAACCCAAATTACTTATATTTGGTATATTACTTCTATCTTCTCCTTCTTGACCTATATTTTTTAGCTCTTTTTTCCTTTGCACGGCGTTCTTTTTCCTTTTCATTTTTTTTTTCCAGATTGATTCATTTCTTTACCATGTTTTTTTAAAACCATATTCAAATGTCCATTTAATCTTTTATATGACTTTAAAAACTTAGAACATGTCTTTCCTCTTTTATCTTTACAAAATGGAATAGCTTTTCCTATAGTGCCTGTGAAAGCATTAATTTCTTCTTTAGAATCAAAATTCATAAATTTTTCTTTTTTAGTAAAATATTTATTCAATAAATTGTCAAATTTAATAGATCTCAAAATTACATTTGTTAAAATAATAAATATGGCACTGTTTAGTTCATTTTTGGTTTGATGGAAAAAAAGGAATCCTAAAGTTACAGTGACAACTATTTGGTATTTAAATTTTTTGAAACTTAATAACATTTAATATATAAAAAGATATTATTAAATTTTTATTTTAAAAATATAGTTTTCCAACATTGGTTATCAAGGCTGAACAATAGGGGCATTTAGAATTTTTCCCTTGAATAGATTTACAACATTCGATACATAAGGTGTGACCACAATTTAAAAATGTGTCTTTAGTATTATTTTGACAAATCGAACAAATATATTTAGAATCTTCAAATTTTGGCTTTACTAATTTTGAAATTAAATTGTAAAGGTTATAAATATAGTTTATTTTTAAATGTAATTTTACTAAAATAGAATTATAATATTCTATTAAATTTAACATTCTTTTTTTGTACGATTCAAAAAAAACATCATCTTCTAAACAATCATTAAATCCCATATCTTTTTTTGTAATTGTATTTTTATTATTATCTATTTTTACTTCTTTTTTTTCATTTTTATGTGAAGAAACTTTTTCCAAATTTTGTGTATTTTTTTTTTTACAATTATTGGATTCGTCATCTACCGATATTTTTTTGTAATCAATTAATAGAATTTCATTCGAATAATTAAATATTTTCCTTAATTTTTCTATTTTTGATTGAATTTGAATAATTTCATTTCTGTATTTTTCTTGACTTATTTTAAGTTTTTCAATTAAAATATCTATATTTTTATCTATACACATTAATTTTTTAGGACTAAAATTGAATTCTTTTTCTGAAAAAGATATAAATTCTTTAATTTCACTATCATTATCTTTTTTGTTAAAAATATCATTTAGTGGGGTAATATTTTCATTTCTTTCAAATAATAATGATAAATCTCTTACTTTATGAAATCTGTCAAAATTATTTGTTTGATTTAAAGTTCCGAAAAAATTATTTTCCTGTTGTAAAGTTTGAAATGCCTCATCTAAATTAACACCTCTTAATTCGTGATCCATAATAAAAATTAAATTTTAATATTTAAATAAAAATTAAATTTTAATTTTATATAATTAATTAAATTTATATTGATCAACAGCTTTATTTACATAGTTTTCTTGTCTTAATAAAGAATTATTTTTATAATTAGAAAAACCTTCATGTATTCCTCCATGATTTGTAAATGATTCATCACCAACAAATTCTTCATCACCGTCACCGCTTGTAAATGATTCATTCACTTGAAATTTTTCTTCTTCTTTATAGTTTCCACATGAACCAAACTGTTCGTTTTCATCTACTACATTTGAGCCACATGAACTAAAATTTTCAATATTTGTCCCTTTATTCATTGTGCTAGCAAATTCTTCATCATTATTATGTTTAAAATCAGAAGTGCTAAAGGCTTCTTCATCACTCGGAATTGGTGGCATTTTATCAAATTCCTCTGGTTGGTCAAAATTTGTAAAGTGTTCTTCGTTATCAAATTCTTCATTATAAAATTCAGTTATTGCATCAAAATCAGAAAAATTTTCTTTATGTTTATCTTCAAAAAATTCTTCAACTTTTTGATTTTCTGAATAACTAGTTAATAATAAGAAGGCAATTGTAATTATTAAAGCCATTTGTAGATTATTATTTGACATATAAACAATTAGTAATAAAAATACAAATCGAAATACTTTATTTTCAAATAAATCAGTAACTGATTTTGGAAGTTTTGGACTTAAGCGTGGTCCATATAATCCCAGAAACATTGCTAAAAATCCATAGAAATATGGTGAATTTAAAACATTTTTAGTATCCATTATATAATATATTTAGATAAATTTATTTACTCATATGATTTCATTTTTAAAATTAAATTTTTAATTAATTCATCTATTGTATTTTTTACTTCAGATTTAATTTTATTATTATATTCAATATTTTCTAAAAATTTAATAGTTTGTTCATATCCTTCATTAATTAGATATTTTTTTGTTTCTAATGTAAAATCAAAATCTGTTACATTATATTTAATTTTTAAAAATATAGTGTTATCATAATATTTTTTATACATAATTTTTTCCATATTTTGCACCAAAATATTTAGAATAGAATATATATATTTAAAATAATTACTTTTATTTTTTGATTTTGAAATATCTTGTAAAGCTATTCCTAATGTATTTTCTCTATCATTATCAAAGTAATACATAGGATAATTACAAATAATCCCACCATCCACATATAAACAGTTATTATATTCAAATTTTTCAAAATAAATAGGAACATTAATTGAAATCCTTATTGCAATCCAAATAGGCATATCTGGGGATGTTTCATAATTAAAGAACTCTGCTTTTTTTTTAGTTAGATTGGTACCCATTATAATTAAATTAATATTTGTTAATTCATATAATTTCTTAAAACTAATATTTTCATCATTGGTTTTTCTTTTTAAAAGTATCTTGATAAATTTATTGATTCTATCACAATTATCAATACCATATGTATTAAAAAAATCAAAAAAAGATTCGTAATTAATATTATTTAAATTAAATATATCTAATTTATGAACTATTTCTATTATTTGGGATATCGTTAATTTTAATGAAAATGCTAATCCGAAAATTGCACCAGATGATACACCTAATACATTTTTGATATTATCAGAATATCCCCTTTCATATAATGCTTTCAAAACACCTGCATATGATAATCCTTTTATTTGTCCTCCAGAAAAAACTAAATTATTGATTTTCATTAAATTAAAATTAAAGTAAATTTATAAATAAAAATTATAATAAAATATATTAATAATGATAAATATATTTGATTTAAATAAAAATAGGGATGAAAAAGAAATTAATAAATATAAAACTTATAGGGAAATTTTAAAAAAATGTCATTCAAAAATAAAATTAGTTAGTAAAGAATCATATACAAATTGTTGTTACATAATTCCAAAAATTGTAATGGGATTACCTAAATATGATCAAATTTTATGTGCAGAATACTGCGTTGAAAAGTTAAGAAAAAATGGATTTGTAGTTGTATATACTTTTCCTAATTTACTATATATTTCATGGGAACACGTTCCGAGTTCTATAAAAAATCCTGAAGTTAAAAGTATCCATAATGAAATTAAAAGTAATCCTTATAAAGATTACAGTAATATAATTTATAAATTGAAAGATAGTAATAATACTTTTAATGAACAATTATTATTACCATATAAAAATGAAGATACTGTATCCACTGTTAGCACTCAATATTTTAAAAATGTGTAAAAATTTAGAATCTTCTAACTAATTTTGTAATATTTTCCATCATTAAAATTATAATAATTCCAGTTACTATGTAAATCAAAACATCAAGAAATGAATCTTTTGTATTTGAAACATTATTACTATTTTTCAATTCATTAATAATGTTTTTAAGTTTTTCATTTTCAATTTTAAGTTTTTCAATTTCATTTATATATTTTTCATTATTATTATCATCATTAACTATTTCTCTATTTTGATTTTGCTTTCTTACACTAATTTGCACATCATTAATTTCTGAAAAAGATTCTTTTATATCACTAATATTTTTGTTTTTCTGTTTGTTTATTTTTTTTTTATTCTTAATATTTTTATTATTAATTTTATTCTTAACATTGTTTTTTGATAAATTATTTTTCATTCGCTTTAAATTATTGAATTTATTGATAGGTAGATCATTATTTTCTAGAGAATTATAATAATCATTAGGATCATTTGAATTAGGTAATCTGGATGTAGGACCAGAATGTTCTGGTAATCTATTATAAGTTCTTGAAAGATTCAAAAATTTTTTTTTTTTAACACATTTTTTATCATTGGTTACAGATTCACCATCTTGATCGTAAATTTTAGAATTATTATAACTAACCTGCTTAAATTCTTTTTCTTTATTATCTTGAAATTCTCTTAATTCTGGATTAAGAGATTCATTCCAAGCTTCTTCAATAGTACAATAAGGCATTTAGACTTATATAAAAAAGAGAAAATTTTATTAATTTTAAATCAAAAATAATATTGTATAATATTATAAATGGATAATATAATAAATAATAAATATGTAATAGGTTTTGTTTCTTTATTTCTTACCTTGTATGCAACATTAGTTGCACCTAAACTTCCTAACAATGTTATTCAATTTTTTGATACAATTTTAGGGAAATTAATATTTTTATTTTTAATTGCTTATTTCTCATCTAAAAATATTCAATTATCAATAATGATTGCATTAGCATACACAATCACACTTCATATTGCTAATAAAAATAGCACAGAAGAATATATAGAATTTGTTAGAAATTACAATAAGAATAGAGAACATTTTACAGTAGAAAATTTTTATGAAAAAAAAATTGAAGAAAAGGATATTAATTTAGTAAAATTAGCAACTTGTGAATGGTATAAATCATTAAAAGATTCACCAATAGAAAAATTTGAAAATTATGAAGAAGAAGAAGAGGAAGAAGAAGAGGAAGAAGAATTCAATAGTGATGAAGATTCGTCTGGAGATGAAGAGTTTTCAAGTGATGAATTTTTTGACCCTGCATTAGAAGAATTTAACAATTACGAAAAATTCGAAGTAAATAGGCAAGCCATTAAAGATAAAAGTTTTCTACATATTTTAAAAAATTATGGATCAAATATCTATAATCATAAAAAAATGGTAAATACTGATAATATTAATGATGTTATAAAATATTATGAATCAAAAAAAATTGAAGGTGAAATAGAAATACAACGAATTAAAAGAAAAGAACATGCTAAAATAAAAATTTCTGAACTTTGTAAAAAAAAATTAGAACCATCTACTAAAGAATATTTTAACAATCTTAACAACAGGGTATTACCTGCTGATAATTTATCAGGTAATCCAAATAAAATGTATTCACCTGTTTAAAAAAATAAAAATATTTTATATTTATATTATAAGATGTTTAAAAAGATTAATCGTCAAATGACTGAGTTATTAAAATTTGATCTTAAAAATATTGATGAAGACTCAATTATTTTAGTTGGAGTAATTATTTATATTTTCACGATAACTGTCTATAAACCTACTCTAATTATTAATTTCATGTTATTACCAATGAATCGTATTTTATTTATTGGCTTAATTATATATTTAATAAATAATAATGATTTTAAGAAGGCTTGTTTATTAAGTATTGCATTTATAATAACAATTACACAGGAAAATAAATTTCATTCGTGTTCATCCTGTGATAAAGAAAATAAAATTCAAATAAGAGAAAGTTTTAAAAATAATAATGAAGAGGAAGAAGAAGAGGAAGAGGAAGAAGAAGAGGAAGAGGAAGAAGAGGAAGAAGAAGAGGAATTTGAGGGTGATGAAGAAGAGGAAGAAGAAGAGGAAGAAGAAGAATTTAGTAGCGGAAAATTACTCGGCTTAGGTAAAAAAAATAATTTAAAAGATACATTTGCAAATTTACATGATGCAATACATCAATTAGAAAATTTTGTAAGTTCGAAAGAGGATTAAAAAAAAATATTGATATAAAATAAATGCTTGATAATATCAATTATGTTATTTACACACTGAATAATAATAAGTATTTCTATGCTGTAATGATGTTAATGTTAAACGTAGGTGCAAAATATATTGAAATGGATTTATTAAAGTCTCATAAACAATTTTTGTCATCTAGAATTATTAGAAGATTCATGATATTTACAGTTGCATTTATTGCAACAAAAGATATAATTGCATCATTGATAATAACCGCAAGTTTTGTAATTATAGTTTTAAATTTATTTAATTCACAAAGTAAATATTGTGTATTACCTTCCTCAGTTAAGGAATTTGATCTAAATAATGATGGTAATTTATCTCCATTGGAAATTAAAAAAGCTTATTTTAAATTAAAATCGGAAGGAAAGATAGATTAATCAATATAAAAAATATATTTTTTTTAAATTGATTTATAATTCACCTAATTTTATATTAAAGGATTTTTTTGATTTTTTACTACTTTTTAAACTAATATTTTTATCAGTATTACTTGTCCTTGAAATTACCTCATTTATATCTGAATTTGATTCTAATTCATTAAGAATATCTTCTACTCCAACAGGTGGGGGTATTTTTTTGCTTCCATTATTAAAAATTTGGGCACTTGGTTTTTTTTGTTCATCTTTTTGAGGCATATTCATAAACTGTCTGCGAGGTTCAGGACCAGGTCTATATTGTTCTTGTGGAGATTGACGAGGGATTTGTGAATATTGTTGATTACCTTGATTCATAGCTGCAGGATAACTACTTCCTCTATTAGAGGTGTTTCGAGGAGGAGGCATAGGGGGGTCATTTCTATTTTGAGGAGCAAAATTATTAAAAAAATTTGCTGCATTTCTTTTATTACCATCCATTTGATTTATAGCTGCATTAGCAAACTGTTTCATTAATTCTGGATTTTGTCTCATAATATCTTGCATTCCCGGAACGGAATTTTTAAACATTGAATTTGTTATATGATACATAAATGCTGAACCTCCTACCATAAACATTAGTTTTAATTCGGGAGCCATTTTCGCTCTATCTTTATATTTATCATACAATTCTTCAAATACTTCGTCATAATCATTAATGTCTTCATGCATTTTTTCAGACCAACCATCTAATTTAAAATCAAACATATCAAATTTACTATTTAATAATTCAGCTCCAGTAACAACTGCAATAAGAGCTTTTCTTTGAAATTTAACAGAAGCTTCTAATTCTCTCTGTTTTTTAATTTTATCTAATTCATATCTCATTTCATCTAAATCACTACTCATATTGAATCTTTTAATACCTTGTATTCCTAATCTTCTATATTTATCTAATTTAAATAAAATATCCTGTTTTTCTTCTTTTTCTTTAATAGGATCTACTTGCACAAAGGATTGTGGATTATAATTATTTTGATAATTTTGTTGATAATTTTGTTGATAATTTTGTTGTTCATTAAAATTTGTGTTTTCTAAATTTTTATCTGATTCTGGTTTAAATTGTTCTTCTAATTGATATTTTATATCTTCTGCTAGTTTAGGTTCCTCTTTTTTTTTTTCATTTTTATCCAAATATGCATCTATTTCATCTTTACTAAGCCTTGATTCTCCATCCATGTTCTCCAGATTTTTTAATATTTCTTCCTCTACTTTTTTAGAATCACTAACATCTTCTTTGAATAAATCAAATGCATTATCTTCTTTAATAACTTCTTTTTTTTCTTCCTTTATTTCATTAACTAAACTTGGTTTAGTTTTATCCTTATTAACTAATAAATCAATACCAATATCTACTTCTTTTTGAGAACTTAATTCTATTTTGTTGTTAATATCAATTTGTTTTTTTAATTTTTCGTCATGCATTCTATTAACTTTTAATTTAGTATCAAAATTTTCATCTAAAACTTCTTCAATATCTTGGTTAGAAGTAAAATCAGTTATCTTTATCTTATTACCTTTTTTAGACAAATCAGTATTATCCATTAAATAATATAAAGTAAAGTATTTTTATATAAATACGCAATAAACATAAATTACACAAATAAATAAATAAATAAATTATAAATTATTTTATAAATTATAAATTATTTTTTTTTAAATAAGTTAAACATTGTAAATAACAATCTGATAAATCATCTTTTTTGGAACTGTTTTTAAAAATATCTGAAATTTTTTCTTCTTGATTGGATTCTCTTAAAAAATATTCTGTATATTTAATTGATAAATATTTTCTTTTTGAATAATCATTTTTTAACTTACATTCAATATTGGGACCACAATATATATCTAATTTTCTATTTGGATTAAATAAAACTAAATCATGGATATTGTTAAAAATAAAAAAAGAATAAACTATCATTTGAATAGATTTCATAGTTGGGTTTTTTAAAACAGGTTGATTTTCTATCAATACTTTTGAACAATCTAAAAAATTTTTATTTTTACTTAGATTTTCAAAAATTAACTTTCCTAATTCAATTAATGGTATTGACTTAGTTTTAAATTTTTTTATTTTTTTTATTTTTTTATTAGGATAATTCTCTATTAATGTTTTTTGACAAAATTTTTTATCACAATAACACAACTTAGATTTATTATCAGTTAAAATATAATTTGTAGCAATTTTACAACATTTTTGACCTTTTTTAACAGTAATACATTTAGGTAATTCGTTTATAAATTTTTCAGCAAGATTAATCACACCCCATTCTAAAATTTTTTTAGATTCGTTATCATAAATACAAAAAGCTAAATTTTTTATTCCTATATCAAATGAAGCAATTTTCATTATTTATAATAATAATATTATTATTATTTTTAAATAACTACTTAATCGAATAAATTAATGTTTGAGATTCTTCATAAACACTATTATTTACGAATGATTGTGGTTTATAATAACCATATTCAAATTCAATATTTTCGAATGGTGATTTAGCACCATTACAAAAATTAACTTTAATATCAAAGCTTCTTAAATCATTTTTTCTATAATTTATTTTTTCATCAGCAATTATTTCATCTAATGTTCTATTCATAGTTGGACCATTCCATACTAATGTGTAAAGGTCTCTGTTTTCAATTCTTTCTATTATTTTTTTAGAATCCTTTAGTTCTTCATTATTTGAAAATAATATAAAATTATAAATACTGTCATCCATTTCTAAAAATCTATCTGTTGAAATTATATTTTTCCAATCAAAAATATTTTTTGCTTTTATTAAAGAGTCTCCTAACATTAATTCTATAATTTTTGATGTTTTATGATTGTAAATATCCTTATGTAGTCTATATCGGGTATAAAATAGATCAAATATAGTTTTTTCTAATCCTTTTGAATAAATTATTCTAGGAGAAAAACCTGTTTTATCCCTGGCTATGTAAGATTTATTAATAATTCTATCAGTTTTATATCTTGTATCAATTCCTATATGATAAGGATCTCTAGACATATAATCAAGTTTATCAACATCAATACTATTTACTTTATTATTTATTATACTAAAAATAGGATTTTTAAAATTCCTTTCCTGAGTTGGTTCTATTATTTCCTTAATCATTTCTATATCTTTTTCATTTATATCATCATTTACGTATTTTACTTCATTGAAAATTTTATCAACTATTACTTTTGATCTATTTTCATGTAAAGAACAATAATGATTTGGACAAATATTTTTTAAAACTATATTATCAAATACATGTGAAAAGGGTCCGTGCCCTAAATCATGAAATAATCCTGCTAATTGAATATTTCTTTTAGCGTTATCACTAAAAAATTTATATTTCGAATTTTTCTCTAGATTATTAATGTAAATTTTTGATTTGTGATAAACTCCTATACTGTGCTCCAATCTATTATGTGAAGCACCTGGAAAAATATGATCTAAAATCCCTAATTGCTTAATTCTTTTAAGTCTTTTTACCCACTTATTATCTATAAATTTTAAATCATTTTTGTTTATTTCTATTTCTCCATAAATAGGATCGAAAATTATTTTATAATCCTTTATAAAATTTTTACCGTAATCTGGTTCCATTTTTAAAATAAAAATAATAATTTCAATAATCAATTTTATTTTATTAACTTTATTCATGAGGAACTGCAAGTCCCCAAAAATTATCTGGCATTTTATTTTTCTCAGGAAATCCACTATCTCTTAATATTTGTTCTTGGGTTCTATGTGGTAATTTTTCTCTGCCTTTATAAAAATTTGGATCTTCTCTAGGTGCTGTTTTTGGTTGAGATGGAGGGTATGTAAGCATCCTAAAAGGTATTCCATTTCCTAAAGTTATTTTTTTTACATTATTACCTGAATCATTTCCTTCACATACTTTAATATAGACACATGGTTCTACATAAACTGTTCCGAGTCCTGCGTAGTAAGAATTAGGATAACTAACTCTAAATTCAAATTCACCATTACTAGATTTAACTGCTCCTCTATTTGGTGTATTCTCATATGCTATATCTGCATTTGGGAATGGAAGTCCTGAACCTGAATAGGATGTACAATAAGTTGGTGGATTTGCTGCCCAAAACATAATTGTTGCATTATTACTTCTTGTTTCAACCTTTCCTCTAACTACAAATTCACCTTGTCCCGCATCCAAAACAACTCCTTCGCATTTATGTTGTTCAGAGTAATCATTTTTCCAATTATCACACATGTTTTATATATAATGATAAATTTTTTTTATCTTAAATTATCTGGAATTAAAGCATTATAAATAATAATGTTTTAATTTATAAATTAAAAGGGACTGGATCACCTCCACTAAGCATATCTCCACCACCTTGAACAGTTTTTCTAGGCATTAATTCACCTTGTGTTTTTTTATCAATATGATTGTAATAATTAAACATAGAATTGGTATCTGCACAACAGGAATAAGGTTTATCATAATTTGGCCAATCTTTACATTCTTGTGAATTTTTATCATAATTTCTTCCTAATCCTAATCCATTTTTATTGTTAATACCTGTTGAGCAAGATTTTGCAGTACAAGATTGAACAGATTGTTCAGGTAGCATAGTGTTTGTACATGGACCACAACTATTTTTTTCTGTTGCATAACCTCTATTCAAATCAATTAATTTATTTGCATTTCTTGTTAGAAACATTCTATATTCATGTGAATTCATAATTGCATTATTTGCCCTAACTAAATTGTTTGTGTGACAGTTTGGACGATAATCAGTAAAGTGTCTTGCATCATCCATTCTTGGAGGACAATTAAAATGTTTATTATTTGTTGTTCTATAACATGTATTAAGATTGCTCATTATATAATATAATAAAATATTTTTTTTACTTAATAACAAATTTATGATTTTTAAATTTGAGATGATATATTAACAGTTGGTTTATTATTAGAATCTTCTAAAGAAATATTATTTTCAATTAATCTATTTAATAATTGGGTTTTATTTCCACTTACTTGTAAATTATAATGAGAGCATAAATCTTTTAATTGATTTTTTGTATATTTTTGCAATAAAATATCTTTTGTAATTTGAGATTCTGAATCATTTCTTTTATTCTCTTGTTCTAAAATTTTTCCTAATTCTGAATTCATATCTGTTTCACTATTATCTAATTCATCAAATTCTGATTTAATATTCGATTCTTTATATTCGGATGAATTTAATGATTTGTTCGGAGATTTATTATGATTTTCAATCAAAGTATTAATTTCATTTTCTAAATTTGTATCCTTTTTTGAATCGGAAATATTTAATTCTTTGTAAATGAAATTTTCTTCTTCATTATTTTCTAAATGTAAATCTAAATTTATTTTATTTTTTTTATCAATACTATTTTCTTTATCAACACTAACCTCATCAACACTAACCTCATCAACACTAACCTCATCACCCTCAACTTCGTCACCCTCAACCTCATCAACCTCAACCTCATCTTTATCAACCTCGACTTTTATTCCTTCATCTTCTAAATTACTATTTTCCAAATTATTACTTACCTTATCCTCGTGGTTCATATTATCATTTTGTATTTCAGATAGTTCTCCCGGTGTAATTTGTAATGAATTTTTTTCAGATAATTCATCAATTGAATTATCAGACTCATAATTAGAATCGGAATCAGATTCATTTACTAAATTTTCCATTTGAGAAATTTCTTTTTTAAGTTCATTAATTTCATTTTCTTTTTCATTTAAATTATTACCAACATTAAAGGATGGTGTATTTTTAAAATTTTGATTTTCATTTATTTGATTATTTTTGAAATTTTCCATATTAGGATTATTATTTAATTCTAATTTTGTTATTTTATTGAAAATTAATCCTATATTTCCTTCTAATTTATTTATTTTATATAAACAATATAACCCTAATGCTACTGCACCAACTGATATTGAAATCATAATAATTTTAGAACTTGACATTTAAATAAAAAAAATATATTATTTATTAATTTTAAACTCACTAATTACAGTATATTATTTCAATTATTTTCTATAAATATCTTATATAAAATGTTATCTCCATTAAAATATCATGTAAGTGAAGATTATAAAAATTTATATAATGATTTAATAAAATTTACAACTATATTTTTGGTAGTCAATTTACTAATGTTTATTTCAAATCCATCAAGAAATGTTTTCTTAGGTGAAAATTTTGTAAAATTAATGACATATATTCTTTTAGGTTTAGTTACATATTGGTTAGTAATTTCAAAAGTAATTTTGTTTGATTAAAAAAAAATTATATTATTATATTATAATATGAATAATTCCTATCCTGATTCATTTAGATTAAATTGCGTTGGTAAGGTTCCTTGTAATAATAATTTTAGTGTTTGTGATAATACAAATAAACCAATTGTTATAGAAAATGATAAAATTGTTCAAGAACGTGGAAGAAATCAAACAGAAATGAGACAAGATGATTACCAACAAGGTATGGTAAGAAAAGGAGCACGCTCAACTACAACTCATTGTCTTCCATATGATGCACCTAAAAGAGTAATACAAAATAATTTAGTTGATTTCAGACCAGTAGATAATCATTCTTGGTCGAATCAAAGAGGTTACGGTAATATTTTGTTAGCAACAGCGGATAATCAAAATAATGTAAAAGGTTCTGTTCATCCATATCATAGACTTCAACCATTGAGACAACCATACGATGGACCGGCTGATATATACAATGCCTGGAGAATGAATAAAGCTAAATCATTTAACCAAAGTTGAACTTAAATTTGATTAACTTAAGAATAAATTATTAATTATATAAAATGAAGAATATTATTATTAATTTTGAGGGAAATTCTTATTATTTTGAAAAAAAAGATAAATCGGAGGCTTATAATTTATTTTTAGAGAGATGTTGGTATATTGTAAAAAAAAAACCTGCAAATACTAAAGAATTTAACTATTATTGTGATTTATCAATAATATGGAAGAATATAAATTTTTTAGGTATGAATTATTCAAATGAATTAAAAATGTTAGTGTGATACTACAATTGCATCAGCTGTTGGTATATTCGTTAAATCAGACTCATAATTATAATCATCATTATATTCTGAATCTAAAACATCTTCCACATACACTCCTTGTGTCACATAATCGCCATTTAAATCATATGATACACCATAACCGTGACGTTTCCCTTCGCACCAATTTCCTTCATAATTAACTGTTCCGTTATCATTGTAGGATATCCCATATCCATTGAAATTATCATTGTTCCAATCACCTGAATAAATTTTATTTTTTAATGAATCAAACAATTTCCCTTTTCCCGAAATTTTTCCAATTAAAAAATTACCAACATAAAAAGAACCATCGTTATATGTATATGTTCCTTTTCCATTAATATGGTCTTGTTGAAAATTACCTTCATATACAGTTCCATCTGTATATTTAATAGTTCCTTTACCATGTTTTTTATCATTAACCCACATTCCATAGTAAATATTTGAATTAGACATTTTATAAATTCCATATCCATTTCTCATTAATTTTTTCATATTACCTATATATACAGAACCATCGTCATATTCTTTTTTAAAATGATTAGGATGAATTTTATTTTTAGTAAGACAAATCCCCATATAATTCTACTGTTTATAATAAAATAGATTTTAAAAAAAGCGAAATTAAATTATATAAAGCTTTAACATTTTATATTCTGTAATGAATGATAAAAGTAGTATAGAATATTTAATTGATAAAATTAAAAAAAATAAAAAAATAGCTTTTTTAAGATTTGGGGACGGTGATTTTCAAATGATGTTTAAACAAAGGATTGGAACAATGGTCGGACATTCAAATCAAAATTTTGTAACTAGTGAAATGAATAAAGAAATGTTAGAATCTTATAATTATGTTAATAATAATTACTTAATAGGTGATGTTTATGGAAGTTTATCTGAAAGAAATACGTTAAGTAATGTTAAAAATATGATTAAAATTCACAAGAATGAACCTTTTTGTAAAAAAGAAAATAATTTATCATATATTTGTATTCAAGAATCATTTTTAAATGACTCAAATAATTTTTTAGAATTTGTAAATGCAATTAATAAATCCAAAACAGTTTTCGTGGGTTCATATTATGAACCAATTTTAAATAAATTTTATGGAAATATTGTGCATCATGTGAAAACACCGAGCACTAATTCAGCAAATTATGTAGATGAATTAGAACAAGAAATTTTAGAAATAGATAAATCTTATGATCAAATTATTTTTTCTGCAGGACAGGCTTCAAGACTATTAATTTATAGATTATGGAAAAAATTAAATGTTAAATTTATTGATGTTGGTTCAGTATCTGATATGATAATAATAAATTCACAATCTTTTAAAAAAATAAAAAAAAGAAGTCATCTTATTACTTACAAAGATTTAATTAAAAAAAATTTAGATTTCTACAATCAAAAATTAAATTAACATTTTCTGCTTTTAATCATGTGATATTTTCTTTTTAGAACAATATTTTCTTTGTAAATAATTAATATTTTAAATAATATAATTAATAATAAAATTAACTTTAATAATTGTAATAACATGATTTTAATAATATTTTATTAATATTTTTAATTAATAAAATATAAATCAAATTTAATTTGAATATGCTAATCCACCCATACCACTCATGATTCTTAAAACATTATAATTGTGAGCATAAACTCTTACTTTCGCATTTGATGCGGTAGATGGAGTTCCTTCTGATAAAATTCCATTTGAAAAAGTTATTGTTCCGTGCTGAGTTGTATCTGAACTTACCGTTAAAAATAAATTAGCATTATCTACTCTTGAAAAATTACATGTTCCACTTGGTTGATGTTCTTCAGGTTTTAATCCAAATGAATAGATGTTAATACCTAGATGAGGTGTTTTGGTATGATGATTATATGGTTGAATATAATTGAAATAATTACCATCTCTTTCTGCAAACCTATCTTGTCCATTTAATTGTAATTTAGCTAACGAACAAGTATTATTTCCATTATCACTATCTCTAAGTTGAAAGTTTAAACTAGGAACAGTAACTGTACCACCACTACCTCCAGAAACTGTAATAGCGGCTGAAGATTTTGTTTCTATATTTTGCATTACACCTTGGAATAAATTACTTCCTATAGGATCATTTGTTACTGATGGTGAAGAATCCAATCTATCAGTGTAATTGTATTTTTGTAAAAATTCTATATTTTTTGCTTTTTGAGCTACCCATACTAATTCTTTAACTGGGTGATTAAAATTTAACCTTATTTTATTTGAAGTTGTTGAAATTGTTTCTTCTCCAGGAAATTGTAATTGTTCAATTAAATATTCATGCGAAAGTTGAGCAAATCTTCTTCTTTCATCAGTATCTAAAAAAACATAATCTACCCAAAGAGATGTATTTGATAAATTTCCTAAAGGTGTTACTGTAGTTGGACTATTTCCCGTAACAGTGCTTGTAAATGCCATGAATAAATTTTTTAACTCCTCAAATTCAATATTAATTTTTACTTCATGGTATTGTAAAGCAATTAAAGGTAAAGCAAGACCAGGATTTCTACAAAACCAAAATTGTAAAGGAATATATAAATTTGTTTGTGGAATGCTTCCTGAAGTTGTTGCAGTTGCTCTGTTATTAGTGCATTCAGGAATATTTCCAACCATTCTTTGATACCCGTAATTATGACCACATTTATTTGTTAATTGATTCCAAATATGTAACCATTCACCATAATGTTTATCAATTTTTTGACCACCTATTTCTACTTCTGCATAATTAATTAACTTTTCTCCTACCCAATTAACCCATCTTAACATTCCGTTAGTAACATTAGTCGAGTTATAAGTTACAACTGAATTATCACTATTGTAAGATTGACTAGGAAGAGTTGTTTGTAAATATAATCTGTGAATTAAATCACCGTTTCTTGAAATTGTACAACTAACTTTTTTTCCAAAATCAGCAGTTCCATTAAAAGTTTGTTCTATACTTTCAAGAGAAAAATTTGTATGTCTTCTATAAACTACCTTAAAAAAAGTAATTTGAGG
>MDTC01001974.1_pt1 | contig 16952 bp, 5 predicted proteins | sample 811181 | NCBI WGS metagenome assembly MDTC01 (sample SAMN05326644, study PRJNA326480) | marine metagenome | isolation source: seawater | place: Pacific Ocean: North | collected 2011 | reverse complement strand
TCTCTACAAAAATCCTCAATTGGAATTGATTCTATTCGTAAATCAATTACTAGTTTGTCTCAAGGATTAGTTTCACTTGGCAAACAAACGAATGAGTTATTAAAAGAAACAAGAAAATCAAATCTCCTTAAGAGTAATTTAATTCGTCAAGATGCAGAATTCTTTAGGAAAAGAAGAGAAAATGTTTTAAGAAAGCAAAGGGAGGATGAATTAGAGGCAACAAATATAAGTGGTGTTACAAAGAGACAGGGTAATATTATAACAAAAAGCACAAGGGGATTCTTAGGTCGAATATTAGATTTTCTAGGAACATTAATTGTCGGGTGGGCATTAATAAATTTACCAAAAATAATAAAGGCTTTTCAAAAATTGTTTGGTTTCATAAACAGGGTAGTTGCTGTTTTTACTGCTTTCATAGAGGGAATGAGAAACTTTTTTGAAAGTATGGGAGCTGGTATTGATAATTTCCTTAGTATATTTAAAAGATTTGATTTTCGTGAAGATGATAAGAATATAAAAGATACATTTGATAAAACAGAACAGAATCTTACTAAAATCAATAAAGATTTTGCAGAGGCCATAACTGGATTTGCAAATGATAAAGATATTAATAATGCTGAAAATGTTGCAAAAAAACTGGGCATAGATGAAGAGTCCATGGAATTAGATGATACAAAGAAATTATCCGAAAGTGATATAGACAGAATTGGAGGTTCTGAAGAAATTGAGGGTAGGGCAAATGGTGGTGATGTTGTGAAAGGTGTCCCATATGTTGTTGGAGAAAATCCAGATGGGTCATTAAATGAAACTTCTGAGTTATTTGTACCTGAACAAAGTGGAACAATTATTCCAAATGATGAATTAGTAGCACAAGGTGAAGAGATACAAGGGATGAACTTGGGTGTAGATGAATCATCTTTGATACCGAGTGAAGTTCAAGAACAAGATGATATGATTGTAAATGATGAGAATTCAAGTGTGATAGATGAATTACTCTCAGAAGTTGAAACTGGCACAGGTTCTAAGTCTTCTTCTTCACCTCCTCCAACTTCGAGTCCTGGCGGAATTACTTTAGAAGAGGAAAAGAAAAGTGATCCAATTAAAGGTGTAAAAACATCAGATGCTGATATGGCAATAACTCCTGTTAGTAGAGAAATAATAAATTTAAAAAAACCCAAGAAATCAAAAACAGTTTTTGTTATTAATAATCAGAATAATATTCAAAGTCAATCTATTCCAGGTTTAACTAATTCTAGTAAGACAATGATTATTTCAAAGAAGAAATCAAGTTCACAAACTGTGCTTGAACTTCAAAGCACTCTTTTAGCAATGAATTAAAATGGCAGCACAAGATAAAAGCGTTTACGAAATATTTGAGATAAGATCGAACGACGGTACAAAAACTGTTGATATAAGAGGTGGTGTTGTGAGTTTTAGTTATTTTGAGAATGTATTATCACCAATGCTAACTGCACAAGTTTTAGTTGCAAACACAGGTAATGTAATACCAGACGAAGATAATGAAGTATCATCAATTTACAATGGTCTACCTTTGAATGGTGGTGAGAAAGTTAATATAAAAATTCCTTCCACAGGATTAGGACCTGGTTTAGAATTTACTGAAAATAATAATAATGAATTTTACATAGCATCAATTACAAACGTTCTTATAGATTCGCAAAGAGAATCATTTACCTTAAATCTTGTATCAAGGGAGGCGATAACCAATGAGACTGCTAGGGTAGGTAAAAAATTTCCATCATCAGAAAAAATTTCTGATAGTGTAAAGGAAATAGTAAAGAAATACTTAATAAGTGATAAAGAAGTTGATGCCGATCCAACACAAAATCCTTATGGTTTTATTGGAAACTTAAGAAAACCATTTTATATTCTCACATGGTTGAGCACAAAATCTGTCCCTGCAGAAGTAGGTGGAAAAAGTTCCACAGCAGGATATTTTTTCTTTGAAACAAAAGAAGGATATCATTTCAGATCAGTTGATAGTTTGATATCAGGAGATCCATTTGATATAGAATATACTTATACACCAGGCGTTGTTGATAATGAGGATCCAAATAAAGACTATAAAATACTGAGTTTCAGTACAGTGAGAAATCAAAAATTAATTGAGAATTTACAAAAAGGAGCATATTGTACATATAGAATTTATTATAATCCAGTATCTGCAACTTTTACCTCTCCTGAACAGGGAAGGTTTAAGACATCTGACTATGCAGAAAAAATGGAAAATTTAGGTAGAGATTTTGAAGTATTTTTACCACCAGTTGACGATCAAAATAAAACGCTAGAAGATTTACCAACAAGATATACAACAGGTGTTTTAGATTTTGGAACTATTGAAGAGAAAGATGAAAATTCATTAAAACAAAACGCAGATCCAATGCAATATCACTCACAGGCAATGATGAGATATAATACAATTTTCACTCAAATACTTGAGGCAACAATACCTTTGAATACTTTTCTCACTGCTGGTTCAGTAATGAAAATAGAGTTTGCGAAAATCACTGTTGATAAAGTAAAAGTAAGAGATGATGAGCAAAGCGGTCTATATATGATTAAAGAGTTAGTTCATTATTATGAGGGTAGAGGTTCATTTACAAAATTGAAACTAATGAGAGATACTACGGGGAAAAAGGATAAATGATTGAAAATCTTCTATTAAAAAGTAATTTTCTTGGAAAAGATGGTTTCCGCTGGTGGATAGGGCAAATACCACCTAGAGAGACTTGGGCACTTCAATGGAGTAAAAAACCACAAGCTTGGGGTAATCGTGTAAAAGTTCGTATAATGGGATATCATCCTCAAAATACAACGGAACTTGCAGATAAAGATTTACCTTGGGCATTGGTTTTACTCCCTACTAATCATGGTTCAGGAAAGAATGGTAGTAAGAAAGATATTAAAGTTGTACAAGGAGATATTGTAGTTGGATTCTTTTTAGATGGTGATGATGCACAACAACCAGCTATTTTCGGTGTAATTGGTAATTCAAAATATGTTGTCAATAAAGAACCACCATCACCTTTTCAACCTTTTTCAGGATACACCCCAGAAACTGAACCAGAAGGAGAAATTATTGTAAAAAATGAAGGATCAGATGATAATAGAGATGTTGATGACCCAATCATTAATGCAGATCAAAATTTAATTAACAATTTAAAAAATTCAACTGGAAAAGAATATCGTTCTGCATCAAAGGCAATGGGAGATTGTATAGCTCTTGGTGGGACAAATTCAAGAGCAGCAATACAGGCTCAAGTGCAAAATATGACAAATGAATATAAAAATGCAGCACCAAATTTAAAAAATAAAATACTAAATGATGGTACAAAAAAAATTACTTCATTAACAAATACATTTACAACTAACTTGACAAAGAATGCTATGACATCTCTTGCACCGAAGTTAAATACAGGATTAAATGTATTATATGGTGATGTATTCGCAAAAGTTGTGGCAGCAACAAAAAATACTGCGATTGCAAAGAAAGCAGGTACAGCAGCACAAGCAGCACTTTTAGGTCCAGTCGCTGCTTTACAAAAGAAAGCACCTTGTGTTACAGAGGCTATTGGAAATACAATGTTGAAAGACGTAAGATCATTGTTGACATCTTTTCTTGATAATGTGCAAAATCCAACTTCATGTATGAATGAGCAATTGATGGGTGCTATTTTCAATAAAGTTATAAGTGGAATTGGTAATCAACTTGCACCAGAACTTGGTGGGGTTGGTAAAATATTAGGTGGGTTTGATATGATAAGTAATCTTAGAGGAAAGGCAGAGGGTTTACTTGGAATACAGGAGGCAATAAAATGTATTGCACCAGGCACAGCAGATGTAAAATCAAGTATTTGGTGTTTAGGAAAAGGACCAATGAATATGCCAGGTGTAGCTGGTGAAGCAATAATGAGTGCTGCAAATGCTGCACAATCATTGCAAGAAGCAGCAGGTGCACCAGGCGGAGTTCTTGGATCATTACTTGGATTTGGACAATTTGATTTTATGAATTCAGATGTAAGTGATCCTAATTACACTGGTGAGTGTAAAGCATCCCCTCCATCTAATTGTAGAGGAATGGAAATTAAATTATTTGGGTCAGATGGAGAGGGTTCATTAGCAGAACCGATAATCGGTGCATTAGTTGGAGAATCACTTGCACAACAGACTGGAAGTCTAATTGGTATTAAATTAACAAATCCTGGTCAAGGATACACAGTGCCACCATTAGTAGAAATAACTGATAATTGTAAACAGGGATATGGTGCTAGTGCAAAAGCTATTATAGATTATGATCCTGCTTCACCAACTTACCAACAAGTAATTGACATAGTAGTGATAACACCTGGAGAAAATTATCCTGTTATTGACAATAATTCGCAAGATAATGAGTATACCGTGGATCATGTTGTAGTTGTAAGTCCTGGTGAAGGTTATACAGATGATGATAAGATTACTGATAATGCTGGTAATGAATATATAAAATTCTTAGATGATGATGGTAGGATATTAAATGTAATTCCACCAAATCCCAGATTAACAAATGTCAACGCTGTTCAAAATTTCCCTAGGTTATTCATTGACTCAGATACTGGATTCGGTGCGATTATAAAACCACAGATTAGTCCTAGACCTTCATATCAGGGTGAAACAAAACAGGTCATTGATTGTATTACACCTAGAAATAATCTTATTGGTTATGTAAATGGAGAACCATATTATGGTGCTTTTCATGTTCATCCTACAAAGGGAGTAAAGATGGTAGGTGCAGCACATACAACTTCAGTGCATGCTATAATATACGACACTCCTGCCGAAAGTAGAGCATCTGTTCTTAATCCTACGTCAACTACAACATCAATTAATATTGAACAGTCATCGTTTACATCTGGTCCTACAGGAACCACAACCCCATCTTCTCCACCAAGTTCACCACCTATGGGACCTCCATCAAGTCCACCAAGTAGTCCACCAAGTTCTCCACCAAGTAGTCCACCAAGTTCTCCTCCATCAGGTGGTGGCGGTGGCTATGGTTACTGATAAATATTAATACGACATAAAAAAGATATGGCAGGTATAGATCCAAATTGGGCAAGGCACACTTTTGAAAGAACTTCTAATTTCGTAGTTCAAAAGGGTAATCCAAATGTTGGATTTGGTGGTGCGACAATATATCAACAAATAATGGAGCAGAACAATACATCTGGTATGTGGTCAATGACTGAAGATGGTCAAATGAATATGTTTAATGATGATTGTTTAACTTTGTGTGGTGGGGTAAAGAAAGAAAATGGACCTGGTATAAATTTAATCGCAAAGAATGGTGATGCATGTATAACATCAGATAAAGGGGATGTTTTGATTAAAGGAAAAACTATAACAATTCACGCAACGGACTTTATTAATATAATTTCTGGAAAAAATATAAAATTACAAGGTGATGATGGTGGCGACTGCAATAGCATATTATTTAATTGTGTCAATTTAAATACAAACGCTATAACAGGTAATCTTGCACCTAGAGATGTAACGTTTGGAGGACTTACCTTTAGAGGAACAAAAGTTGGTGGTGGTGCAATCGCTGATGCTTTCACAGGTGGATCTCTACCTAAAGTCGCTGACTTAGCAAAAGACGCTGCTGAAAAAGCAAGTAAGCAACTTGAATCACTTTCAGGTAAAATTGATACTGATGCATTATCAGCACAGGCATCACAATTAGGAGGGCAATTACAAAATCAATTAAGTTCGATTGATACAAGTGGACTATCAGGTGCACTGAGTAACTTTGGAGGATTTGGATAATGCCAGGTTTTAAAAAAGGAGAGGTTCAGAGTCCAAATTATGAAAGAGATGATGTAAATCAGTTTAGTCAGGTATCTGAATTTACCAATGATGTTTATGTATATGGTACGTTATACGCAGACATAGAAGGTTCTGATATTAATTTTGATGAATTAGTAGAATTTAATGAAATATTTGTAAACAATTTAACAGTAGGTAATAATCTTCAAGTTAGTGGATTAACAACATTTATTAATGCAGTGGATATGGATTATCTCACTGTTTATCAAAGACATAATGTTGGTGCTGGTGGAACAGTTTTTGTAGCAATATCAACAACATCTGAATTAGATGGACAAGTTGGTGGTCGTGTTGGTATAGGTTCTACACAACCTGATAATAAATTTCAGGTGGGTGTTGGAGATTCATCTTTCAATATAACAAATGATGGTTTTGTTGGTTTAGGAGTTACACAACCAGTTGATATGCTCCATGTAGGAGTAGGAACTCTACCATTTGTTGTATCGGGTGTAGGTTCAGTTGGTATAGGTACGACGAGAGTTGCTGGAAATTGGGCTGAGGGAAATTCTGAGTACGATGATTCAATACAAGGACCAGTTAGATTAGATGTTGACGGAAGTATTCATATATCAAAAAATATTTACGATTCTGCTGGTTCACCAGGTGCAAGTGGTTTCTTTTTAAATCGTGATGAAGTTGGTATAAGGTGGGTATCTTTTGAACCATCTTTTACTGAAGGTATTTTTATTCAAGATGAAGGATCATATATTCCTAGCGTTGGTGCTGCACAATCATTTACAGTATTAAACTATAAACAAATTAATAGTTTTGGATTAGGTGCTGATTCACTCATTCCCATACCTAGTCCTAGTAACCCGACACTAATAGCTGATATTCAAGTACAAGATTACTGGGGTCATGTAAACATCGCTGGTACAGTCTTTGATGTTTATAGAATGTCAAAAGTTGGCATAATGAATAATTCACCAGGTTATACACTAGACGTAACTGGTGATCTTCGTGCGACTAGTAATGTTCAATTTGATAGTGATTTAAACGTTGATGGAATTGTCACACTTAATCAAACTCTTGATGTTGATGGAGCCACAACACTCAATAATACTCTTGATGTTGATGGAGATACTACGTTAAATGCAACACTAGATGTTGATGGAGCTGCAACATTCAATGATGCTACAGATGCAGCTAGCACCAATACTGGATCTGTTCAGATAGATGGTGGTGTTGGTATAGTTAAAAAATTATTTGTTGGTGGACAAACTAAAATTGAAAATGTTGATGAATCAACTAGTAAGGATACAGGTGCGTTGGTAGTTGATGGTGGTGTTGGTATTGAGAAGAATTTAAATGTTGGTGGTGATGCAAAGATTGAGGGAACAACAGAGAGTCAAGATAAAGACTCTGGTGCCTTGGTAGTAGAGGGTGGTGTTGGAATTGAGAAAAAATTAAATGTTGGTAGTGACACAATAATAACAGGTAGATTAGATGTAGATGATGTAACTGAGTCAACGAGCACTACAACTGGTGCTGCTGTAATTGATGGTGGACTAGGATTGGCTGGTAATTTACATTCTGGAGGGAGTGGAACTTTTGCTGGAAGATTAGATGTTGATGATTTAACAGAGTCATCATCAATTACTTCAGGAGCTGCAGTCATAGATGGTGGAGTTGGAATAGGAAAGAATTTGAATGTAGGTGGTGATGCAAAAATAACTGGTGATTTAGAATTAGATAAACGAATTGTTGATTTCTTCGGCAACACTGGAGTTGGTGTTGGTGTATGTAAAACTGATTATCGTTTATCATCATTTGATGTATCGGGAGTTGGAATGGGTGTGTCTTGGAGACCATCTGGTGTTCAAACGAAGAGAACAATATGGGTAACAAAAAATGGATGCGATACAAATAGTGGATTATTAGAAGGGGATGCAAAATATACGATTGGTGCAGCAGCAGCGATTGCACAAGAGGGTGATACTATAAGAGTTAGAAGTGGTACATATCTTGAAAATAATCCAGTAGGACTAAGAGATGATGTTGCTATAAATGGTGAAGATTTAAGATTAGTATTGTTAATTCCAGAAAATAAAAATAAAGATTTTTTCCATGTAAGAAGAGGTTGTTTAATAGAAAATTTAAGTTTTACAGGAAAACTAATTAGTGATGATCATTCCAATTGTGGATGTGTTGCATTCCCACCAACTGCTGCTGATGTTGCAGGAGGAATAGCATTTCAAGCTGCCACTGGTTTTACAGCATTAGGTCCTGCAAATGAAGGTTCATCTGGAAGATGGAGATCTCCCTATGTTCGTAACTGCACTAATTTTATGTCTAAGAGCATTGGTATGAAGATAAATGGAGATCATGCAATATCAAATTTCACTGGGACTGTTGATTTAGGTCAAGAATTAAAATCAATGGTATGTGACTCTTTCACTCAATACAATGAAGCAGGTATTGGAGTATCATTATCTAATAATGCTTATGCTCAATTAGTTTCGATATTTACCATATGCTCTGATATTGGTATTGCTGCAACATCTGGTGGTCAATGTGATCTCACAAACTCTAACTCATCATTCGGTAGAATTGGATTACTAGCAGATGGATTTGGTGATATAGAATTTGATGGAACTACGCTTACACCAACAATTGGAGGAGCAGATAGTATTATATCTACTAATACTCAAGATCAATTAAATAATAATCGAACTCCTTTTGATGGACAGGGAGCATATTTCCATCTTGATATGAGTCTTTATGCAGATAGTCCTTCCACTTCTACTATAACAAAACCAATGGAGTTGGTACGTGGTTTAAGGGTGATAAATGGTGGTGCAGATGGAGATTATACTGCTGCTGCACCACCAATCGTTACATTGGTTGATTCTAATGGTATTCCTACAGTGCCCCAAGGACCAGAAGCTATTTTACCAGAGTTTTCACCAAACGTGAGTGCTGCAGGAACAATAACATCAATTGATGTTTTGAATAGTGGTCGTAATTTCTTACCAGGTCAAGACTTACAGGTAGCAATATCTGGTAGTGGTTCAGCACAACTAGAGGTTGACATGGATCCTATACTATTCACAGTAAGTGAAGCAAGTGAAACATCAGATGTGGTTGGTTTATCCACTGTGGTGTTTAATGAGTTCATTCCATATCCAATTGCATCAAATACGAAAGTAGAATTTGTAAGATTAAGTCGCATTATAACAAGTTCACATTCATTTGAATATATCGGTGCTGGTACAGACATAAATACAGCTAACCCATTCCAGGCTGGTCAACCTATACCTGAGAATGAAGTCGTTGCAATAAATGGAGGACAAGTTCCATTTACTAGCACAGACCAAAAAGGTAATTTCCGTATTGGTGATGGTCTTACCATAGATCAAACTACATCATCTATTCGTGGAAGAGATTTTAACAGAGCGATACAAGCACAGCTCACTCCTCTAATATTAGCATTAAACTAAAATGGCGATAGCACCAGTCAATAAATTTATATCAGTAGCAGTTCCTGTATCAGTTGGTAAACAAAAACTTTATGAGGTACCCACTGGAACTTCTGCATTACTATTGTATCTTCAGGTAGCTAACGTTGGTATTGGAACAACATTTCCAAAAGTTACATTTACACAACAGAGAACACAGAGAAGCACTGGAAATAAAAGAGAGGTTAGAGTTATAAAAAATGTAGAAATACCACCCAATGACGCAGCTATAATTGTAGATGGTAGATTAGTATTAGAAAAAACTCCTTTAATTTTAGATAAAATTTTTATTGAAGGCACTCAACAAAATGTTGGAATCATAACCTTTGTGGATTACGATGAACCAACAGGTATAGTAACTATAAACACAAAAGAACCTCACCCATTCAAAGCAGGTGATCCAATAACACTTTCAGGTATTGCGATGACATGTAAACCAGGTCAAACTGGTATCACAACAAATATATTTCCAGATCCACCACAATCATATACTGTTGAATCAATTGAAGGATTTGTTGGAACGTCAAAAACATTCACATCCCATATTGGTGGTTCAGTGCCGATTGGAGTTGTTGGTAAAGATTACTCACATTATTACAACTCAGCGATTCATTATTATGAAAGATCAAAACCTCTTGCAGTTGAAGTTGTTCAATCCTCAAATGTTAGTGGATATGTTAAAAAGAGTTCTAGTGCAGGAACAACTGCCATAGCGACAGCATCGGCATCTAATTTAAATAATGGAGCATTGACTGGAAATCTTAACATAAGTAATGGTGGTATGGGATATATTGCTTCACCAACAGTTAATATATCTGGTGGAGGTGGTGCTGGAGGCACAGCAACTGTTACTATCGTAAATGATGTGATAACACAGATAAGTGTGAGTGGTGGTAGTAATTATACCTCTGTTCCAACCATCACAATTGCAGATCCAGAAGGAACAACGTACGATCCAACTTCAGGTAACTTAAGTATATGTTCACCTGCTCATAGTTATTCTGATGGTGATCTTGTCAGACTTGAGAAAGAGGGATTTGCATTTACGTGTCAACTTGATAGTTATAGCACACCTAAAAAATATCCTAGAAATTCAGGTGAGAATGGAACTAATACTGGAGCTTCTAATAATGTTGGAAAACCAGATTATGCTTACGGAAAAATATTAAGAGCGTCAGTTCCAAATATAAATCGTCTGATAGTATTCATTGGTACATCTTCAGATACATCCACTCATGTATACGATCACGCTAATTCTTTAGCAGATAATATTTTTAAAGTTGGTACAAGATATAATGTAAATCGTGCTGTATATTTTGGTGGAGGTTCATCAAGAAATCCAGATCAACAAGTTGTTGAACAATATGACCTTGTTGCGGGTGAGTTAGTGATAACTACATCAGTTCAACACAATCTATCAAATGGGGATAAGATTAGAATTATAGATAACGGTATAATATTCAGTTGTTCAATGGATAATAGAGAGACAGAACATTCTTATCCTCGTGTAACTGATCCTGCCTCAGATGCAGAACTAGTAGTATCTGGTGGTGCTGTAAATAATAATTATAATTCTGCAAATACATTTGTTGTAAACGTCGGTGAGAGCACTTCTGGTGGATTTTTTGCACCATTAGAAATGGAATTGATTGCAAGTATATTGGAGAATAGTACAGCATAATGGTTAAGTATTTAAGTGGTAGAGTCCGAAGAACTCCTCAAGATCAATTAAAAGATGACCGCTATAAGTATCTTAATCTTGAGCAAGCAGAACCTAATTTAGCAGATCCCCTTGTTGGTGGTAGTGTGCCACCTGGAGAGCAATATCAATTGGTCGCTGTTCCAGGATATCCAGGCGAAAGATTTTGGGTGCCAATCGGTGGTGGAGTCATACCAGGTGCAATAAGTGTATTTGATGAAGGAACATTAGTCAGTGCATCAAGTAGTATTACACAATTGAATTTTGTTGGTGCTGCTGTTACTGCTCAAGTTGATGTACAAAGTCCATCAGGACATCCAGGTATCGCTGCTACTATTACAGTCATACCTGTTACTGTTGGAAATGAACCTCCTCCTAATTCATATCATGGAGAATTATGGTGGGAAAGTGATACTGGAGATCTGTTCATTAGATATGAAGATTCTAACTCTTCTCAATGGGTGATGGCAAACGCTGGTGGACAGGGAGCTACGGGTGATAAGGGAAGTAAAGGTCAAAAAGGAGATGTTGATGCAGTAGGTAATAAAGGTGAGGCTGGCACTAAAGGTCAAAAGGGTGATGAGGGTATAAAAGGAAATGAAGGGGACAAAGGTAATATTGGTAATAAGGGGAATAAAGGTGCAGCATCCACAGTTAAGGGATCCAAAGGTCAGAAAGGTGAGCAAAATGATAAGGGTAATAAAGGAACACAGGGAAATAAAGCAGGTTTAAATTATAGATTCTCAGCAGTAACTACGCAAGCAGATCCAACTCAAGGAGTATTTCGATATGATAATGGAACGGTCAGCAACGTCACTGAAATTTACATTGATGATTTGGATGAAAACTCTGTTGATGTATCAAGCTTAATTTTATCTTGGGATGATTCAAATAGTAATCTTAAAGGAAATTTGATTATTGAGTCAAATAGTAATTCGGATAATACTCATGCAATATTTGAGATAACATCAGTAACTGATTCGTCGGGATATTTGACTATTTCTGTACAGAATGGAACTGGAACTACTCCGTCTGATACAGAAGATTGTGTATTAAATTTTGCGAGAACTGGTGATAAGGGTCAGAAAGGACAAAAAGGTGACAAAGGAAATAAAGGAGATAAAGGCAACAAGGGTGATAAGGGTCAAAAAGGTAATGACGGAATTCTTGGTTCAAAAGGACAAAAGGGTCAGCAAGGAGATAAAGGTCAAAAGGGTGAGGTAGGAGAGAAAGGTCAAAAAGGACAAAAGGGACAAAAGGGAGATAAAGGCACCAAGGGTGATAAGGGTCAGAAAGGACAAAAAGGTGACAAAGGAAATAAAGGAGATAAAGGCAACAAGGGTCAACAAGGTCAGGAAGGAGATAAAGGTTTAAAAGGTGACAAGGGTAACAAAGGTGAAGTTGGTGCTAAAGGAAATCAAGGCGATAAAGGAAATAAAGGTGATAAAGGTACAAAGGGAAATGAAGGTCCAGCAGGTCCAGCCTCTACTAAAGGTAATAAAGGAGACACTGGTGATAAAGGTAGTAAAGGAGACAAAGGAAGTAAAGGTGATAAAGGAACTAAAGGTGATGAAGGTCAGCAGGGAACTGCTGGTGCAGATGGAGATGGAGGAGGATTATTCTCGATAGAGGGTGAAAGGAATGGTAGCGTTAGCACTAACTCATACTATGCTGTTGGTAATGGTGCTCAACCCACTAGAGGTCAAAAAATACCAATTGATACTTCATTACAGTATTTGACATTATCTAATGATTCAAATTCAACCATGACAGTTGAACTTTATGTCAACGGGAGTGGTTCAGGAAAAACAGTTTCATTATCAAGTTCTAGATCAGCTACTGCAGATTTCACATCTGCCCCTCTTTCTATAAATGCAGGTGACACAGTAACATTTAGATGTGTTTCTGGATCTACTTCAGCAGTTTCAGTTGTTGCTGGATGGTTTGGTCATGATGGTGTTAAAGGTCAGAAAGGAACTACAGGTGATAAAGGACAGAAAGGTCAGGATAATTCTACAAAAGGTAATAAAGGCGACATAGGTGAAAAGGGAACAACAGGTAGTACAGGTGATAAGGGTAACACAGGTGATAAGGGTAACAAGGGAGACATAGGTCCATCTGGTAGTTCAATAAAAGGTGATAAGGGTCAGAAAGGAAATCAAGGTGATAAAGGTACAAAGGGAAATGAAGGTCCAGCAGGTCCAGCGTCAACTAAAGGTAACAAGGGTGTCAAAGGAGATAAAGGACAAAAAGGTGAGGTAGGAGATAAGGGAATTACTGGTGACAAGGGAAACACTGGTGATAAGGGAAATACTGGTGATAAAGGTGGCAAAGGTGATAAGGGTCAAAAGGGTACTAAGGGTGATGATGGTCCTACAGGTCCAGCAGGTCCAGCGTCCACTAAGGGAAATAAAGGACAGAAAGGAACAACTGGTTCTCAAACATTTACTGTAACATTAAACAATGCGGGTAATAGATATTTGATTGATGGTGTTGAGCAACCAACAATTAAATTAGTAAGAGGATTTACTTATACATTTAATGTAAGTGTTACTGGACATCCATTCTGGATTAAAACAACAAATTCTCAAGGAACTGGTAATGGAGCATCTGGTGTTACAAACAATGGTGCTACATCGGGAGCGATTACATATATTGTTCCAAGCAATGCACCAAATACATTATATTATGTCTGTCAGTATCATAATTACATGTATGGGCAGATTGATGTTCTTGATCTAGCACAAAAAGGTGATAAGGGTGAAAAGGGTGAAAAGGGACAAAAAGGTGTAAAGGGAGATAAAGGCACAAAGGGTCAAAAAGGAACTGAAGGAGATAAGGGTAATACAGGAGACAAAGGAAATCAAGGAGATAAAGGTACTAAGGGTCAAAAAGGAGTAAAAGGAGAAAAAGGTCAAAAAGGTGATAAGGGTCAAAAAGGAGGAAAGGGAGATAAAGGCACAAAAGGAAATGAAGGTCCAGCAGGTCCAGCGTCTACAAAAGGTAGCAAAGGTGAAGTTGGTGATAAAGGTAACGAGGGGAACTTTGGTGGTGCTACTTTTGATTATACTTTTAGCACATCTACTGGCACACCAACAGATTTAAATTCTGGAAGGTTAAGACTTAATAATTCGTCTGTAAGTTCAGCGACTGTAATGTTTATAGATGATGAGGATGATAATGGAACAGACATTCAAGCATTTTTAAGAACGATTGATGATTCAACATCTACAATAAAAGGACATGTTAGAATATCAAATAAATCAAACGCTGATGATTTTGCTATATTTACAATAGCTTCAGCATCTGAGCAATCAGGTTTCCATCAAGTAAATATAAGTTATGTTTCTGGAAGTGCATCATCTTTTAGTAATGGTGAAGATATAATAGTCACCTTTGCTAGAACTGGTGATATGGGAGATAAAGGTGAAAAAGGTCAAAAGGGAGACAAAGGTAATAAGGGTGTTAAAGGTGAAAATGGTGAGAAAGGAACCAAAGGTGATAAAGGACAAAAAGGACAAAAGGGAACTAAAGGTGATAAGGGACAGAAAGGTACAAAGGGAGATACTGGTGACAAAGGTAACACAGGTGATAAAGGTAATACAGGTGATAAGGGAAATGAGGGTGCTCAAGGTCCAGCAGGTCCAGCCTCCACAAAAGGTAATAAAGGGAACACTGGTGATAAGGGAAACACTGGTGACAAGGGAAATCAGGGGGATAAAGGTAGTAAAGGTCAGAAAGGTCAGAAAGGTCAGAAAGGTGATAAGGGTCAGAAAGGTGTAAAGGGAGATAAAGGTACTAAGGGAAATGAAGGTCCAGCAGGTCCAGCATCCACGAAGGGTAACAAAGGCACCACAGGTGACAAGGGAAATACTGGTGATAAAGGTAATACTGGTGATAAAGGTAATACTGGTATTCAAGGTCCAACTGGTGGTTCATTAGATTATTGTAATCTTAATAAGTCTAGTTTAACTGAAAATATTAATGTTAGTATTGGAAGTTATGCAAAGGTACGTTTTGATTCAGAGGTATTTAAAGCAGGTATATTCACACACAGTAATTCAAGTAATCCTGAGAGATTAACTGTAACAGCTGATGGTACATATACTATTAACGTTACTATTGGTTATGAAAACACAGGTGGTAATAGAATATCACCTAGAGCGTCTATATTAAAAAATGGTACAGAAATAACAGAAACAAGAACATCTGGTTATAGTAGAGGTTCTGGTTATGGTGACGACAAGACATTACAGATAAACACAGTTTTACAACTTTCTACGAATGACTATCTCGAAGTCATCGCATGGAGAGACCAAGCTGACCAAGTGCAGAATGTCAATACAGTTCCAGGTGAGTGTGAATTTGTTGTTACCAGAACTGCTGGTGCTGCTGCTTCTTCTGGTGCTAAAGGTCAAAAAGGTGACAAAGGTGACAAAGGACAAAAGGGAGTTGAAGGTCCTACAGGTCCAACAGGTGGTCAAGGTCCTCAAGGTAACTCTGTAAAGGGACAGAAGGGAGAGAAAGGGCAAAAAGGAGATAAGGGGCAGAAAGGTACAAAGGGAAATGAAGGACCAACAGGTCCAGCGTCAACAAAAGGTAATAAAGGTGACAAAGGAGATAAAGGAATAAAAGGAATTAAGGGTGATGATGGTCCTACAGGTCCTCAAGGTAACTCTATAAAAGGTCAAAAAGGAGAAAAAGGAGATAAAGGGCAGAAAGGTACAAAGGGAAATGAAGGACCAACAGGTCCAGCGTCTACAAAAGGTAACAAAGGAGATAAAGGACTAAAAGGTATAACTGGTGCTACAGGTGGCACAGTAGATTATTGTAATCTTACCAAATCCAGTCTAACCGAAAACATAAATGTCGCTAATTCAAGTCCAGTTATCGTTCGCTTTGATTCTGAAGTAGCTAAAGCTTCAATTTATACCCATAGTAATTCTTCAAATCCAGGTAGAGTAACAGTTACTGCAGATGGTTTTTATATCATTAATGCTACTATAGGTTATGATAACACAGGTGCTAACAGAGTATCACCAAGAGCATCATTATATAAAAATGCAAGCGAAATAACTGAGACTACGGCTTCAAGTTATAGTAGAGGTGCTGGTTATGGTGACGAAAAAGCAATACAAATAAACACAACATTACAGTTGTTGTCAGGTGATTATATTGATGTTAGAGCATGGAAAGACCAATCTGACCAAAATAATGCTGTCAATACAGTCGCAGGTGAGTGTGAATTTGTAATTACTAGAATCTCTTCCGCTGCTGCTGCTTCTGGTACTAAAGGTCAAAAAGGTGATAAGGGTACAAAAGGAGATGTAGGTCCACAAGGTATTTCTGGAAATTCTGTTAAGGGTACAAAGGGAGATGTAGGTCCACAGGGAAATAAAGGTAATAAGGGAGATGTAGGTCCACAAGGTACTGCAGGAAATTCTATTAAGGGTACAAAGGGAGAAAAGGGACAGAAAGGGCAGAAAGGTGATAAAGGAGTTAAGGGACAAAAGGGAGTTGAAGGTCCTACAGGTCCAACTGGTGCATCAACAGCTTCATCTGTTCTCATATCAACAACATCACCTTCATCAGCAACTGCTGGAGACTTGTGGTGGGATAGTGATGAAGGTGATTTACACATTTACTATAATGATGGAAATTCATCTCAATGGGTAAGTATTCAGGCAACAGGACCAACAGGTCCAGCAGGACCAACAGGACCAACAGGAGCACCAGGACCAACAGGTCCAGCAGCTCCGAGTACATCTGATGTGATTGAAGCAAATAAATTCTTCCAAAACGCAACATCATTAACAGTATCAACTACTTTCCCTGCTACTGGAACAAAAAATGGTGGAGTTTTTGGTCCATATACAATAGCATCAGGTGTGACTTTTACAATCAGCAGTGGT
>MDTC01262521.1_pt1 | contig 16955 bp, 14 predicted proteins | sample 811181 | NCBI WGS metagenome assembly MDTC01 (sample SAMN05326644, study PRJNA326480) | marine metagenome | isolation source: seawater | place: Pacific Ocean: North | collected 2011 | reverse complement strand
CGTCTTGGTAGCCCTGTCAGATCTAAAAATTCCAGGAGCCCCAGTACTATCTCCTCAAGAAGCTATTGACCATCCACATGTCAAAGCCCTAGGTTTTCTCGAAAATATTAGCTACCCAACAGCTACTAAAGACATACCTATTAGTAACTTTCCAATATCGATGACAGCAAGTCCAGGAGTGATAAACCATAGAGCACCTGAGCTGGGCGAACACACGGATGAGATTTTGTTGGAGTTAGGTTATTCAGAATCAGAGATAACACAATTACATGCAAGTCGCGTGATTTAAGGATACGGAAACTAAATGGAATTTTCTGAAGTTATGAGAACAACGTTCGCTGCTCGCGATTTTACAGATGAACATATTTCAGATGATCAGCTATACACGATTCTCGATAATGCCCGTTTTGCGCCCAGTGGGGGTAATCGACAGGGCTGGAAAGTAATTCTTGTTCGAGACGTCCAAGTAAAAAAGCAGCTTGGAGAACTCTGCTGGCCAGCAATGCGAATAGCAGCTGCTCAAATGAAAGCAGGTGAAACCTATTGGCAATCAGTTGAACCAACTTCAGTAGATATCAAGTCCGCTGCTGGAGATGAATCACTTCCAATTGCGATCCCCATGTTTGAAAATTTGGGTGAAGTACCTGTCGTCTGCATCATCACCGTTGACTTAAGAGTCGTAGCTTCGATGGACATGCATCTTGATCGAATTGGTGTTGTATCCGGAGCTTCTATTTATCCTTTCGCTTGGAGTGTGTTACTAAGTGCACGAAATGAAGGTCTGGGTGGTGCTTTGACTACTCTAGTTGCCTCCGCAGAACCAAAAGTCCAAAAACTTTTAGGCTTAGAAACCCATGACGCAGTAGCAGCAATGCTCACTATGGGAAAACCTGTCAAGCAAATCACAAAATTATCGAGGAAACCTGTCGAAGAATTTACTTTTATTAATCACACAAGCGGCCAAGCACTAACCAGACTCTGATTAAAAAATCTCTCAATAAAGTGAATAATTCTAAGCACAAATTACCAGTCGGCAACCACGAAAGAACAAAACGAACTAAATTCAATCCCCCTAATGCTGCCATAAAAAGTGACGCAGCCGGATTCTAGACCAATACTGGAGAAATGGGGATTAGATTAAAAGGTCATACAGCAATCATCACAGGCGGTTCACGCGGTCAAGGCGCAGCTGAAGCAAGACGTTTCGCAGAAGAAGGTGCATTTGTCATTATTGCCGACCTGCTTGATCGCGAAGGTGAAGAGTTAGTAGCCGAAATAGGCAGTTCAGCAATTTATAAACATCTTGATGTAACTAACCAACAGGCATGGTTAGAACTAATTGAAGATGTGCTAGCCCTAAGAGGGTCTATTGATGTACTGGTTAATAATGCAGGTATTTTGGTGTTCGATCGACTGACAAGGACTTCACAAGAGGAATTCGAACGAGTAATGGACGTAAATTGCACCGGTGTATTTCTTGGTATGCAAGCTGTGTCTGATGCTATGAAAAACCAGAACTCGGGATCTATCGTTAACATTTCCTCGGTTGCCGGACTACAAGGTGTCGGATTTCAGTTCTCTTACTCAGTAAGTAAATGGGCAGTAAGGGGTATGACCAAGTCGGCTGCTCACGAACTTGCGCGCCATAACATTCGAGTAAATTCAGTTCACCCAGGGCTTATTAATACAGCCATGCTTGATCAGTTCGAGGATGAAGGATTCAATTCGGCTGCGGTTCAAGTGCCAATGGGTAGAACCGCCAGCGCAGAGGAGGTAGCTGAACTAGTCCTATGGCTGGCATCAAACGAGAGTAGTTATTGCACTGGCAGCGAATTTGTAGTGGATGGAGGCATCTCAGCCACGTAACAGAAATATCAACTATTACTGATTTAGTGGATTTGACTCACTCTTCACGAAGTGAGTTCCCGACACGGAGCAGCAAGTATGAGCAGACCATCACGATTTGAAGGAAAAATTGGGCACACAGTTAGCGATTCCATGCCCTGGTTCGACGACCCGCCACACCCCGGATCCGACGCTCCCAACGTAGTAATGGTGTTACTGGATGACACGGGCTTTGCTCAGATCGGTTGCTACGGATCAGATATCGACACATCTAATCTTGATGCACTCGCGGCGGAAGGTTTACGGTTCACTAATTTTCATGTGACACCGCTGTGCTCGCCGACACGGGCCTCGCTGCTCACCGGTCGTTCACAACATGCGGTCGGAATGAGGTCCCTCTCCAACTTTCAAACTGGTTTCCCAAACCAGCTTGGTCACATTAGTAATCATGCGGCAACTGTGGCGGAGGTGCTTAAGGCCTCCGGATACGCTACTTTTTGCACAGGAAAATGGCACCTCGCGCCGATGGAACAGTGCTCGGCTGCAGGTCCGTTTGACCAGTGGCCACTTGCTCGAGGTTTCGATCGTTTCTACGGTTTCCTAGAAGGAGAAACCGATCAATTTAACCCAGCCCTTTTCTGCGATAACCATACGATACCAGCCCCAGGAAAACCGGAAGATGGTTATCACTTGAGTGAAGACTTGGTCGACCAGCTACTAAGAATGATCAGTGATAGCAAAGGAATAAGACCGGATCGACCTTTTTTCGCCTATGTGCCATTTGGAGCCACGCACGCACCCCATCAGGCACCACAACACTACCTTGAGAAGTACCAAGGCAAATTTGATGAAGGGTGGGACATAACCCGCGAGCGGTGGTTCCAAAATCAACTTGAAATGGGAGTGATTCCTGAGAACACAAAACTTGCTCCCAGTAATCCCGGAGTAGAGGCATGGGCAGATCTATCGAAGAACCAACAGAAAGTAGGTGCACGACTGCAAGAAGCGTTCGCAGCGTTTCTTGACCACACCGATGATCAAATCGGACGACTTGTCAAAGGGCTTCGGAACATAAACGAACTCGATAACACCATATTTATTGTGCTTACCGATAACGGTGCATCACAAGAGGGAGGGCCCTTCGGTGTAATGCACGAGATGAAGTTCTTCAATGGCATACTTGAAGACAGCGACACAATGATCGACCAGATTGATGACATCGGCGGGCCACATAGTCACACTAACTATCCGTGGGGATGGGCGCAGTGCGGTAACTCACCATTCAAGTGGTACAAACAGAACACCCATGAAGGAGGCGTTCATGTACCAATGATTATCCGTGCACCAGGTCACATAGAAAGCAAGAATGCCGGAGAACTAAGGAATCAGTTCATAAACGTCGCCGATATCGTCCCTACAATTTACGACCTCCTGGGTGTTAATGCGCCGGAGAATTACCACGGTGTCGATCAGTTACCAATAACTGGTAGTTCGTTTTCCTCAGTTTTGAAAAACGCTTCAGCATCAGCTACGAACACGCTGCAATACTTCGAGATGAGTGGAAGTAGAGCCCTTGTTTGTGAACTAGATAACGTTACTTGGAAGGCAGTATGTAAACACACTGCACGCGCCGACTACAAAACTGAACCATGGGAGTTATATTGCCTTAGTGATGACTGGTCAGAGTGCAATGACCTCGCACGCACTGAACCCGAAAAGCTAACTCAACTCATTGATCTTTGGTGGAGCGAGGCCGAACGTCACGGCGTGTTACCTCTCGATGACCGTATGATCGAGCTCTTCGGTGCTCGCTTCCGTGACAACTCACCTCACCCCTCTAACCTGCGCTACGTTTATCGACCACCAATGTCGCCTATGCCCGGACAGGCCTCCGCAGCAATCGGAGGCAAGTCATTCGACCTAACTGCGACAGTGACAAGAGTACGAGGAGACAGCGGTGTTATCTACGCAACTGGAACCGAGAATTCAGGCCTCTCAATCTTTATTCAGAATGATCTATTTATCATTGACTACAACGCCTTTGACAAACACACGATCCTCGAATCCAACGTCAAAATCCCAGAAGGAGAAACAACATTAGTTGCTAGCTTTCGACGTCGAGAAGGCAGAAGTGGGCAGATGTCTTTGATGGTAAATGGCGTCACCGCTGGCTCAGTCAAGCTTCCTCTATTCATGCGAATGATGTCCTCCGTCGGCCCAAGTATTGCTTATGATCATGGCTCAGCCGTCTCGATGAGATACAACGCTCCATTCCCCTTCTCAGGTAAACTTCACAAAGTTGATATTCAGTTACTGAGTCGCCAAGACGCTGAGTCACGAGATGCTGAAGCTGCGTCGGAAATGAGCCGCCAATGACCTCTCCTTACGAGCAGCCTCAGCGCATTCTCATAGACCTATCGAGGTTCAATTGAGTCGTTCAAAGAAGGCCATATGAGCCTATCTATCACGTTGTTGGGTACAGGATCACCGATGCCGTCTCCAGATCGAGCTGGTCCTGCTACTCTTATTTCAGCGGGTCAAGGCGAGTCAGCTGAGCACTACATGGTCGACGCTGGCCGCGGGGTATTAATGAGATTGGCTGCTGCTGGCCTCGGCGCTCCCAATCTCACAGCACTACTGATCACTCATCTACACAGCGACCACATTACCGACCTTAATGACGTGATCACTACGCGCTGGATTATGACTTTTGTGAAAACACCACTGACTATAGTTGGACCAGTTGGGACGCAATTGGTAGTTAATCACATACTCGCGTCACTTGAACCAGACATCAGATACCGCACTGCTCACCATCAAGATCTTGATCATCGGCCGCCAGTTACGGTGATCGAAGTGAATGAAGGTATCGTAGAGTTACCGAATGGTCAGGGTGGCGCAGTATCGATAGTCTGCGGGCAGACCGACCATAAGCCTGTCGAACCGAGTGTGGCGTACCGATTTGATTTCGATGGCGCGAGTGTCGTCGTAGCGGGCGACACTTTGCCTTGTAGTGGCCTTGATGAGTTGTGCGCTGGTGCCGACGCTCTAGTCCACACTGTCATTCGCAAGGATATTATTGCCAATCTCTCCATGCAGCGGATGCAAGACACGCTCAACTACCACTCATCTCCTGAAGAGGCCGCGCAAACAGCCGCCAAGGCTAACCTCAGAACATTGGTGCTTACTCACTACGTGCCACCCATCCCGATGGGCGGAACTGAAGATGAATGGCGTGCACTTGCTGCTAGACACTTTGGCGGTGCCATCGAGCTTGGAGACGACCTACATCGAATCGAGGTCACATCGCTCTAAGTCTCCCTTTGACCAGTATTTGGTTTAATAATCCTTATTACATTGCTAATTTTTTAAACCTTTCAGCTATTTAATTTTATAAGGACGATTAAACAGCTGAATACAGTTGAAATGAAAATTTAGGTGTGCTATGGTTCTGAAGTCGTCGCATTTGCGGCGACTTCTTTATTTTTGCCCTTTATTCTTAAAAAATCGGGAAAACTTGAGTTTTAGAGCGTTCTGCTCTAGCAAGGCTGTGCAGTACCGCCCAATCACCATAATTATTCCGGCCAATCCCTATAAGTATTTCAATAACGATTGACCTTCCGAGAGGATTCGTATCAGGAGTAGGGATATCAACGCTGTTTGCAAGATCATCAAGATGGAACAACACTTCGATTAGTCTGGTACGACAGAAATCATCCAGTGTCAGAAAGCGTCCACCTAAAGCTCCAACCAGTCGACTTTCTGGTTCAGCAAAAAACCTCTCTTTTAATTCCACGACCAACGCTAAACATTTTTCTACTGTGGCCTCATGACCTATCGAAGATTCAGCTAGCGATACTTTTTTAATTTCATCATGTATCGGAGAGTCTACTGCTGCGTGAAAGTAGGTCACGGGTGTGAGCAGGGGTCTATCAGGTACAACGTTCTCGGCAGTTCGATCCAAATAAGCAATGGTTGCTCCAGCAGCTCTAACCAAATGAGCAGCCAACGCACCAACACTCATACCATCTAAGGCAGAGTCGTTCTCCCACTGGTCACGAACAGCAGGGTTAGCCATCAGTTCTGCTGAGCTTGCCACCGCTTCAACTACTAATTCCCGTACCTCTGAGCTTGTCGCATTTACATTATTCACGATTCAACATTAGCGTTATAAGATTTTAATCACATTTTTAGATTAAATCATTAGGATCACGCCAAGTCATCTACCACCATTGCGACCCAGTCGCTCCTTTGAACGGTCCAACAACATCCTCAGTTACCCAACCACCGTAGAATTGACCAGGTTGAGGCATTACTAATTTGTTATCAATGGAACATTCAAAGCTTGCTGGGTAAAAAGAAAAATAGCCCGCTAATTGTTTAAAAGCACTTGTTGGTTGATCATATGACCAGGCACCTGCGCGAACTTCACTTTTATTTACACTTACGTCCCAATAGATCGCATTTCCTTTCCATTCACAAAAACTAGACCTGTCAATTTTTGTGAAATAGCTCTGATCCACGTCATCAGGTGGCAAATAATAGGTTGGGGGATGAGATGTCTCCAGAACTTGAACGGATTTATTTGACTCAGCAATAACGATGCCGGCTAACTGAACTTTGACGGAAACGTTCGACGCTCGAACTATTGGCGGGCGAGGGTACTCCCACACAGACTCTTGCCCATCTTGAGGTACTTCCGGTTTCGGCAACCTTGATTGAAACGACATTATATTTTCTATCCAAACGTCAAATACTGACTTTGACAAACTAATAGTTACAAGCTTAGAACTACCTGTAAGGAGATTCCCAGATTAAAAACCCAGTTATTCACTTTTATTCTCAGTGATATTGTTCTACGGATCACACAAAAACAATTACATAATCAGATGCTCATTCATATCAAGGCACTTTGAGGTATTAGCCGTCAAAGCTAATAAAGTGAACTGACGCGACGATAACTGTGGAGATTGAGGAAACCTGAATGCCAGGGAACGCCAACTTCCGCTTTAACGATGTCGCCATTATTGCCGTTGAAGCATGCGAGCCTCCAATTGTGGTCACCTCTGCTCAAATTGATGAACGCCTCGCTCCTTTTTATGAACGAATTGGTACTCCTCCGGGATTGCTTTCTTCGCTCGTTGGTATTGAAGAGCGACGTCAATGGCCGGCAGATATTTCGTTTATGGATGCAGCGGTGTTAGCAGGAGAAAAAGCCCTAATCAGTTCAGGAATAAGTCGTGAAAAAATCGGTTTGATTATCGATACAAGTGTCTGCAGGGAACGTTTAGAACCATCGAGCGCTGTAACAGTGCACCACAAATTAGGTATGCCAAGCACTTGCATAAATTTTGATCTCAGTAACGCCTGCCTGGGTTTTGTCAATGGCATGCACATGGCCGGAGCAATGATCGAATCAAAACAAATAGACTACGCCTTAATTGTTGATGGTGAGGGAACCCGAGAGATCAGCGAAAACACGATTCAAGGTTTATTAAAAAAAGAGGCTACGTTCGATGATCTTTTCTTAAATTTCGCTTCGTTAACCCTGGGTTCAGGTTCAGCAGCAATGGTCATAGGTCGACAGTCAGAAAATCCTGGTAGTCACTCTATTCTCGGCGGATTTTTCCACGCAGCAAGTGAACATCACGACTTGTGTGTTGGGTCTCTTCAATCTATGCGAACTGACACAAGTGCATTACTAAAGGCGGGTACAGAAGTTGCGAAACAAGCATGGGAAGCCGGCGGGCCTAAGAAAGAATGGTTAGAAAAAGACTTGTACATTCTCCATCAAGTATCTCTTGTACATACTAAGTCTATGATTGATGTGCTAGGTCTTCCATCCGATAAAGTTCCTATGACTTTCCCCTATTATGGAAATATAGGACCGGCAGCGATACCAATTACTTTGGCAAATGAGCAAGCGAATCTGAGCACCGGAGACACTTTGCTTTGTCTGGGGATCGGATCTGGATTGAACACGGCCTTACTTGAACTGCAGTGGTAGGTAACTCTAAAAGCAATTATGCGAATCGACCCGCTCCAGGTTTGCCAGGTCTTAAATCTGAATGGTCACGGCTACTCGAATCGCCTGACGCTGATGGGGTTTTACGTACTTGGCATTTTCTTGATAATGATCCCAACGAATCTAAACTCACGATTCTTTGTGTGCATGGAAACCCATCGTGGTCCTACCTTTGGCGAGACTTACTTACGCATTGTCCAAAGGACGTCAGAGTAATTGCTGTCGACCAGCTAGACATGGGATTTTCTGATCGCACAAAGTCCAAGCGAACACTTGAAATGAGAATTCAGGATCTACACAACTTTACCCAACAACTTGATATCAGCGAGCCGATAATAACAATCGCACATGACTGGGGAGGGCCCATATCTCTTGGGTGGGCTCAAATTAATCAACATTGTGTTAAAGGAATAATCTTATTAAATACTGCGGTGCATCAACCAGAAAGAGTTTTGGCCCCGATTTTAATAAAGTTTGTTCGTCTTCCTGGAGTACTACAATTTTGTACTCAAATAACCAAAATATTCATATGGGGAGCTTTGCACTTAACAGAAAAAAAGCCAAGCTCGTCAATCAAACAAGCTTTTTTTGCTCCTTACAAATCTAGTAGACGTCGAAAAGGCATTAAACGGTTCGTTCAAGATATTCCACTTCATAAGAAGCACAAAAGTTTTAAAACTCTTGAATCAATTTGTGACAAATTAGAAACTTTTAAAGACACGCCTGCGCTGATGATTTGGGGTGCGCGAGATAAGGTTTTTTCTGACCGGTACCTGGGTGATTTGGAGAAGCGTCTTCCTCATGCAAATGTCCATCGTTTCGCGGACGCCGGCCATTTTGTTTCAGAAGAAATCGATCTTTCTAAAATAGTTTTTACGTGGCTTAAACAATTAGAGATACCAGAGCAGACAAAACTTAGCTACGACGAAGTATCTTCTCTGACCACCAAGATAAATGACGCTCAGTTGACAACAGAACTTGCAATAACTGAAGCAACAAAAACACAAGCATCGGTTACTTTTGGTCAGCTAAATGAGCTCATAGAACAGACTTGTTACGGCCTTCTATCTCTCAAAGTTATTCCGGGATCAAAAGTTGCATTGATGGTTTACCCTGGGATCAACCTCTCAGCCTTACTATACGCGTGTTGGAAAATAGGCGCTATTCCCGTTCTGATCGATGCAGGTCTCGGTAAGAGCGGAATGAGTAAAGCTATTCGCAGCGCTAGGCCAGACTTTTTAGTTGGTGAAAGGCGCGCTATCTTCGCTGCAAGGTTGCTGAAATGGCCAGGTACAAGAGTAAGTGTTAAGAAGCTTTCAAAAATTGAACAAACACTTTTAGTATGTAAGTCTGATTTGCCATCATTCCTGTCGCTAACACCAATCCAATTACCCGGATTACCAAAACGCGATGCCCAAGCAGCAATTGTTTTCACATCTGGTGCAACGGGTCCTTCTAAAGGAGTGCGATACACACATCGCCAACTTGAATCACAACGTGATGCTCTAATGGAACTCTATGAAATAACTCCGGAGGATCGTCTAGTAGCAGCCTTCGCTCCATTTGCTCTGTATGGACCTGCAATGGGAATCCCGTCAATTGTGCCAGATATGGATGTGTCTGCTCCCGGGACCTTAACTGCCGCACACTTAGTTAAAGCTATTCAAGCAATTAATGCATCTCTGGTATTTGCATCTCCAGCAGCTATCGCGAACGTGATGTCTACATCCGGTGGACTTTCCGACAATGACTTAGAAATTTTAAGTAAAGTTCGTTTAGTTCTATGTGCAGGTGCTCCGGTGCGCCCTCAGTTAATGAAAGACTTTCTTTCGTTAACTCCAAACGCGAAGGGGTACAGCCCCTACGGCATGACCGAAGTCTTACCTGCCACCAACGTTGCAGTACCTGAAATGCAAACGTCTACAAAGGGGGTGAATGTAGGTAAGCCGGCACCCGGCGTAGAGATAGCTATATCACCTCTGGATCGAAAAGGAGCTTCAGTCGAAAAACCGACCTCTCAAATCAACATCGTCGGCGAAGTAAAAATTCGCAGCAGTCACACATTCGATGGTTATAACCAGTTGTGGCATACAGACGCGTTGAGTCGTACATCTGATAACTGGCACGCTTCCGGAGACATTGGATCATTAGATCAAAATGGCGATCTGTGGATTGGAGGCAGACTTATTCATGTTATTAGCACTCCTACAGGTCTAGTGATGCCAGTCTCAGTCGAATTTGAAATCGAAGAGATACCAGAAGTTCAGTTAGCGGCGGCGGTCGGAGTAGGGCCAGCTGGGCGTCAGCAGATTGTGGCTGTTATCGAAATGCTAAATACCTCAACAATAATTCAAGCTGCTCCCATGTCGCTTGTTAGCAAAATTCGCTCAATAACAAGTTATAGTATTGCAGCTGTGTTGACTGTTAAGCGGCTACCTGTTGACCGTCGGCACAACTCTAAAATTGATCGAGTATTAGTAAAACTATGGGCTGATAAAGCTCTGTCTGGTGAAAAAGTAAACACAAAATGAGGGTTCTCGTAACAGGAGCAACCAGTTATTTAGGTCAATACATAGTTGCCCAACTGGCCGAACGCGGCGATATCGTCACTACTTTTCAACGTTCTTCTTTCGATGGTCCAGGAATCTCAATAAAAGGATCAATTAACGATTCGGATGCGATTAGTAAGGCTATGGAGAATCAGCAAGCAGTTATTCACTTGGCAGCAAAGGTTGCTCCTTTAGGATCTTGGAAAGATTTTTATTCCATTAATGTCGAAGGAACAAGAACCCTTCATGCTGCTGCAGTAACTGAGGGAGTTTCTCGATTTATTTATATTTCAACTCCATCAGTGGCGCATTCTGGCAGTTCAATTAGCGGTGGGTCTGCATTTCCCGCTATGCCTGACAAAGTTATTGGCCACTACTCTAAAAGCAAAGCTGTAGCGGAATCTTGGGTATTACAGCAATCTAATCTACACCTCCCCGTTGTCGCACTACGCCCTCATCTAGTTATCGGTCCCGGCGATCCACAGTTAATCGGGCGCGTTGTAGACCGTGCTTTACACAATCGCCTATTTACAGTTGGGTCAGGGTTAACGCTCGTAGATACGACGTGGGTCGATAATGCGGCGTCAGCAATAATCGCTGCATTAGATCGCTGCGAATATCTTGGTGGCAAAGCTATGGTTGTTTCTAATGGAGAGCCAAGAACTATTTTTGAACTTTTCTCCCAAATAACTTCAGCTGCAAATATTCAATGGACCCCGCGGTCTATTTCACCGAAGGTCGCTACTTTCGCAGGTCACCTTGTCGAAAAAGTATGGCTTCTTTCTAATAAAAAAAGCGAACCCCCAATTACATCTTTTCTGGCGAAACAACTCTCGACAGCACACTGGTTTGATCAATCAGCTACGACTACTGCTCTTGCTTGGCAACCTGAAATTTCTTTGGACGAAGGATTTCAACTTCTCCAACAATGGTTTGCTCAAAATTAATCAAGCATTCAAAAATTAAATATCTTCGCTATACCTCGCTAAAACCAATTTAAGTTACGCCCAGAAAGTAAAACTAGTTTCTCTAGCGGATCAGTCGTATTTGTTGGATTTCGTGCTGGAGCAAAACGCACATGATCAGTTTGTGTACGTACCTTAGGTAAAAATTCTTCTGCAAAACTGATTAATTCTAAAGCTTGTTCTGCAGCTATCTCTGGATCAACATCAATGGCCTGAGCCAAGTCCCAAGTGTTAATTGTCGCATCGAGTGATCGAACAAGCAGCCCAACTGATTTAGGTATTATTTCCCCAAGCGGTCCCATCATCTCCTCCTCTTCTAACACTGAATCTTCGAATGCAGCGAAACAATCAATCGATGCCGCTTCAAAAGTTATCGATGCATCAGCGCCACCTACATTTTCAGGGAAGAGCAAATTTACATCGGATTCGGGTATCTCACCTCGACACAAAGTACTAAATAATAGAGCGGACGTAATCATTTTGTTCAGAAGCATTTCAACATCCCATCCCCGACAAGGACATGCCCATGAAAGTTGTTGATACTTAACTTGATCAATGATCGATTGTTCACTACTTTGCGTCATTTTTAAAAGTTGTAACTGCTCCATCCTCAATGCTTAGCTCACCTCTAACGCTTTGTTATTTCAGATCAACTAATTGTCTAAGTTTTCTCACACATAAGGATCCGCCTTAGATGTAATATTCATCACGAATGAAGGGTCTCTACATAATCGCCGCCGTGACCATGGCAGGTGTATCTTCGATATTTGCTCTACTCGCCGAGATCGAAACTACTTATGGAATTGCTCAAGGTAATCTGGGTTGGATAGCAGGATCAGCATTCGTTGGCGCTCTTATAACTCAACTTTGGCTTGCTCGTTACGCCGACAGAGGATACGCCACACTTCTATTACGCATAGGTATCTTGTCTTCAGCATTTGGACTACTTTGGTTTGGGTTCGCAGACGAGCTGTGGCAATTTATTGCTGCAAGAACTCTTCTAGGAGCGGGAGTTGGGATGATTATTCCTCCTTCACGCAGATTTATTATTATCTCTTCAGGAGAGCAGCAAGGAGCTCGCTTAGGAGCATTCTATGGTTTCTATCTTTGCGGGTTTGTTTTTGGTCCTCCAATCTCTGGAGCTTTGACAGTTTTATTTGATGTTCGAGCTCCTTTTTTTGTGCTCGGCATTGCGACCGCCTTAAGTGCTCTTGCCATCAGAGGGCTAGTCATTCCTTCTTCAGATGCCTCTGATACTAAGAAAAAGCGGGTATTAATCGAACTTATATACAACAGAGAAATGATCGCTGCTCTACTTGTTGTTGCATCATTTCGCTACTCAATAGGAGTTTTTGAACCTTTATGGGCACCCCACCTGAGCAACTTGGGTGCCGGGACAATGCTAATTACCTTATCTCTAACTGGCTTTGCTTTACCTATGCTCATTATCTCAAAATGGGCTGGTGCCTTATCTGATCGTTTCGGTCCGAGAATAACATCGCTATTATCAGCTTTTGCGACTGTACCTCTAATGGCTTCTTACGGCTATATCGGCAGTATTCCTTTACTTATGATTGCAGCTATGCCTCACGGTATTTTTGAAGCAGCACAATCACCTGGATCACAAGCGGCTGTCTCTGACGCAGCAGGCCCCGATGATGCAGCTGCAGCCCAAGGTTTAGGCGAAGCTGTCGGTTCAGTTTTTTCATTAGTCGGTGCGCTTAGCGCTGCGCCAATTTATGTATATCTCGGAGCGGGTCTTGCCTGGTTTTCTTCAGCGCTCATAATGCTTGCATTACTTACCGCTAGCTGGTTAATCCATCCCCCAGTAGTGCGCCGAGGCTAACTGGCCTTTAAAAATTAGTTTTCTTTATTTTAGACTCTAGATGGTAATGAACTAATTTCTCTATTACCGCAGACTACGAATACCAAATACAATCAATGGATTTATTACTAACGGGTTCTTTTAAGTAAGTTAGGATTTGTGGAAGATAGCAGCTCACGGCAGCAAATTAGATTTACCTTTGCCGGTAGAAATTTTGCAGGCTCAGACCTTTCACATTGGGATTTTGTGCGTTCAGATTTATCGGGCTCATACTTATCGGAAACTGATTTAACCTGCGCTAATTTTTCATTATCTAATATTTCATCGACAGTCTTAGCAGGTGCTGTGCTCAACTGTTCAAACTTCAACGGTACAAACCTCAATAACTCAGACCTTCGATGGACCCACATTTCTAATTCGAGTTTTATCGGTGCAGACCTTCGTAACGCATTATTTTTCGGTGCTGTGTTTATTAATAACAATTTTTCTAACGCCATCGCTAATGACGACACAACCTGGCCGTCAAATTTTGATCCCACAACAGCAGGAATAACTTTGTTATCTAATTGAAGTATTCGGTAGTAGCGCTACCAGATAGCTCCAGAAATTCTGAGGTTTAGACGCTCGTCTTCTGTTAAGCCAAGCTCTTCCAATATCTCATCGGTATGTTCTCCATAATTAGCAGCAGAACCTCGCGATCCTTCGTAGCCATCAACATCGAATGGAGTCGGAGGTCCCATAAATCCATCATCAAAGGTAACTAAATATTCGTTCTCTAAAATGCTCTGGTTCATAGCCAAATCTTCTAACTGATTCACTGGCGAGACCCAAATTCCTACTTCTCTCATCCACCGCCACCAGTTCTGAGTTGTGTTTGTTTGCATGTGCGGTGTAAAAATTTCTCTAAAGCTATCTCGATTATGTAAGACGTCAGCAAAGGTTTGGAACCTTTCGTCTTCCAAAAGTTCAATTAACCCAACCGCTTCTGCTATCAACGGCCATTGATGGGCTTGAAGTGCTGCTATCGCTATCCACCCATCGGAAGTCTTATAAACACCAAATAGTGGGTTACTGCCACTATTAGCATCAAAGCGTTCAAGTTTTTGATCTAGGTTCGCTGCTACACCAACAGCTTGTAGCTGCATCCACAGCAGCGACTGTGTTTGTGAAGTGCCAACCACACATCCGGCATCAGTAAGCGAACGTTTCACTAACCCCGCTAATATTGCAGACGCCATATTGGTCCCAGTCAAGATATCGCTCATTGATCCGGGAGGATAATTAGGGGTCTCACTCGGAGAAGCCGTGTCCATAAATCCAGCAAATGCCATCCCAACAGTATCCTGGCATGGGTCATTTGCCATTTCCCCCTTTAGAGCAAAGCCACCACCTCTGCAGTAAACAAGCCGGGGGTTAATTGTTAGAAGTGTTTTTGAATCGGCCCCGTACCTAATCAAACCTTCTTCACGTAGGTTTGTAACAAACACGTCTGCTTCCTGAATTAACTTTTCAAATATTGGTTTTCCTTCCTCAGTTCCTATATCTAGGACCAGAGAACGTTTATTTCGATTCAGAGAGGAATAAATCCATTGCTTTCCTCTCTCATCGAAAGTGACCCCAAATGCACTATGAAAAGTTCTCATGTAGTCTGCTTGACCAACTTGTTCAATTTTAATCACATTGGCTCCAAGGCTTGCCAACGCTAGGCCTGCAACCGGCCCTTGAACGTACATGGAGAGCTCAACAACTTTGATGCCCTCTAGCGGCGGCTGTTCTTTTTCAGTGTGATTCATGTCTACAACATGACTCTTTTTTTAAGATCTGTCATTTATTCACCACAAATAAATTACTCGTGTTTAGCTATCGTCAGCTTTCATTAGATATTCACATACGGAATACGCTACTCAACAGCTCAAAATCATTAGTATCGTGGAGTCAGCTGGGTAGTTAGGGGCACTGATGGAAAATTCTAATCTTGTTGTTGAGCCGCTCGACTTAAGCTTTGGCGCTCGTGTACACGGCATCAAACTGGCAAAAATAAGTGACCTTGATTTTACTGATCTCTACCAAATCTGGCTGCAGTACGGTCTATTAATTTTTACAGACCAATGGCTTACCCGAACCGAACAAATAAAATTTGCTAAGCGTTTTGGAGCTCTGGAATTTGAGATAGCAGCTCTGAGTAATGTTTTAGAAGATGGAACCCTCAGACCTGATAACGATACCGACGAAGTAATCCAAGTCCTAAAGGGAAATATGGGTTGGCACCATGACAGTACTTACATGCCAGTACAAGCAAAAGGGGCTGTTTTTAGTGCAGAGGAAGTTCCCAGTTCCGGCGGAGCCACTGGCTTTGCTGACATGAGAGCTGCGTATCATGCGCTCGATGATCAGCTTCGACAAAAAATTGAGAACCTCCGCGCGCATCACTCTCTGTATCACTCTCAACAAAAAGTAGGACATGAGGGGACTAGAGGTTCCCATCAAGGCGGCTTCGATGCGCAAAAAGAAGATACTTATGCGGGCTATGGTTTTCACGATGGGCCAGTTTCAGTTCGTCCACTAGTAAAAACGCACCCGGAAACTGGTGAAAAGAATCTTTTGATCGGTCGCCATGCCTACAACGTGATCGGGATGAGTTCAGCTGAATCAGAAAAGCTGCTTCAGCAGCTAGTCGACTTCAGCTGTCAACACCCTCGTATATATCACCACGAGTGGAAACCAGGCGAAACAGTGGTTTGGGACAACCGCCGTTTAATGCATCAAGCAACACCATGGCCGATGAACGAACGGCGCATCATGTGGCACAGCAGAATTGCTGGTAATTCACAAAGCGAGCTCGCACTTACAAAATAGATTTTCCATCACGAGGACATCCAATTTTTCAAATTGGACGATTTTGCGAAATACAAGAGTTGATTGCTATTAAAACAGTAGCCAGAATTACCACTGTTAATTACTAGAAACTAACTCTCAACTTCATAATATTCAGAGCTGACATACGACATTCCAAATGGGTCAACAGCCATTACAAAAACAGACGCAGCACGATCATTACGGGTGGTCCTGATCCTGACTACGAAAATGTTGGCCAGTCGGCTCAACCAAGAATTTATCCTGGGAACGCGACTGACCGGCGGCGCAACTCCGTCCGTGCTTTTGAGTGCTTCCGCAAACTTTAGGTCAAGTACCATAAACTTTAACTTAACGAACGTTAAGTTAAAAGTCTAGGTTTATCTTTATAAAAATTAATTCCTTGCTCTAAAAGCGTTGCAACATCCAGTGTAATTAAGACATAAATAAATCATTAGCTTTTCAAAAAGGTCAATTTCTCAACACTCAAGAAGCATTATCTACACTAAAGCCAGCAGTGCCAAGGGTTTAAAATAGCGCGATTTTTAACAGAATCTTATTTTTTAGGATACAAATTACATCTTAAAAATAAGAGCTAAGAAATTTTTAGATTGATTGAAAAAACAAAAATTAAGCAGCTTCTCGTCGTCCTGCGATCTCTTTAGCAACTGCAAGAACAACAAGTGCCTCTTCTTTCGATAACAATAAGAATTTTTTTTTTTTTCATAGTTACTCAATGTCAGTTTTTTTTATTTGATAATTTTTCTTTATATTTTTTTTAACTTTTTTTCCAAGTAAATTTTTAAAATCTTTTACCTTAAAATCACCATTTCCTGGTCTTCTTAAAAATATATTATTTAAATTTAATTTTTCACCTTTTAAAATATTTTCTG
>MDTC01193270.1_pt1 | contig 16956 bp, 8 predicted proteins | sample 811181 | NCBI WGS metagenome assembly MDTC01 (sample SAMN05326644, study PRJNA326480) | marine metagenome | isolation source: seawater | place: Pacific Ocean: North | collected 2011 | reverse complement strand
GTGCTTGCACACGAACACCGAGCATTGCAAAGGAATGCCGAGCATTTTGTGCGGATTCCATGAAAAGGAGTCCGAACGTTCCGCACCGCTCATGAGATGATCGTGTTCCTTGGAAAGCATGGCGCCTCCACCCCATGCACCGTCGATGTGGGTCCAAATGCGTTGCGTTTTCCCATTGGCATTTTGAAACTCGTCGACGACGTCAAATATTTCGTTAAACTGATCAAAAGCGCCTAAAACAGTCGTACCTGCGGTCGTACCGACGTAGAACGGCGTTTTTCCAGCCGAGATGGCCGAGGCAATCGCCGCGCGCAAAGCACCCGGGTCCATGGCGCCGTTCGGTAAACACTTCACCGCGACCAAGTTTTCTTCGCCTAAGCCGGTGACGATGGCGGACTTTTTGTACGAATAGTGAGCGTTTTCGCTGCAAAACGCCACCAACTTCCTCGTTCTATCCATACCATCTTTGCGAATGGAGGAATCTACAACATCTCTTGCTAACAAAAGGGAATATAAAATCGATATCGATCCACCCGGGACGAATAAACCGTCGTGTTCTGGCGTCTCAACGCCGGCTTTGGTTTTCAACCAACACCGCGCGACTTTCTCCAAGCACGATTTCTCAATCTCCGTCAAAGCAGGCGCGACCTCGAACGTATGCACGTTCGAATTCAACGCCGAGGAAACCCATTCGCCAGCTAATGCAACCGGATCGACTCCGGCGTACAATTGGTTCAAAAACAATGGTGACGACGAGCGCACCGACGTTTGTAAGATCGTCGTCACTGCGTCTCTCAACTGTTGCTCGTCCCAAGAGGGTTCTTGGTGTTCAAAGTCCATCCCAACGCCAGCTTCGCTAAACATCGCTCGAATAGTTTCTGGAGTGTTCATCAACACCACCGGTTCCTCGCCAATTTTCACGGATTGACGATGGTACTCAACCATTCTCGCCGCCGTCTCTTCCAAGAATCTCAACTCCGCTTCCGATTGTTCTCTCGGGTTCATCTCGTCGTCGTTGCATCGCTTTCTCGTGTCGTCTTTTAAAGAGCAATTATTTTTCGGAAACATCCTCGTGGACTTTTCGTTCGCGCACGGATCGGTCGCTTCTGGACGCCAATAGATTTCCCCGTCCTCCGGTTTCTTTTCCTTGCCGGTGAATCCTTTCTCATTCATCCAATCGTCGTTGTAAATCTTGGACAAGTATTTCACGCCAGAGTCTGGCAAGACGGTCACGATGACACCTTGGTCTATTTTACCACTCAACACTGCGCAGGCGTGTAAATTCAACCCAGCGGAGCCTCCAACTAAAACACCCAAATCTTTCGCGACTTTCCTACAGGTATAAAAGCTCGACGCGTCGTCGCCTCTTTGCGCGCCATCGACGACGTCCCACGATAACACACCCGGAATAGAATCTTTCCCGACGCCTTCAATCTCCCACTTACCAACGACTAAATCGCTTTCCGGAACGTCGTTGACGAAATTATCCCACAACACCGACCCTCTTGGATCGGCCAATACGGACTTGATCTCCGGGTTCATCGCCTTCAAATACCGACTCGTACCAGTCAACGTCCCGCCAGTACTCGACCCCGCAACAAAGTGTGTAATCAATCCTTTCGTTTGTGCAATAATTTCCGGTCCTAAGGTCGCCTCGTACGCCAAAGCGTTGTTCAAGTTGTCGTACTGATTCACGCCATAATACTTCCCAGGATTTTCCGCCACCATCGTGTTCTCGATATTTTGATAATGCTCGGGATGGTCCGCCGGCACTCCACTTTTAGCAACAATAACTTTCCCGCCGTATGCTCTCATGCTATCGATTTTCTCGATCGAACATTTCTTATTCGTGATGACGATATAATCGAACCCTCGAATAGCGCACGCCGCGGCGATGGCGCTCCCGGTGTTCCCGCTCGTCGCCGCGACGACCGTCATCCCTTCCTTCAAATCCCCGGAATCAATGGCAGCTTGCAAGATATAACTCGCAATTCGATCCTTAATGCTCCCTGATGGGTTCATGTATTCACATTTCGCGTAAATCTTCACGTTTGTCGGGTTTAAACTCAACACGTTCGTCACGTCAATCAAAGGCGTGCCGCCAATCAACGCGTTCGACTGCACGGGTCCTGTTGTCACTGCTCTTCTCACCGCTTGCCAACTCTTCGTTTGCTTCGACGACGCGTGCAGCACATCTATCGGTCCATCCGACGGCGTCGCGACCGTTTGTTCCGCGAAGTTGTCCCCGTTCAGTTCGCATCTCTGGTCGAGCATCTCTGTTGTTTTCTCCTCCTCCTCCTTGTCGTCGTCGTCGTCGTCGTCGTCCGGCGGCGATGCCGATGGGGTTTGCGACGACGGATGGCTGATCGCCCTCGTCGCCGTCCTCTTCCCGTTCCCTGGCGGTGTTGGTGGCGTCGGCGCGTTGGCGGTGCGCTTCGTTCTCCTTCTTTCCCCCCGCTCGCTCGACGACCACTCGCTCGTCGCACACTGCCGACGACCTTTACTCGCTACTGAGAGACGATGATGATAGCGTCGATCTCCTCCTAATTTCCCCCGCAGTAGTACAACGCCGACAACAGATGGTGACGACGATCCAAAACTCCGACGATGATAATAATGATGGCGCTGCGCCGTCGTCTCGTTCTTCCGAGAAAGGATGGTGGTGGTGGTGCTTTGTGGCGACACTCCTCCTTTCGAACGAGACACAGACGACGCAACGCCTCGGCGTATCCGCACGAACTTCGGGGTTATGTGTATGCACGTCAGCCCTCTCATTTATGGTGACGTTTAAATAAAAAATTACTTTTTGTTTTCCTCACGCGTCGTCAAGGGAGGAGGAGGAGAAGAGAAGACCCCACAGTATTATTAGTCTTGTATTTATCGAAAAGAGAAGAGAAAGATCTCAAAGATCCAAACTCCTCCTTTTCGACCTCCTCCTCCTCCAAAAAAAAGGATCTCTTTTCTCGGTGGTGTCGAAACGCCCGCAAAAAGAGACATTTTTTGTTTCTTTCATCTTTTTTCTTTTTTTTGGCCATTTATTTTTAATAAACCCTCCTTCTCCTCCTCTTCCTCCTCTCAACTCATTATTGCGCATGAGTATGACGACTCACTTTTTGGGTACGTTTTTTGAGTGATTCCGTCTCTAATTTGACTCAAAAAACATACTCATTTCGCGAATGAGTAGTATGACTCACTTTTTGGGTATGTTTTTTGAGTGATTCCGTCTCAAAAGTCAACTCTTTTGGAGGAGGAGGACCTTTTTTTGTTCTTTGACGAGAGAGAGAAAGAGTGGCATCGAAGAAACACAAAGACATTATTAGAGAGGAGGAGGAGACGCCATTCCAATTTGCGCTTTATTTATCATCATCTCGATACTAAAGCGGGAGGAGGAGGAGGAGGCACCCGCACGGTCGTCTCGATCGAGTCGGCGAGAGAGAGATACCACCCGCTTTTATTAAAAAAGAAGCTGCCTTTTTGAAACCACCGTCCGCGCGGCGTTTGAAGAGGCGGCGGCGGCGGAGGAGGAGGAGGAGGAGGAGGAGGAGGAGTTCGTCATGAGCAGCAGGAGCGCTCTGGAACGCGCGATGGCGAGAACGCTGGACGCGTTCGCGAGACGAGCGGCGGCGGCAAAGTCCCCAAGAGGAGGGGCGGGTTTGAAAACCCCTTTTGGTGGTGGGTCGGAGAAAAGCGGCGATGGGGTGGTGTTGTCCCAATCGCGCGCGGTGGTGCGCCTGAGCGGGTCGGACCGCGCGAAACTGTTGCAAGGATTGGTGACGAACGACGTGGACGTGCTCGCGTGGGAGAAAGACGAAGAGAGAAGGAAAAGAGAAGAAAGCGCGTCGACGAGTGGCAAGAAGAAGAGCGAATTGTACGCGGCGCTATTGACGCCGAAAGGACGCATCGTGACGGACATGTTCTTACACGCGACGAACAAAAACGAGATTCTGATTGATTCGTGTCGTGACGCCAAAGACACGTTGTTGACGCAAATAGTGAGAAGGAAGTTACGGTCAGACGTAAGCGTGGAAGATGCGAGCGAAGAGTTGAGCGTGTGCGTGGTGCCACCTTCTTTCGATGATGGAATGTCTTCTTCTTCTTTTTCTTCTTCTTATGATGATGATGATGGTGCTAGGGTGCTCTTACCGGCAGATCCTAGATGGATTGGATTGGGACGCCGCGGGATAATATCCAGAATGAACCAGACAACCGCGAAGAAGACGGACGAAGATGTGGACTTAGATGAAAAGGTGTACGCACACTGGCGACACGCGAATGGCGTGCCAGAAGGGTCTTTGGAACTCGGGGATCGGTTCCCGGCGGAAACGAGGTTGACCCATTTACACGCGGTCTCTTTTACCAAGGGATGTTACGTCGGCCAAGAGCCAACGGCGAGAGCGGAGTTTCAAGGTGAAGTGAGGAAAGGCATCGTGCCGGTAGTGTTCGACGAAGATAAAGAGATAAAAGTGAACGGCACAGTTATATCTAAAAAAGGTGGGAAGGAGATTGGGAAAGTAGTCGCCTCTCGAGGCGGTGGCGTCGGGTTAGCGTTAGTGAGATTTGCGAAGGTTGAAAACGTTAGCGAAGGCGTTTCAATTGAAACAGTCGACGACGACGGAGGAGAAAAAGAAATGAAGACATTTACGGAGTGCGAATTTGGTACGCCAAACTGGTGGTCGCATCGTTGGACGTCGAGAGACTAGCTTTTAGTTTCATTAGTGTATTTGAATAGTTTTTGCGCTACTAGTACGTATTACGTATAGAAATCTACAAATATCGCAATTACTATGTTATTTTAGGAGGACGTTTCCATTTGCCTTTGCTTTTTCCAAGCGTACGCGGCTTCCAACAACTTCAAGTTTGGTTTCGCGCCAGCTTCTTCTGGAAACACGTAATCGTAATACTCTTCCATTCCTGCATCTTCGCCGTCATCGGTATACATCGGACGTTTCCTCTTGACGCGTTTTGGCATCTTCTTGTCCACGGCATCTACCAATTCTTTCTTTTCGTCCGACGCGCCAGATCCGTTTTCCTCAAACACTTTCCACGCCTCCAACAACATCATCCGTTCCTCTTTCGCATCGGGTTGGTTCGTCTTCAAAGCCTCTAGAGCGCGCTCGAAAACATTTCTAGCGTTTTGTTCGCGAACTTCTCTAGATTCCATCGGAGTCTTTTCCACGTACGCCTTTTCTCGTATGCGTCTTTCCTCCTCCGTCTCTTCGTCTTCGTCCCATTCCTCGTCGTCCTCGGGAGGCGGCAAGACAACTTTGCTCTCAAACTTGGCATAGCTCATCCATACTTTGACGTGTTCTGTTTTCTCTAATAGTCGCTCGTATAACGCTCTCGCTCCTTCTCTGCTCCCAATGGCAATTTCAAAGTCAATGTACGCCTTCCACAAGGTTTCGGGCATGTCTAACGCCGGCTGTTCGATTGCCATTTCAAATATGGCACGACCGCGTTCGATTTCTCCTAAATCCTTCTCCAATTCCGCGTATTTTACCCAACTCTCGCAATCTCTCGGATTTAATTCTAATGATTTTTCGTACAACGCTCTACACCGGTCGAAGTTCCCTAACTGCGACTCAATCTCAATGTACGCGTCGAAGATTTTCGGTTTCGGAGCTAACCCGATGGCTAATCCCATAATCTTGCGAAACGCGTCTAATTTTTTTCTTCTTAACTCAAACTTCGCCGCCATGATCCACACTTTCGAAAACGAAAACTCCTTGTGCGGGACCAACTTTAAAAGTTCTCGCATCACCTCCCTCGCGCGGTCGTAATCTTTCGCATCCAACTCTTCAAACAAGAAATAATTGATCCAAAGATACACGTATCGTCGCCAATACCTCTTCTCGTTCGCCGGCGGTTTATTTCCAATCGCGCGCTCGTACACCTCTCGAACTTTCTCCCACTCCCCGTTTTCCTCTTCTAATTTCGCAAACGCAAACCAATGGTCGTAATTCATCGGTTCTTTCTCTACTAAGTTTTCGTATTCATACCTTCGTTTCTCCACGACTGCACTTTCAATACCTTTCGAGTCGCCAAATTGCTTTTCAAAGGACATCATCGCTTTCCGAATCGAGTTGTGCATAGATTTCGGCAACGCCGTCAATGCGTACTTATAAATACCTCTCGCGCGTTCATACTCGTGGTTCTTCTCCTCAAATTTCGCGTATTGAACGTACAAATCGTCCACGTCCTCCTCTTCGCTCAACATCTCAATTCCAGCCTCGAATACTTTCCTGCAATTTTCGTTGTCGTGTTTCTGATACTGCTCAAACTTCGCCCATTTGCCAAACACCCTCGTCGAAGGATGCACCTGTGCGTACCTCTGATACACGTCCCGAACTTGATCGTATTCCTTATACCTTAACTCAAAATTCACAAAAGCGTTCCACGCTAACTCGTTCGGTTCCCATTTCATCCATTTCTCGAAAACGTTTCGACACGCCGCGATTTCGCCCATCGTCTCTTCCATGTGAGTATACTTATACCACAAAACGTCGTGTCTCGGTAATAAAGAGCACGCGCGGTCCCAAACGTTTCGCGCGTGATTTACAAACCCAGCACGCATCTCCATTTCTGCATAATTTATCCACACCGGCACTTCTTTATAATTTTGATCGAGCGACCGTTCCCAGACGCTTCGTGCTCGTGCGAAATCCCCTTGGCCTTCCTCCCATTTCGCGTACCGAGTCCACACTTTCGTATCCCAGTACGTTCTGCGAATCACGTCTTCGAATTCTTTTCTTTTCTTCAATCGATACTCGTACAGCTCTTCCGTGTTGGTGATTTTTTGTCGAGGCGCGATGTACGTGTCGTCCTGTCTTTCTTTCGCTTCGCGAACGATTTGTTCGGCGGTAATTTGGATCGGCGCTGCGGATTTGTTTTTAACTCGAGTCGCTCGCGGGAGGTTCGACGCGGTGGCCGCTTTGGATATGTTCCGGAGCATCGCGTCGCCGTCGTTTGACATGGTGCACTTTTTCTTATTTTCCCTCCTCCTCTTCGTGCGCGCCCGCGTAAAATATCCTTCGTACTAAGAAAAGACCGAAAGAATGACGAAGAATTCTTTCTAAGAAGCCCCACAAAAAGAAGGAAGAAGACCAAGAAGCACAAAAATACGAGCGAAACCATTACATTCATTCGTGGTTTTTTTTATCACAACCTCCTGGCGGAAACTCTGTTTCGAATGAACTCGGACGTGGTTTTCACGAAAAGCTCGGGGTTTTCGAACGGGAACAAGTGACTGTAGTCGCCTTCGACTTCTAGAAACTCGCCTCTCAGCATCGTCTCGGCGTCGGAAAGCTTGTTGTCTCGCGTATGCCCGGCGAGTTCGTCGCGTTTGGCGTGGAGAATTAAAGTTGGAATCTCGATGGATTTGAGTTCATCTGGAGATAACGAAAATGTCGTCCAGGATTTAACTTGGTACACGAAACCGTCGAGGGTGTTCGTTTCGCACGTGTGGTGGGCTAAATCGGCGCCTTTCATCTTTTGCCCGTCTAACGCCTCGTAGTTTGGTTTGCACGCCGAACGCATGAGACGAACGAAGCCGCGAATGCCGCACATACGGACGAACATTTTTGTGGCGAATGCTCGCGCCAATACGCGACCCATGAAGGTTTTACCAGAGATGACACCCTTGGACGTGAATCCGTACAGAGAAATTGAGTCAATTTTCGGATTTGTCAACGCGCAATGACCTCTTCTCCGGGGACTGAGGAGGATTCCAATCCACATCGCCACGCCTGCACCGATGGAATACCCGACGATGTGTGTTTTTGAGCCAATCTTATACTTCTTCTTATCTTCTTGAATCGTGCGAAGGACGGCCAACACGTCCATCGCTAACACTCGCAACGAATCGAAATCCACTGTATCGGTTGCCGTGCCTTGCCCTCGCATGTCCAACGTCAATACCGAACAGTTCAATTTTTCACAGAAACAAGCGACTATTCCCGACTCGAGAAACGTTTCTTGCGTTCCACCCGTAGGATTAAGAAGTATAACCGTATCTTCAGGCGCAGAAGAAGAGGAAGAAGAGAAATTCTCAGGTAAAAAAATGTTCGCCGACATACCGAACTCGCTTACCAACTTTAAACTTCTCTTTTCATCCTCGTTCTCCTCGTCCATTTCGTCGACGAAACGAATCTCCCTCGCTTTCTCGATTCCATTCGGCGTTCGCGGAATCGCAAATTCCAACGAAATTCTCCGCAACTTCGCGTCCAGCACATCTCCTTTCCTCGTTTCTTCCAACAAACTCTCTCCCAGCTCCTCGTATTCTCTCTCTCTCGCTTTCCTACTGAGCACGGGCAAAACGTGCGGTGGCTTCAGACGCGCGATTGATCCGATCGATCGCGCCGCGCACGTCGTCACGAACGTCAGCGCGTCCTCGACGACGCTCAGAACGATCCTCGCGAGTCGTACTACAGGGACCACCACCCGTCGTAAAGCCACCATCTCTCGTTCGTAACGCCTTTTTTTTGTGTTGTGTGCGTTTTTGTGTGTGTGTCTCGTGTTTTGACTTTTTTTTCTGTCTTTAATTTGGACGTTTTTTTTTCAAAAAAAAAAAAAAATCATCATCATCTCTTCGCGCGCTTTTAGCACCACAAAGCCCACAGACAGCAAACAGAGACGACGACGACGATGGCGCCGCAAAAATGGTCCAAAACCGCATCGGCCGGCCGTTCGTTCGCGATCCTTCGCGACGTCTCTCTCCCCTCTGCCATCCTGTGCGTAAAAATCAACCCGACCATCGATGTCGTCGCGGTATCGACCAAAGACGGGACGCTCTCGTTACATCGAATCGACTGGCAACGACTGTGGCGAAGCGTCTCCCCTGGGAACGAGGCGACGTGCTTAACGTGGAGAGAAGACGGGAAGATTTTAGCCGTGGGAAGACGCAACGGGGACGTGGAGTTGTTTCACGTGGAGAATGGGAATCGAAGCGGAGAGAGCGCGGTGTGTCCGAGCTGGACGGTGGAACGGATGACGGAGAGATGTGATGAGAACGAAGAGGGGAGTGGGGAAAGGAAGATATCGGCGTTGTGTTGGACCGGGGTCGGGAATTGTAATCGCGGTAATAAAGAAACGACGACGAGGTTGACGAAGGAGTTTGAAGCGTTGGCGAGAAGTGGAGGGCACGCGACGTCCTCGAGTAACGGTTCGAATGCTGCTATGCTTTTCAACGACGATTCGTGCGCGAGCAGATTTCACGCTCGGCCAAAGTTGAGCGTGTCGAACGCCGCGCTGGCGATGAGAGGGGGGAAGAGTATTCAGAGTGGAAAGAGTTTTGGGTTCGTACGTAGAACTGGAGGGGTGGATCTAGAGGAAATTATAGAGGATGTTGCGTTGCACGAGGACGAGGACGACGAAGAGGATGAGGGCGAAGAGCATTGGGACATCGATGAAGACCAACAAGCGTGGAATAGAGACCAGATTTTAGATCACAAGGCACCGCCGCGTCAAATGAACGTTTTAGTGGCCGGTGATGTGAGTGGAAACGTCGCGTGTTTTGGTTTCGGGGCGTTCCCGTTATTTTGGCAAAAAATGCCGACGAACGACGGGGAGGCGAAAACTGTCGTCGAAGCGGTGTCGGTATCGAAAGAGAAAAACGCCATTTGCGCGCGCGTGAATGGTGATACGTACGCGACTTTGGCTTTTGATTTGCTCTCCCAGCACCGAGTGAAAGCTACTTATGATTTTTCGTTACATGCTGCGCACACAAGTCAGCTTTTGAGTGCGTGTTTGAGTTCCGTCGCGACGCTTTCGAAACGATGGAAAGCGGCGCTGAAGACGGCGTTTTACCACACGGTGGTTGATTTTGCCATTTCATCCATTGACCCGGATTTTCAAAGATTTATAGTCACGGAGAAACCAAAGAAAACGAGCAAAACGAGCGCCGGGGCGTCGTATTTACGTGGCGACGACGACGACGACGAGAATGATAAGAAGACGTCCATGAGTGAAATCATCGCAAATGAGAAATTTCGCGCGCAGTTTTGCGACATTTTTTGTAAAGACGCGCTTTCATTGTACGAAACTGGCATCATCGACCGTGGTTTAGAAGATTTTTTTGGTGTTCGCTGTAAGCCGGACGAGTTGAAGAAACGCGCGAGGTGTTTGGACCACGAGACGAACGTCGCGCACGACGTTTTGGTGAAGAAAGTCGCGCCGGCGTTATCGGTGGCGTTTAGTCGCTTACAAGAATTAAGAGGTTTATCGAGGTGGAAGAAACACGCGAAACCGCTCGGTTTGAGAGAAGAAACGTTGGATAAACTGTGTGAAGAAGTCGAGATGGCGTGCTTGGCGTGTCACGACGCGGCGACGGCGTGTACTAAAGTTGGGAGCAGAAATCGCACGATATTTGCGTTTCTCATGCGCGCTCAAAAACGCATGGAAACGGGAGCGCCATTGATGGCGGTGCCGAATTTACCGGAAGCAAACGCAGAAAACGTGATGGATGCTTTGAATCGGAGCTCGGAGTTGTCAACAGATCGGTTAGAAATGCAATTATCGAGACATGGTGGCGACGGAATATGCAACCACGGCTTAAGAGACTGTTTAGAACAGCTTTTGAAAACGTGGGACGACGATTTTCTTCGCGAAACGAGTGGTACGATTGAAGGAAACGTCGCTGTTACTTCAGTTGCGCCTGGTAGCGGTGGGTCTACGAACGGAGATGATGTTGACGATCAAACTCGGAGGTGCGATATGTTGAGCGCCAACGCCACGTTCATCAGTTCTGGATCTCTCGCCGTCCAAGAAAGCTTTCGAGATGCCGTGCGAAACGGATGCCAGTTCGGTAAAGATATCGTCGCCTCCAAATTCGGCATAATGAGGAATGACACGGACGACGACGCCGACGAGCTATACTACGAAACCGTCGAACCTCTGGACGCATTAGAATACACGAACGGTCGAGTGCTCACTTTATTAGTTCCCAAAGAAGATGAAGGAAACATGGGTGAGGATGATAATCCGCACCGCCACAAAGCCGCCGTTCTTGTTCTCGCCGATGACGTGGCTACTTTCAACGAAGATGACGAAGACGAGCGCAAGTGCCGCCGCCTTCCACCGAACGCCATAGGTCCAATCGAATGTTCGACCTCCCGAGGTTTAGCCGCCGTGCGCATCGGCGCGAACCGATTCATCGTTTTAGATTTAGAAGAAGACGAAGAAGACGAAGAAGACGACGAGTGATATAATACACGACTGTAATAACAACACTAGAGATGTTTAAACTTGCCAATTCGACCCAACCTTCTTGATGTAGTTGTCCTGTAACTTTTTCAACTCTTTCAGATAGCACCCCCCGCACAGCAACTCTCCACTCAATTGACTCTCAAAAAATTGCCCAGCCTCCTCGTTCTTTGCAGATGTTGCTGTTCCTTTTTTTAGGCATTCCGTGCACTGCACGCGAATAATCACTCGAGAGTTCCCGTCTCCCAAGTCCCCTTTATCTTCCTCGTCCACCACTATTTCGTACGGGTTTTCCTCGTCGGTGTTGCCCGCGTTAAACATTTTCTTTTTCGAGTTTTTTCCACGTTCTTCCTTAGAAAGCGGCGTTTTTGTGCGCCATCTTTTTGATGTGAACACCCCTCTTACCGACCCCGGGAAAAGAAAATTGTTTGCAGCAGGAAAAAAATCCCCCGCGAAAGCCCCCGGTTGGTGGTCGCCGTCGAGCGCGCGGCGAAGAATCGTTCGACAGTTCCATCGTCTCGTCGCAGCAACCATTGTTGGTCCGCGCCGCGCGCCTCTTCCATCCACCTCCGACGACGAAAGACAAAGCGAAAGAGGGTGTTCTTCTTTTCTTTTGGAGAGGAGCGTTTTTTTCATGAGGGGAAATTTTTCACCTTTGTTTAGGGTTTTTGTTCTTTTGGGTTTTGAAAACCTCCTCCCTCCCTCCCTTTTCTGTCTCTCTTTTCTCTCTTTCTCTTCACTTTACATGTCGCGCGGGGCGTCGTCTTTGCGCGGTTCTGGCGTTTTTGGAAGAGTTTCCCCCCTCGGGAGGACGACCGTCATGACGACGACGACCGCGCCGAGGAGTACGGGTCCCGCGGGGGCGGCCTCGCGCGCGTCTTCGTCTCGCAAGGGAGAGAAGAAGTGGTGGCGGCAGAGCGCGACGTTTTTCCCCGACGCGAAAAGAAACAGAGCACCGCGAAGACCGTCGACAACAACGCGCGCCGCGATAACGAGGACGACCGCGTTTGCCGCGACCTCGAGCATCGAACGAGAAGAACACGTTCGCCGAGATAACTTCACCTACCCACCGGAGTATCTCGACCTTGGTCCGCGCATTAAAAAAGCGCTCGTGGACTGCGCTGCATTCGACCCGGAACAGTACGACTTGGTCTGCGACGTCCGATCGCCATCCGAGTATAAAGATGATCACCTGCCATTTGCCATCTCCACGCCAGTGTTGACTGATGAACAAAGGGCGCAAATTGGTACCATGTACGTCCAAGTCGATCCGTTCGAGGCGAAAAAATTGGGCGCGAAATTGACGAGTGAAAACTTGGGCAAAATTTTAGAGCAACATTTTTTGCATCTGCCAAAGACGACGAAAGTATGCGTGTATTGTTTTCGAGGTGGAGAACGGTCGTTATCCTTAGCACACGTGCTCTCGAGAATCGGGTTTGACGTCTCCTACGTCCCGGGCGGGTATAAGAAGTATCGAGAGACAACGTTGAAGTATCTCAAAGAGGATGTGACAAAGTTTCATTTCCATGTCATCGCCGGGAAGACCGGATGCGCAAAAGGGAAGTTGTTGGACGCGTTGGAGAAAAGAGGGGCTCAGGTGATTGACTTAGAACGGTTCGCGGAACACAGAGGATCGGTATTAGGAGAAGATCCGGAGAATGGGTTTACCGGACAACCGAGTCAAAAGATGTTCGATTCGAGATTGGCGCATAAGATGCGAAAATTTGACGAGAAGAGAGTTATTTTTGTGGAAGGCGAATCGTCGATGATCGGTAGAGTGCAAATACCAACGACGACTTGGAAGAGAATGGGCGAAAGTAAAGCGACAATATTGAACATACCGATGGAACACCGAGTAAAATGGATCCGCCAAAACTACGAACACTTCGAGACGACGGAAGTTCCAAGACTGTTAGAAAAATTGCAAGTTTTGGAGAAGAGAGTCGGGAACGAACGCATAAACCAATGGAGAAGTTTAATCGCGGAGAAGAAGTGGGATCAGTTCGTCGAAGAGATTTTGGTACACCATTATGACCGTGCGTATGAGCAAGCGTCGAAACGGTCGAGACCGAACGATTTCGACAGAAAGAGTGGTGAAAGGAAAGGGGTAGATCAAGGTGGCGCGGACGAGTTGTTCTTGGAAAATTTAGAGGAGCAGACGTACGACGACGCCGCGAAACTCTTGATGAAGAAGTACGATAAGGTGTTGTGAATGAATACTTCTTTGTGCATAGTATGTATTTATTAGTATAATAGCAGTTGTTTAGTATATCTTAAACGTCTATGTATTCAATTTTGTTATATATATGTAAGCTGCGCTGCCGCTTCTGTGTTAATTAATCTTCGTCGTCGTCCATGTTCAATTCGTTTGGCGCAATCATACCCGGAACCGCCGCTAAGCGTTCCTTTGCGACCTCAGCTAACCGCGCCTTCTCTTCTTCGGCAAAATCTGCCGTCGAAAACTGTTTACTCGCGACTAAGAAGTCGCGCAAGTGGTTCTTGAACTGTACCAAATCGCTTTTATACTCCATCATCCCACTCGCGAATCGCTCGACGTCACTCGTGGACATGTTCGGGAACGATCCTGCTAATAAAGTCGCCACGTGGTCTTTAATAAAGTGTGCGTTGGAAGAATATTGACCTTGTTTTTCCGGCGGGCACAAGGATGCTGTCAATCGCTCTGGCGAATCTGCGATGGTGAACAAGTTTTGTAACAACAACGCGTGTAACTTGAACCCTGGTTTGTGAAACCCATCCGTCAACACCGCGAAAATCTCAGACAACAACGTGAGATAAAAGGATTCGTAAAACGCATTGCAAAACTCAGACATTTGGAAGTATTTCATCATTTCGAGAAGCAAGTGTAACCCTTCGTCCGCAACGTTTCTTTCCGTGTGCCTAAACGCCCACACGATGGAGTCGATAACCAATTTCAAGTGCTCCGGGGACAACGTCGCGATAGCGCGGAAGCAATGGTTGGTCACTTCGCGAAGTAACGAAAAGAACTTCAAGCGGTGGTCCGGGTAATCCTCAAAGTTTACCGTGATCATCCCTAACGTACACTCAAAGACCGCGTCAAAGATTTTCGGAATTTCGTCAATCATTGCGCCTTTTACCTTCTTCACGATGGCAGCGAAGAGTGATAACACTTCGGCGTCGCGCGCATCCGCGACGTTTCTCGCGTAATCGCCCAAGATTGGATCGTACATCAACGGGACCAACTGCTGCGCGACCAAGTGCGGGTCTTCGCAACCTTCCACGAACGTTTCAATTAACCGTAAACATTCTCTTTTCACCGAGCGAGTGAGTTTTACGAACGAGGATTTCGATGCGTACGGTCCGCCTTCCGCGATGGCGGCTGAAATCAACTCCGAGTAGAGTTTATACACGTTCAACAAATCCCCGTAAATTAAACTCATTTGGTTTTGGAACGGCTGTCCGAGCGAAATGCAACAGTGTGTGTTCGTTTTCAGAATGTTCAAGACATTCTTGATGACCTCTTGCGACTTTAAACTCTCGCTCGATTGCCTCGCTTGCGTCATGATGAGGTCCCATGTTTGGTTCGGCGGTGTCATCAGTCGCTGGACGTACTCCTCCTTTTTAGCCAAATTGAGTTCACTGGAAACCATGTGTCCGACGGCTTCGTAAAAGATGTGCACTTGGTGCGGTTCCAAATCCCGAATGGTATTCGTCAAACCTCTCAACAATTCTTCGACGAACGGTTCGTGTTCGCCGACTTGCGTGATGACGAATTTGCGTTTACACTTGATGGTGATTTTCAAAAACGTATCGCACGCCATGTCTTGCACCCCAGGGTGGGTTTCGTGCATAAACTCGAAGAGTTTATTCACCACAGTTTTTAGAAACTTCCAGTGTAACCTAAGAAATCTCGGGTATTGACCAACGACGTACATGATGTTACTCGCGATGACCGCCTTGTGATCTTTCCCGCGCATGATTTCGCACAAGTTCAACAAGTCACGGATCGCCGTGACCAAAAATCTGTTTTCTTGGTCTTCTTGCATAGATCCAGAAATACTTCCAATGGCCCAACATAACGTGTTCAATGTGTTCCACGTATATTCTCGGCCGTTCAATTGATTGCTCAACTTCTCCAACATTTGTTGTTCGGTATCTTTGTGGTCCAAGTGCGCCAAGTAAATCAAAGATTCGCGCATGATTTTGTACTGGACCAAAACGTCGTTATCTTTCAACGTCTCGCGAACGATGTTTCCATTTTCGTCTTCCACGATCAAGACTTCCTCAGGCTTGGCCATTCTGGAGATCATTAACATCCTCAATTTACTCATCGGCGTGGAATATAATGCGCGTCTTTGCGATCCAGAGGAAGAACCGTTTTGTTGCGACCCGCCGGCGGAAGTGCCAAACGTGAAGTCGACTGCGTTCGCGAAACCATCTTGCCCACGCGATCCATTTCCAGAATCGCCAAATTGGAACAAGTCGCACACCAACGCGTGCCAGTAATCCAAACACACTTTAAACACTTCCGATTCGTCCACGTAAGAAATATTCAACAAATACTCTAAACCGTTCAACAAGCCGCTTTGCAACTCCGGCGTGGTTTCCAACAACTTCACGTGCGCTTTGAAAAACTGAGTGAAGAAAATGGCCAAATTCTGAACGAACGCTTGTTCGTCGTCCGATCCGTTCGCGTAGGCTTCTGGAATATTCGTGCTCCTCGGCAACGCCGTCGCCAAATGGTTCATCAACTCGGTATACATCGCCACAAATTTCCCGTCGTATTGAGCATCCACGACCAAACTACCAATCTCCGCCAAACACTGCAAAACCACGTTCCTATATGCCGGGTTCGGAAATAATCTCAACAACGTCTCCAACAAGGGACTTTCAAAAATATACCCAAGTGGAATCCACGTCAAAAACGCGTGCAACGTCACCAACGTTTGCGAGATCAACTCTGGTTTCTGTGAATTTGTCAACACAAACTCGCACAACTCGTGAATCATCGCAAACTCTGCATTCAAACTCGTCTTCAAACTCTTGATTTTATCCTGTGTCATCTCTCCTCGGGAGAAATCAAACACTTCCTCCGACAACAGCTTCAAAATGTTCAAACAATTTTCACACAGTGACTCGCTCATTTTCGCCGCACCTACTAAATCCGGGATAAAGCTCGGCCATCGGTGCGGCCAATCGTGCTTGACGATTTGCACCAAAACGTTGTTAATCTTCGTCACGTACGCCCTTTCCTTACGAAACAACTGTTCATCTCCGGACAAACTGATAACCAAATTCGATATAAAATTCTTAATCCCTTCTCTCTGTTCCAATGGCAACGATCCCCACCTAAACTTAATCACCGAATCTAATATTTGTAGAGCGAAAAACTTCGTATTCGCGCTCTTCGAGTGCTCCAAAATCCCATCCACGCGCGTCCACGAGTGTTCGTGCTCTTGCATCTGTTTCATGATTTGCTCGGCTTCGGCGCGCAACTGCGGATTCCCACCCGGGGAATAAAAAGCGTTGACGACAGCGTCCAAGACGGTCACTTCGAACGGCTGGGAAAAATCCAGCAGCTTCTCCGAGCCTGGAAACGACGACGTCGACGTCGACGACATCTCGAAGCGCCCGTCGACTCGGTCCGAGTCGCACTCTTCTCTCCCTCTCTCTGCCTCTCTTCGAAAGACGCGAGGAGATAATCGGTCGTCTTCGATGTTCTTCTTCTCTCAACGGATTCTTTCTCAAAAATGGAGAGAGAAAAAAAGAAGAAAATCCTCG
>MDTC01195099.1_pt1 | contig 16958 bp, 14 predicted proteins | sample 811181 | NCBI WGS metagenome assembly MDTC01 (sample SAMN05326644, study PRJNA326480) | marine metagenome | isolation source: seawater | place: Pacific Ocean: North | collected 2011 | reverse complement strand
GATTTTAATATTTTTTTCATTTATATATTCTCCCTTTCGTAAAATGGTTATATTTTAGTTTATTAGTGATAGTCGACATTCGTCTATGACAGTTAGTAAAGCTATCAATAGTAGATATGCATAAACTGTGCCAACTTTAATATTATATAAAAAGACTTAATAGTTTAATTTCCCTGTATAATATTGAATGTATAATACATAAAAACATAAGAGTATAAAATGTTTAGCGTAAATAATCGTAGTATTTATATTTATTGAGAATTTATTGTTATTTTGCACAAAATATGTGCACAAAAGGAGTGCTAAATGGAATCTAACAAAATTAAAGAATTAATAGAGGGAATTTTAAATATACTTCCTCAAAATACAAAAGATATGAAAAATGACTTAAAGGATAACCTTAAAATCTTACTTAATGATTATTTGCAAAAAATTGATGTAGTCACAAGGGAAGAATTTGATGTACAAAAAGAAGTATTATTAAAGACACGTAAAAAACTAGATGATTTAGAAGAGAAATTCAAAGAATAAAATCTTATTTAGATTGATTAATCATATAATCTACTGCAAGTTTTACATCGTCATCACTTAATGACATTAGACCACCTTTTGCAGGCATAACACCTATTCCGTTAATTGCATTGTTGTAAAGGGTATCATTACCTTTTGCGATTCTTTCTGACCACTGATCTACTTTTCCTGTAATAGGTGCTCCTGCAGCACCACTCATGTGACATGACATACAAACAGAATTATAAATATCTTTAGCTGATTTAGATGATGAAACTTCAATAATTTCAGTTTTAAATGTAGGGTTACTTGCCAGATTGATTTTCTCAGAAGGTGACAAGCGTTCTTCAGTGGCTTTCTCTTTTACAGTATCATAATTATCATTTGTCACAGATGATGCAAATAAATTGGAGAGTATGGCAATGATTATTGCTAATAAAATAATGAAAAGACTTACATAACCGAATAACTTATAAAATTCTTTATCTGATGTGCCGCTCATATTTCCCTCATTTTTATTCTCAGTAGATTATACTTGAAAAGTATTTTATTTGAATAACTATTTGCGTCTGTAGCTCAGCTGGATAGAGCGTTAGCTTCCGAAGCTAAAGGTCAGAAGTTCGAATCTTCTCAGGCGCTATGGATTCTCTCGGCTGCTAAGATTGTATTCTCTATTAAGGCACAAACAGTCATGGGGCCAACTCCTCCAGGCACAGGAGTTATCAAAGAAGCCTTTTCTTTTGCTGACTCAAAGTCAACATCCCCACAAAGTTTTCCATCTATATTATGTATACCAACATCAATAACAACAGCGCCTTCTGGAATCTGGTCTCCAGAAATAAACTTAGGAACACCTACAGCCACAATAATGACATCAGCATCAGAAAGTTTATGATTCAAGTCTTTAGTACGTGAGTGACACATAGTCACTGTTGCATTCTCAGACTGACATAATATTGATACAGGTTTTCCAACAATATTTGATCGACCAATAACGGTTACATTCTTTCCATTTAAATCAGTACCAGATATTCTAAGCATCTGCATAATACCTTTAGGAGTACAAGAAACAAGCGTGTCCTCGCCTAAAAACAACTTACCAACATTCGTAGGTGTAAAACCATCAACATCTTTCGATGGGTGAATTCTGTTAAGCACTTTTGCTACCGAGATATGATCTGGCAATGGTAGTTGAACAATTACACCATGTATTAATGTGTCATCATTAATTTTATCAATTTCAGATAATATATCGCTTTCACTTGTCTCTGCATCGAATCGTCTAACCTCAGACTTAATGCCGGCTTTTGCAGCAAACTTTTCTTTTTGTTTTACATAACTCGCAGATGCTTTCATTTCACCTATAAGGATAACAACTAGATTAGGAATGATATTCTCAGCTTTTAAAATCTCAACTTTCTTTGAGAGCTCTTCTTCAAGTATATGCTCTGCGACTTCCCTTCCACTAATGATTTTTGCTGTCATATTTTTCTCCTATAAGTCATTTCTTTCGCGTTCAACTAATAAATTTACAACACTATATAACTCATCATAACTTGAAACATACGAGCCACTAGTTAGAAACTTTCCATTAATAATAATTGTTGGTACTGAATCAATTTGATATTTTTTAGCTAAGTTACTAGCTTTTTTCATTCTTGCTTCTGTACCAAAGCTATTATACTTTTCTATAAATTTTTCAGTATCAATGCCATGTTTACCAAGAAAATCAATCATTTGTTGTTCTGTATTCAATCGATTATCTTCTAAATGTATTTCCTCAAATATTAAGTTATGAACCTGATCAATTTTATTCATTTGTTTTAGAGCATAATAAAGTTTAGCATGGGGTATCCAAGAATCCCTGAGAGCTACTGGTAACTTAACTACCTTTGTGTCCTTATCTAAATTCGCTTCTATTCTATCCATGGTAGGCTCTAGATTATAACAGTGAGGGCATCCGTACCAAAAAAACTCATAAATAATTATATCTTTTGATTCTTGCTGCTTTTCAGTTGAAATTTGCACATACTTTTGTGCAAATACATTCGATGACGTAAACAAAATTAAAAAAAGCGCTAGGCAGGTAAATTTAATCTTTAACATTAGTATAAACCTTCAATATAGCTTGCTACTGCTTTCATTTCCTCATCAGTCATTCTATGTACTATATTTCTCATCATTTTATTATAATCGTTAGACCGAGTAGATGCTTGGAAATTTTTTAATTGTTGATAGGTATATTCTGAATGTTGCCCAGATAGCATTGGAATCGCGGCTGCATAATTACCCTGACCATTAGGACCATGGCAACTTATGCATGCTTGCATCTTAATATCCATATTACCACCTCTGTAGATATTTCTCCCAAGCTCGAGATAATCATCTTTCACAACGCCGACAGTTGGTTTCAGTGATGCGTAATAATCAGACAAGTCATTTATATCGGAGTCAGATAACGTCATTGCAATACCATACATTACAGCATTATTTCTATTACCATCTGGACCTTTTTTAAATTCATGTAGTTGAGATGAAAGATATTTTGGATTCTGACCTGCTAGTTTAGGCCACACTGGGTTTAATGAAATACCGTTGTCGCCATGACATGCGACGCATGATGCAGAAAGCTCTTTACCATTTACAACATCAGGATAAGCAGGGTTTATAAGGGCTATAGTAAGGAAACTACCTACTATCAATTGATGTTGAAATTTCATTGGAGTCATTATAACGAAATATCAATTTAGTTCAATCTATCTAGAATCAACCCTCTCTCCAATTGTAACCATTAAAAGTGTTTACTATTAGAGGAACATTTAAGCTCTCAGCATGAATCATTAAATCACATATTTTTCGACCTATGCTATTTAAATCAGATTCTTTAATTTCAAAAACAAGCTCATCATGTACTTGCATTATCATATAAACATCAGATATTTTTTCTTTATCTAGCCAAGTTTTTATTTTAATCATTGCAAGTTTCAGAATATCTGCAGCAGTGCCTTGTATAGGTGCATTTATAGCTGTTCTCTCGGCGCCACTTCTAACTTGAAAATTAGAGTGATTGATATTTGGAAGAAATACTTTTCTACCATACATAGTTTCTATGAATTCTTGTTCTTTTGCTTTTTCTTTTAATTCATCCATGTATTGTCTTACCCTTTTGTATTTAGCAAAGTATGTATCAATAATACTTTTAGCCTCTATATTATCAATTTTAAGTTGACGTGCTAAACCATAAGCTGATATTCCATATATGAGACCAAAATTAATTGCTTTTGCTGCTCTTCTCTCATCTGAGCTGGGTTCACCTTTTGTATTGAAAACTTTTTTAGCAGTTGATGAATGTATATCTTCACCATCTACAAAGCTTTTTATCATTTCTGAATCATCGGATAAGTGAGCCATGATTCTTAGCTCAATTTGTGAATAGTCAGCCGAGAATAACTTGAATCCTTGTCTTGGGATAAATGCTGATCTAATTTTTTTTCCATCTGGAGTTCTGATTGGTATATTTTGTAAATTTGGTGAAGATGAGGAAAGTCTTCCTGTAATTGTGATTGTTTGATTATATGAGGTATGCAGTCTCTTAGAAATAGAGCTGACTTGTGCACCTAATTTATCTGTATAAGTATTTTTAAGTTTCAAAAGGTTTCTAAATGATAAGATTAAGCTTGGTAGTTCATGATTTTCTGCTAACTGGGTCATAACATCTTCATTAGTTGAGGGTTGGCCTTTTGGTGTTTTCTTCAGTACTGGAAGTTTAAGCTCATCATAGAAAATCTCTTGAATTTGTTTTGGGGAGCTTATGTTGAATTCTCTTCCTGAAATACTGTATATTTGCTTCTCTATCTTATCAATTCTTTTTTTAAGATCATTCGATTGCTTATCAAGTTCTTTGTTGTCTATTGATACGCCAAGATATTCCATATCAGCAATTATGTACATTAACTTAATTTCTATATTTCTGTAAACATCATATAATCGTTTGTCTTTTAGTAGCTTAGATTTTAATTTTCCATACACTAATAATGTCAGATCAGAGTCCTCACACGCATATGTAACTGCTTTTTGTACATCAACATCTGCAAATGTAATTTGGTCTTTTCCTTTACCAACAACATCTTCATAAGATATTGCCTCATGATCAAGGAACTTTGATGCCAATGTACCTAAATCATGTTTGCCACCTGAATTCAAAACATATGACATGAGCATGGTATCTTCGATAGATGTTTTAAAATTTATAGAATATTTCTTAATTACATTCATATCATATTTAAAGTTCTGACCTACAACTGTTAATTCTTTATGCTCAAACAATTCTTTTAGCATGTTAATCGCTTTATCAAGTGGAATATTTTTATCTGCGTCGCTATTGTGGCCTAGAGGACAATAAAAGCCATGATTATCCTTATAAGAAATACTAAAGCCAACAAGTTCAGCTTCATTAAAATCAAGAGATGTTGTTTCAGTATCGAATGAGAATATTTTCATCTTGATACATTCATCTATTACTTGTTTGAGCATGTTAATCGATGTAACTAATTCATAATTTTTTTTCGTTTTTTTCTTAACAGTTTTTATTTTAAGTTGATTAGATAAAGACTTAAGTTCATATTTATTTATTATTGTCTTAAGAGAGGCCATGTCAGGAGGCTTAATCAGAAACTCATTCATATCAACATTTATTGGTAAATCATCTTTTAATGCAACAAGTTTTTTTGCAAGCTCCACTGTTTCTAAAGAAGCCTCCAAATTTTCTTTTAATTTTCCTTTTAGTTCATGAGTATTTTTAAAAACACCATCAAGATTTTTATACTTTGTTAATAATGATACAGCCGTTTTAGGTCCAACTTTCGGAACCCCTGGTATATTATCGGATGTATCGCCAACAAGACACAGATAGTCAAATATTTGTTTTGGCTCAACACCAAATTTAGCAACAACACCCTTGATATCTAGGACTTTCGAATCAAAGTTATTCATTAGTACAACGCTTTTAGTCACAAGCTGTGCTAAGTCTTTATCACCGGAAGATATAATTGTTTGAGTTTTACCTAATTTAATCTGATTAACAGCTGATGCAATAACATCATCTGCTTCAACACCATCTTCCTGAATAACTTTCAAGCCATATGCTTTAACAAGATCAATTATAGGTTTTGTTTGCTCGGATAGCTCAGAAGGCATAGCGCTCCTGTTGGCCTTATAAGAGTCATAAATTGAGTGCCTGAAGTTTTTACCTTTCGCATCAAAGACCATTAGTAAGTACTTCGGATCATATTCACCAATGATACGATTCAGCATATTAGCAAATCCATGAATAGCCCCAGAATGAAGGCCTGTTGATGTTTTTAGATTAGGTAAAGCAAAAAATGCTCTATATAAATATGAAGAACCATCAATGATAATAAAATTATCTTTATTTTTTGCTTGGAAAACCATTTGAATTTAGATATCGTTTGTTCATTAAAAGTTATATATCATAATTACATGTCTGTATACACAAATCTAAGCACCAAAGACGTTTCCCTATTATTATCTAATTATAACATTGGCGTATTGAAGTCTTTTAAAGGAATATCTGATGGAATAACTAATACTAACTATTTTTTAAATACTTCTAAAGGGAATTACATAATAACAATTTTTGAAGATATTACAGAAGTTAAAGTGAAAAAATATCTAAAATTAATGAATTTTTTCTCAAATAACAATATGTGCTGTCCTGAAATAATACTTACGAAATCAGGAGATATTTTATCAAAAGTTAAATCAAAACCATGTTCAATAATGGAAAAGTTGTCAGGAAAAACTATAAATATAACAAATGTCTCTTTGTGTAAATCAATTGGAACTATAATAGGTAACTTTCATAATACTGGAAGCGAGTATAACTACAAGATAGCAAATACTAGAGATATAAAGTGGGTGGAAAAAAATATAGCAAAAATTAAAAATCATATTAGTAAAGAACAATTAGACATTCTGAACTACTCTAGCAACGTATTTAGAAAGATATTTGAAATGAAACTTCCAAATGGGATGATTCACTCAGATTTATTTAGAGATAATGTTTTAGCCAATGGTGATAAAGTCACCGGGATAATTGACTACTATTATTCATTCAACGGCCCATTGATATATGAATTAGCAGTAGTAATTAATGATTGGTGCGTTAATAAAGATGGGTCTATTAATTTGAATAAATATAATAACTTTTTAAATAGTTATAATTTAGAAAGAAGATTAACGGCTGTTGAAAACAAGCAAATGAATAATGCAATGATAGCTGCAGGTCTAAGATTCTATTTATCTAGGTTAGTTGATATGATTTTTCCAAAAGTTGGAGAAATAACACATATAAAAGATCCCTCTATATTTGAAATAATTGTTAAGAAAAGAATTAATTCAGCATGAACTTCTTTAATAGAGTTACAAGGTTAACAGAATATGTAACTATTCAATTCTTTTATATCATGTTTATAACTGTGATTATAAATATTGTTCTACGATATTTATTTAATATAAATTATATATTTCTTCAAGAATTAGTTATGTATATGCATGCGTTTATCTTTCTGTTTGGGATATCTTTATGCCTCAAAGAGGATACTCATGTTCGCATAGATATATTTTCAAGTAAGCTTGATCTAGGTTATCGTAATTTGATTGATCAGATAGGTTTAATCATTTTTATAATACCTTTTTGTATATTTGTCGTTTATGAGAGTACGTCTATGATAACACGGTCTTGGGTTATGCTGGAGGGTTCAAGTGAACCTGGTGGCTTACCTATTGTTTTCATTTTAAAATCATCAATTTATTTATTTTCTTTTTTAATATTAATACAAGCAGTAAATAGATTTTTCAATAAGAGATAAATATGGATATAGTAATAATTTTTTTAATTGTTGTATTCTTATTTCTTTTAAGCGGTTTTCCGGTAGCGTTTATCTTATCTGGGATATCCTTATTATTCGCATTCTTAGGTATATTATTTGGTTTCTTTGATTATTCATATTTAATGGCATTTCCAGCTAGATTATTTGGCGTGATGGGAAATCAAAATCTTCTTGCTGTCCCGCTATTTATTTTTATGGGTTTGATTTTGGAAAAGACAAAAATTGCTGAAAGCTTAATCCAAGATATGAATATCTTATTTAACAATTCTAATAGTGGATTAGCTATATCGGTGGTTGTTGTAGGAGCACTTATGGCAGCTAGTACAGGCATTGTAGGTGCAAGTGTAGTGACACTTGGTTTACTTACTTATCCGGTGCTTATCAAAAATGGATACTCGCCAAGTGTTGCTTCAGGGACAATTTGTGCATCTGGGACTTTGGGGCAGATTATTCCACCATCTCTAGTATTAATATTGCTTGCAGATGTATTGTCATCTTCATATCAACAAGCTCAATTAAACATGGGTATATTTAATCCAGAGAGCATAACTATTGCAGATTTATTTTTAGGAGCAATTTTACCTGGTTTAATCTTACCTATTTTTTATATCATTTATTTAAAATCGTTAAAAATTAAAACTGTGAATAGAGAATTATTGAGTAGAAAAGCAAATATATTGTCAGTTATATATCCATTAGGTTTAATGTTTATCGTGCTTGGATCTATAATCTTTGGTATTGCTACTCCATCAGAAGCTGCTGGTATTGGAGCACTTGGAGCAATAGTTTTAGCTTATTCTCAAAATAATCTATCAAAAATAATTTTAGATAAGTGTGTGTTTGAATCAATTAAATTAACAAGCATGGTATTTATGATTTTAATAGGTGCTATATTATTTTCTCTAGTGTTTAGAGGTCTAGAAGGTGAGGAATTCATCCATAAGTTTTTAGTAGAAATGCCTGATAATAAATTCATGACACTATTTATTGTCCTACTAATAATGTTTTTTTTAGGATTCATTCTAGATTTTATAGAAATTACTTTTATAGTTATTCCTTTAATAGGACCAGCTCTTTTTACTCTTGGTTTTGATCCTTTATGGATTGGTATACTAATAGCACTTGTTCTTCAAACATCATTTATTACGCCTCCTTTTGGCTTTTCTTTATTTTACCTGAGAGGGGTTTTACCAAAGAATGTACAAACTAAAGAAATATATAAAGGTATTATTCCTTTTTTAATAATACAAATATTTGTAGTAATAGTGGTATTTATGTTTCCTAATCTAGCTACAGTTTTACCAGAAATACTACTCAAATGAACTTAGGTAACCATCTTCAGATATAAGTGTCCATGGCCTTACCCGTTTCAAAAATTTTGTATATGAACCATAAACTTTTTTGGAAAGTTGATTTTTTTGACTCAGCTCAATTAAAACTTCATTACTAATTTTATTTAATTTAGTGAGGACTTCTTTAGGAAATTTTTTTATTTTTACCTGCTCTTGTTTAAAGTATTCAAGAGCTTGATAATTTTTAGACATATAATCTGAAATCATATCGATATTTGCAGCTTTACAGGCAATATCAATGATTGATTGGTGTTCATCTGAAAGTTTATTATATGCTTGTCGATTAATAATACACTCAAGGGTAGGCCCAGGCTCATGCCACCCCGGGTAATAATAATACTCTGCCGCTTTATGTAAACCAAATGCTCTATCATTGTAGGGACCAACCCATTCTGTAGCATCAATTACACCTGTTTGAAGGGATGTGAATATTTCAGAACCTGCAAGTGTGAATGGAGTTCCGCCCGCTCTTGCAAGTACTTCGCCTCCTAAACCAGGAATACGCATTTTTAAACCTTTCAGATCTTCTGTAGAATTGATTTCTTTATTAAACCAACCTCCCATTTGGACTCCAGTGTTTCCTGCAGGCCTAGGTACTAAGTCAAAATCTTCGTAAACTTTTTCCCATAATTTTAATCCATCCCCATAATACAGCCATGAATTCATTTCTTGTGCGGTCATTCCAAATGGCACAGATGAAAAAAACTGTGCTGCTTCAGTTTTACCTTTCCAATAATAGGCGCCTGAATGTCCCATTTCCGCTCCACCTGATGATACAAAGTCAAATACACCTAAAGGTGGGACTAGCTCTCCGGCTCCAAACACTTTTACCGTTAAGCTACCACCGGATAATTTGTTAATATATTTTGCAAGTGTTTCTGCTCCTGCACCAAGTCCAGGAAAATTTTTAGGCCATGAAGTGACCATTTTCCATTTTATTTTTTTACCTGCATAAGATTTTTTTGAATGTAACCCGGTTACAACTGCACCTGCTGCAGCTAAACCTAAAGATTTAAAGAATTTTCTTCTATTATTTTTCATTTCATAAAAATTCTAAGTGAGCATATGTTAGTACTAACCATTTAGAACCATAATCCTCAAAATTAATATACAATTTTAAATTATCATCTTCGCCTTCATAGCTTAGCACAACGCCATTGCCGAACTTCTGGTGTTTTACTCTTTGTCCGACTTTTAAACCAGAGATATTATTTGTCTGACTTTTAAATGACGATATTTTTTTATTCTTTTTATGCTGATAACTATCTGATTTAACAGTATCTAGTAATTCAGAAGGAATTTCATTAATAAATCTTGATGGCATTAGATAGTTGTATGATCCATGAAGGTATCTTGCATTTGCATGTGTGATGTATAACAATTTCATAGCTCTTGTGATAGCCACATAACAAAGTCTTCTCTCTTCTTCTAGGAAGTCATTGCCGCTCTTTCTATTTTCGTTTGGGAAAATGCCTTCTTCAAGACCTGTCAAGAATACTACAGGAAACTCTAAACCTTTTGCTGAATGAATAGTCATTAATTGAACAGGATCGTCATCAAGTTTAGACTGATAGTCACCAGCTTCTAGTGCTGCGTTATCAAGAAACTCATCTACAATATTCTCACTATCAATATTGTTTCTTATGAAGTTTTCTGCTGTAACAAAAAGTTCTTCAATATTTTCTTGCTTAGATATTGATTCTTCACCTTTTTGCTCAGAAAAATATGTTTTCAATTTTGAATCCTTATAAATCCTTATTATAATTTCATCTAACGATAAGTCATTAATATCTGAAGCAATATCTTCAATTATCGCAATATAATTTAAAAGTGATGTTTTCACTCTCGAAGTTATATCTTTAGACTCTTTGTCTTGAAAAAGTTTTATTGTTTTCCAAAGCGATAAGTTACTTTCTTTTGCCACACTTCTTATAATATCAATTGTTTTTTGACCAATACCTCTTGGTGGATTATTTATAGTTCTTTCAAAAGCTGCATCATCATCTGGGTTAACTATAATTCTAAGATAAGCAATCATATCTTTTATTTCTGCTCTTTCAAAAAAACGAAACCCACCATAAATAATGTAAGGTATACCTCGTCCATTCAACTCCTCTTCAAGTCTTCTTGATAAGAAGTTATTTCTGTAGAGAATAGCGATTTCTGATTTTTTATAGCCATCACGTACAAGCATTTTAATTTTGTCTACAATAAATGAGGATTCTTCATCATTATTATAAGCTTCAAATATTTTTACTTGTTCTCCTCTGCTTGTATTTGTCCACAGTTCTTTCCCAAGTCGATTTTTATTATGTGTGATAAGGCTGTTTGCTACTTTGAGTATCTTATCTGTAGAGCGATAGTTTTGTTCTAATTTAAATATTTCTACATCAATAAACTGATCGGTAAAGTTTTTGATATTTTTACTTAATGCTCCCCTCCATCCATAAATTGACTGATCATCATCACCCACAGCATACATGGAACCAGTATTATTATTTAAGAGCTTTAATAGCTTAAACTGCAATAGATTTGTATCCTGGAACTCATCAACCATGATATGTTTAAATCTTTTCACATAATAAGAGAGAATATTTTCGTGTTTCAATAAAAGCTCATAAGTTTTAAGAATAAGATCTGCAAAATCAACAGAGAGCGTCTGTTTCAAAATTGATTCGTACTCTTTGTATACAAGTATATAAACTTCATCATCCTTCTCACTAATTTGACCACTTCTAATCCCATTATCTTTTTTCCTATTTATAAACGACTGAATACTCTTTGCATCATATAGTTTTTCATCGAGATTATTTGTTTTGATTATTCTTTTTACTAGCCTAAGTTGATCTTGGGAATCTAGTATCGTGAATCTTTCTGAAAGTTCCGCCTCTTTCCAATGTATTTTTAGAATTCTTCTACAAATTCCATGAAATGTTCCAAACCATAATCCTTGAGATGAAATTCTAAGAAGGGACTCTATTCTCTCTTTCATTTCTCTAGAAGCTTTATTGGTGAACGTTAATGCCAATATATCTGATGGTCTTACATTGAAATGTTCTATAAGTTTTGCAACTCTGAAAGTTAGAACCCTTGTTTTACCGCTACCGGCTCCTGCGAGGACAAGTTTATTTCCCTCATCACAATTAACCGCAGTAAGCTGTTGCTTATTTAACGAGTCGTTAAAATCTATCCCATTCATTTAGGTTTGGTAAAATACATTAGAGATGCTAACAATATAAGAACTTCATTTTTAAAGATATCAAGAGCACCAAGGGGAGCAATGAAGATACCAATGAGAAGAAGAATAGAAAAATAATAATGGTTCCTAATTTTATTTGCTTGAAGTTTTTGTTCAATAATTTTCAATTGATCAAAGTTTTTAGTTAGATCTGAAGAATTTCCGCTATAGTGATTTGAAATTCTTCTAAAAAAAGAGGGAATCTCGGGAAGAATTTCCATATAGCTATCTAGATTATTAAATACTTTTTTTGCGATGACCTTGGGTCCTTTTTGCTCTTTCATCCATTTCTCAAGTATCGGTCTTGATGTTTTCCATAAATCTAATTCAGGGTTAAATTCTCCTCCTAATCCTTCTGTATATAGCAGAGTCTTTTGCATAAGAATTAATTGCGGTTGTACCTCTAGCTTAAATCTTCTTGCTGTATCAAAAAGATTGACAATAATATCACTAAGGGATACATCCTTAATAGGCTTATCAAGCATGCATTCACAGTTTTCTCTAATGGCACTTTCTAATGAAGGTATGTTTGTATCTTTTGGAACCCATTCACACTCTACATGAAGTTTTGCAACTCTTGCATAGTCTCGATTAAAGAATGCTATAAAGTTCTCTGCTAGATATTTTTTATCAAATTCACTTAAAGAGCCCATGATACCAAAATCTACAAGAACAAACCTAAACGTGTCGTTATGCTTTTGTATAAAAATGTTTCCTGGATGCATATCAGCATGAAAGAAGTTATGTTCAAAAACTTGAACGAAAAATAATTCAACTGATTTCTCTGCTATTTCTTTAAATGATATTCCCTCTTTAGCTAATTTGTCTTTATTATTAATAGGTACACCATAAATACGCTCCATAACCATTACTTTACTGGTTAAATATGTACAATGGACCGTAGGTATATAGATGAAGTCAGTGCCTAAAAAGTTTTTTTTAATTTGCTTAGCACTTGCAGCCTCTTTTATAAGATTTAACTCATCATAAATTACCATCTCATAGTCATTTACAATATCGATTAGGTGCATTCTTTTGAAGTCACTAGATAGCCCATCTAAATAAGACGCTATCTTTTTCATGAGAGAAATATCTTGAATTATTTTCTCTTTGATATCAGGTCTTACAACTTTAACAATTACTTCCTCACCGGTTTTAAGTTTCGCTGGATGCACTTGAGCTATGGATGCTGAAGCCATTGGTTTGGTTTCAAAAAAAGAAAAAATATCTTCCGTGCTTTTACCTAATTCTTTTTCAACTATTTTTTTTGCAGTATTACCATCAAATGGAGTAACATTATCCTGAAGCTTTACAAGCTCATTTGCTATCTCCTCACTAAGTAAGTCTTTTCGAGTTGATATCGTTTGTCCAAGCTTCACAAAAATAGGTCCTAAATCTTCGCAAATCAATCGAATGTTTTGAGCTAAATTTACCGACTTATTAAAAGTTAAAAGATTCCAAGGCAATAATAAAAATAGATATTTTTTATAACCAATGATATCTGATCTCATTAATGATTTATCTATATCATATTTAAAAAATAGATAGATAATTTTCAGCGCTCTTACAATGTTGTTCATTTTATTTTGCTTATTAGCTTTTCTGTTCTACTCTTAATTTCATCCACATCATCAATATATTGATTTATATCGTCTTTTGTTGGTACTAAGTTGGTATCATATTTTAGAAAATCAGAGAGAGCATTTTTATTTTTCTCTGATGATTTATCCATTTTTTCTTTTATTGGGTCTAGAACAGAAAACAGCGAAGATGCTGATTTTTGACCTATAATCTCCATAATAATTCCTCTAAGCAAATCTGTCTCTTTGAAAAGGTTATTTAAAGAATTTGCTGTCTCTACATCACCACTAATATTGATTTTTGATGAATAAAGTTCATTGCCACCAACGGTACTATAAAAGATGAACGAGGATAAGGTTCCTGCTATTTCTACATCTTGTTGATTCTCATCTATCGAAAGAGTCATGTTTTCATCTTTAAATTTTATATATAGTTCAAGAGCGATATCAACTATGGATATTTTTACTACTTTGTCATGCAGTTTATCTTTAAAATAATTACTGTATATGTTTTTTAATGAATCAGTCTCAAGAATAGTATTAATTTTCTCTATAATTTTATCATTCATGTTTTTCTTCCTATATGTATAGAAGCGACATCTTCTGGTAAATTAACTATTTCAATCTTAGAGAAGCCTGCCTTAATAAGCATACCTTTAATTTCTTCCGGTAAGTAATAAGTTTGAATTGACTCGCCAAGATACCTATAACTTGATTCATCCTTTGCAATAAGTTTACCTATGTTAGGTATAATATTTAATGTATAAAATTTAAATAGTTTTGAATAAAGTTGATTTCTAGGTTTCTTAAAATCCATAATAAGAAATAAACCGCCTGGCTCTAAAAGCTGTATTATATTTTTTAGGGCAATTTTGTGATTAGTAAAATTTCTAAATCCGAAAGTTACTGTTATCAGATCAAATTTTTTATCTTTATATTTGTAGTCTTCTATACCTTTAACTTGGTAATCAACATTTGTAATGCCTTTATTTATGAACTTCTCTTTGCAAATTTCAATCATTTCTGTATTAGGGTCAAGACAGGTAAGCTCTATGGAAGGATTCTTTTTGATTAACTCTAATGCAATATCTCCTGTCCCACATGCTATGTCTAAAACCTTTTTTTGATTTTTAATATTGCAAAGTCTTATAAACTGCTTTTTCCACAATCGATGTAACCCAAAGGACATGATATCATTCATTACATCATACTTATTTGAGACTGACGTAAAAACATCATTAACTTCCTTAGGTTTATCACATTCATCAATATCTTTGAAACCAAACTTTATTTTAGTCATAACTAGCTTTTCTTTCTCTCTGCTTTGAATACATTTTTAATTTTTTTTAGTTTATCTAATAATTTTTTTAACTGGTTCGTATTTTTTACAGATATTACAAATACCATAGTATTGTGACCTGTAATACGACTATCAACATAATTGACGCTTTCAATATTATGATTACTTTGAGCAACCACAGCTGATATTTCTGCTAGAACACCTCTTTGGTTTTCTACCTCTATCATAATAGAAGCACTGAAATTATTATCAACACTTTCACTCCATTGTAAGTCAATAGTCTCATCATTTGGTTTAGTATGTCTGATACTTTTACAGTTACTCCTGTGAACAACAATTCCTTTACCTTGGCTTGGGTAGCCTACAATCATATCACCCGGGATTGGGTAGCAACATTTTGCATATGACATTACAAGACCTTCTGATCCTTCTATATCATATGAAATATTACTATCTGTTTTCTTAAATGAGGGCGCCATTCTCAAGGCAATAAGTTTCGGTATTTTGTTACCAAGACCTATCTCTTTATATAATTCATTGATTGTTTTATATTTATGCTCAGACAAAATAAACTCCAACGTCTTTTTTGGAACATCATCTATAGAGACTTGAAGTTCTTCTAAACATGCTTTAAGAAGCTTCTCTCCCAAACTTATAGCATCAGTTTCATGTATACTTCTTAAATAGTTCCTTATGGATGTTCTCGCTTTAACAGATATGACAAAATTCAACCATGCTGGATCAGGATTAGAAACATCCCCTTTCTTTATAATAACTCTTTGTCCATTTTTTAATACTGTATTCGGCGGTTTTAGCTCACCATCGACTATACCAGAAGAATATTTGTTGCCTAAGTCTGTGTGGATAGAATATGCATAATCTATTAGGGTGGATTTCTTTGGAAGCTCTATAATTTGACCTTTTGAAGAGAAAACATAAACTTTTCCTGGATTAAGATCCTCTTTGATGCTTCCTAAAAGTTCTGTAGGGTTGCCTGCTTGTTTCTGAATATCAAGAAGATTGTTGAGCCATTGTTGCTCCCTTGATAGCTTACTTATGGAGGATTTTGTTTTATAAAACCAATGAGCTGCTATTCCAGATTGTGCAAGCTTATCCATATCATAAGTTCGAATTTGAAATTCCATAGGTAGATTATGTGGCCCGAGAACAGCAGTATGAAGAGACTGATAGCCGTTAGATTTTGGAATTGCTATATAATCTTTAAATCTTCCAGGGATAGGCTTATATAAATTATGGATACAGCCTAATGCGCGATAACAAAGGTCAACAGAATCAGTCACTATTCTTACGCCGAAAATATCATGTATCTGTGAGAATTTTAACTCTTTTGATTTCATTTTTTTATAAATCCCATAGGCATGTTTCTCTCTAGCCTTTGATTGCCCTTTAATAGATTCTGAATTAAGTTTCTTTGTAACTTCAGTTTGAATTTTATTCATTAAGAGTTTTCTATTTCCTCTAGCCTTATCAATATTAGAGCTTAGAATGGTATGACGTAATGGGTAGTATGTTTGAAACGATAAGTTTTCTAGCTCAGTTGATAAACTATGTATACCAAGTCTCAATGCAAGAGGGGCATAAATTTCTAAAGTTTCTCGTGCTATTCTTTTTGCTTTAGTTTTTTTTAGAACATTTATTGTCTTTAGGTTATGTCTCCTATCTGCAAGCTTTATTAATAAAACTCTTATGTCGTTACTCATTGCTAGAATCATTTTTCTTAAATTAGCAGCATCAGCTTCTTCTTTTGAATTAAAATTTATTTTATCTAATTTACTTACACCATCAACGAGCTCAGTTACTTTTTTTCCAAAGTTTTTTTCCAAGTCTTCAAGACTAATATCTGTATCTTCTACAACATCATGCAATATTGCTGCCATTAAAGTCTCATGGTCAAGTTCATATTCTGCAAGATAAGATGCTGCATCTAGAGGGTGAGTGATATAATTTTCACCTGATTGCCTTTTTTGACCATGATGAGCATCTTTTGCTAAATCGAATGCCTTTTCTATTTTTTTTATTTGATACGAATTGAGATACTTTTGAAGT
>MDTC01136660.1_pt1 | contig 16958 bp, 15 predicted proteins | sample 811181 | NCBI WGS metagenome assembly MDTC01 (sample SAMN05326644, study PRJNA326480) | marine metagenome | isolation source: seawater | place: Pacific Ocean: North | collected 2011 | reverse complement strand
GTTTGATGATGCGTATCTCAAAAATGCCATAGGCAGCGCATGGATCGATATGAATTTATTTAGCATTGACCCGGAGACAGTCGTTGTCGATAGCGACCAAAAAGGGCTAATTAGGTTACTAGAAAGTAAAAGCCTTAATGTCATTCCAGTAAAGTTGCGGCATTCCCGTATGCTTGCTGGTGGCTTTCATTGTGTTACCCTGGATACCAAAAGAAGCGGAGAACTTGCAACATATTGAATTGAAACAATTAATAATTTTTTGATTTAGCAACGGTTTGGCAAACATTTTTAAAACAATTTATCGGTGGGTTACTTTGTCTTAAGACGTGACCGCCCAATATTTTTTCCCAACTTGATACAAAAGCCAGCGGCCGGCAAGTCGGGGGAAAAAGCATCGAACTTTGACTAAAATATGACATACTTAGATAGCTAATGATTTTAATTTTTCGTAAATATTACGGGGTAGGGAAAATATGACTAAGTTCCAGGCATCAAGAGAATATGTATCACAAGTAGTTGAACATGGGCTGTTCCAAAAAGCAATTATGGCTCTGATTATCTTGAATTCTATAGTGCTTGGTCTGCAGACATCGCCAGAGATAATGAGTTACATTGGTACAGAAATAAATTTATTTGACGAAGGTGTACTGGTTATATTCATTATTGAACTTGGGCTGCGAATTTATGCAAAAGGTCTGTTTTTTTTCCGAGATCCATGGGGTGTCTTTGACTTTCTCGTTGTAGCAATTACCCTCGCTCCGACAAACGAATCACTTGCAGTTCTCCGTGCATTAAGGGTGCTAAGAGTTTTTCGAACAATTTCAACTGTACCACGCTTACGCAGAATTGTTGCTGCTCTATTAAATGCGGTACCTGCAGTGGGTGCGATAATAGCTTTGCTTCTGTTGGTCTTTTATGTTTTTTCCGTGATAACGACAACATTATTCGGACAGGACTTCCCAGTATATTTTGGTACTATTGGTAAATCTATGTTTACGCTTTTTCAAATTATGACGCTAGAAAGCTGGTCTATGGGGATAGTCAGGCCTATCATGGAAATCTATCCATGGGCGTGGATTGTATTCGTCACCTTCCTTATTGTTTCAAGCTTTACCGTACTGAACTTATTTATTGCTATTATTATCGACTCTATCCAGACATTGAATAATAACGACAAGCAAAAGGATATTGGTGATTTAGGTTTCTACAAAGATGTCTTAACAAGTCAACAAGAAAAGTCTTTGGCCCTATTAAAGACGGAATTGGAAGATTTAAAACGCCTCATTAAGGAGCAGTCCAGATAAGACGTAATACTTTAAATTTTGATAAAGGAGCTTTTCGATAAAAAGCTTCTAACCTTTAAAGTATGATATAAAAGTTGAAATAGTTGGGAAATGTGCAATAATTAAAACACTGACTATCACGTTTGGATTCGTATAGACAGGGAAGTAAATTATATTTGATAAAGGAATATAAGATGGTGGCTCAAACAATTGACGAATCGGCAGAAGTGATAGACGAAAACTTTGAAGAAGAAATAGTATTGGAAAATCACGAGCGCGCAGGAAAATTAGTAAATAAGTACATTCCCTTTTGCGCTGGGGCTGCACTTATTCCGGTCCCCGGTGTGGATTTAGCCGCTATAACCGGCATACATGTAAAGATGATCGCAGATATATCAAAAATTTATGGTATACCGTTTAGTGAGGACGCGGCAAAAAATATCATCAGCTCTTTTATAGCCGCAGCGATACCCTCGAGTATGGGGTTTGGCTTGACCCAGATAGCCTCGAGCATGTTGAAAGTTATTCCTGGACTAGGCACCATCCTCGGGATGGGCGCAGGAGCGGCTTTCGCGGCAGCCTTTACTTATGCGTTAGGAAGAGTTTTTATTCAGCATTTCGAGAGTGGTGGAAACCTGCTTACGTTGGATCCCACAGCTGCTGGTGAATATTTTAAAAACGAATTTAATAGTGCTATGGCAGACCAAAAGTCTGGGAACAAAAAAAATTAAAATCATCCCAATAGACCGTTGAAGCAAATGCGGATATATTTTTAATCGGGCCGGGGCTATTAAATTTTGTCAGGTGAGGAAAAGTATTAGACCATGTTTCTATCAATAGGCGTCTTGCTCTATCTTTTGGTTTGCTTTTTTGTAGGATTTTTAGGAAGAAATACTAAGCTAGGGGGGTTGGGGACAGCACTGGCATCCATGCTTTTCACACCCCTCGTAACTGCTGGCCTGCTAATGCTAACAAAACCAAAATCTGCTCGTCCTAATAATTAAATTTGCGCTGAGATGTCGCCGTTAGGAAACAATGTTGAACTTATTCCCGATCGGCCATGCTGGTAATAGGTTATAATATCCCATGAAGATGCCTGTTCTGCTCTCGTTTCTTCTAAAGGAAACACTCGTTTCCCCGAAGAAAGCTATCGTCATGGCATTTGTTTCAGGTTCTTCCAACTCCTTGATTCTTGCGATGATCAATGCTGGGGCCCAGCACGCTGAAGACGCAGAGATCCGCCCTTTATATGCCTTAGTATTTATCGTCAGTTTTGTTCTGTACTATATTTCAGAACGCTGGCTGTTAGGCGAAGCTGGCGGTCAGATGGAAATTATTATTCATCGCGTGAGAACACGCGTAGTCAAAGCGCTAACCGGGGCTGAACTGAGGGACATCGAGAAACTTGGTAGATCTATTATCTATCAAAACGTTGCGCAACATACTCAGACATTATCGCAAGCATCTTCGACAATAGCTCTAACTCTTCAAAATGTAGTTATTATAATATTTGCTACTATTTATATTGGGTATTTGTCGCTAACAACACTTGGCATTCTCGCAACAAGTATTGTTTTAGCGCTTTTTGTCTACTTTAGAAGATTTGGAACTATCGATTATGACGCTCAAGTGTCACTAAAAGTAGAAAACGATTACTATACCAGCGTTAGCGATATAATTGACGGTTTCAAAGAGAGCAAAATGAATAGTTTTAAGACCAGAACGCTGATGGAACGCTCACGAGAACTAAGCGCAAGGGCTGCCGACGGTCGTATAGGTCTTTCGCGCGAATATGCCGCGCATTTCGTTTTTTCGAATTCTGTTTTTTTTCTACTTCTCGGAATAATGGTGTTTATTGCCCCAGCGTTTGGCAACGAGTATTCAAGCGTTGTGCAAATGTCTACAACTGCCGTATTCTTTATAATAGGTCCTATTTCTGGAGTTGTAGGATCACTTCCCTTATTTAAATCCGCCACGGCTGCGGTGGAAGAAATAATGGCATTAGAAAAGAAACTGGACTCCTTAAGAAAAGAAAATGCTGGACTTGTAATTGACCCAGATATACCCGAGAACAGGAAGTCTTTAGAAAAGTTTTTTGATTTTAGAATTATTGAACTTAAAAATGCGGTTTTTGAATTTGACAAAAACCCTGCCTATCCTGATCACCCATTCACCGTTGGGCCGATCAACCTCTCGATAAAAAGGGGCGAGACACTTTTTATAACAGGTGGAAATGGTTCAGGGAAAACAACATTGTTACGTCTAATTACCGGGCTGTATCCACTTGCATCTGGTAGTATTTTTATAGATGGCAAAAAACTTAAACGGACCGATCAACAAAATTTTAGAGAGTTATTCGCTGGCGTGTTTTCAGACTTTCATTTATCGCGTTATCTTGATGGCGTGCGCAAACTTGACCAAGATTTGTCGGATCACTTGCATGAATTGTTCGAGCTTCCTGAAAATGCTGTTGTGGAAGATAAAGTTTTCGCTACCATAGATCTTTCTACGGGGCAACGTAAAAGATTAGGCCTAATGACAGCAATCCTAGAGCAGAAGAAGATTCTTGTTTTAGACGAGTGGGCCGCCGACCAAGATCCTGTATTCAGACTAAAGTTTTATAACGAAATTTTGCCTAAACTTAAGAAGGAAGGGATAACAATTATAGCGATAACCCATGATAGTAGGTATTTTGACACCTCTGACAAGCAAATACACCTGGAAGAAGGCCGCATAGTGAACTTTGACGCGGAGAAGTTCAATGATTAAATCTATAAAGTCATGGGTGATAAGAAGTTGGATAAACCTGCTTGGCTTCACAATAATAGGACTTTTTCTGACTATCGTTCTATATAACAGGATCGTACACACCATAGAGCCCGGCCACGTTGGTGTAACGTGGTATCGTTTTTTTGATGGCACGGATACTTCGCCTGAAGGGGTTCTGTCTGAGGGTATACACCTCATATTCCCCTGGGATAGAATCTACATTTATGATGCTAGATTGCGAACAACTGATATCGAAGTCGAAGGTCTGAGTAGCGACGGCCTAAACATTTTGGTTAATTTTATCGTCCGTTATACCATCGCAGCAGATAAGGTTGGCTTCCTCCATAAATCAATTGGCCCAGATTATGAAAAAATACTAATTCGGCCGCAACTAAGGGAGTTGGCACTTTCCTACCTCAGCAAAAACCAAGCTTCAGACTTATACTCAGATCGTCGAAGTCGCGTTCAAAAATCTATAGAGGCTATGTTTTCTGAGGCGATGAAAGGCGTTCAATCAAATACAAAATTTACTGATTATTATATCAAAACAGAAGATGTGCTTATGGCACATGTTCAACTGCCAGGATTTGTTGCTCGAGCCATAGAGGAGAAAGAAAAAGTCCGGCATATTAACGAATCCTATGAATTCCGTTTAATGTTGGAGGATAAAGAACGGCGTAGAAAGCGGCTTGAAGCAGAGGGAGTGCGGTCTTTTCAAGAGATAATTGGTCCGGGTATTACAGAGAGCTATCTTCGCTGGCGAGGAATTCAGGCCACCCTCGAACTTGCAAAGTCCCAAAACACCAAAGTTGTGATTATAGGAGATAAAGATGGTCTCCCACTGATTTTAAATACTGAATCAGACGGAAAGATTTTCCAAACGCCGGAAAAATCAAGCATGATACCAAAAAATTCTAAATTATCCGCTAGCGAACCATTCCAAGGGGGAGAACCTTTTCAAGTTGAGGTAGAAAGTACTAAAATAGCTCCGTCTTCTCCGCTAGAAACCGAAGAAATGGTCGAGGCCCAAAGCAATACTGCCGTACCTTTTGCAGTACAAGGAAAACAAAAGAAAGAGCCTGAGGGCACGAAGGAAATGAGTATAGAACCCAAAAGTAGATCAGAAAACTTTCTCGATAGATATAAGCTTAAGATAAATTAAAAAAATTTATATACTGGGTCGTTAAACGTTTTAAATGTAATTGAGAAACTATATATAAAAGTAAATGCTGTGATTAAAGGCAACAAAACGAAGAGCACCATGAACAAAGCTAACAGGGTAAAAGCGCTTAGCGACGATAATCCTAGCTCAAAAGGAGCTGGACTTGTAGGAGCTGGCGGCTTTGTTCCAAGACGATTTTATAAATGGCACCACGGTTTATTTCCAGCCTCGAGGCGTGCTGGCGGCCGAGGCTTGCGGGCAACAAGACTGCCTTCCTGGATAGAAAAAATTTTAAGAGAGAAAAAATAAATATAAAACCCTTAATATAGTTTAGTGACCCGCGGCCGCACCTTCCCATGCATAGAATGTTGAATAGATAGCCCAACCAAGTAAAGCGAATGTAACTATTGGTTGTAATATTCTGATTGTGACTTCTACAGTCGCCGCGGCCCCATCAGGTTTTTGTTGATACATATTATTAATGAACACGCCACTCAACAAATTCAGGCCAACCACAATAATTGCTATCAAAAATAATTCATCTATAAAATTCAGGTAATGCGTGACCGGTATTTGGTCAGCGATAGAGAACTTTAACGCAAAAATTGTCAGGATTAGGGTAAGTTGCCCGCCTATCCGCCAGTCAGCATTTGGTCCAAATTTGAGCGACGCAAAAAAGTTAATAAAACTTGAAAATAATATCACAGCACCAATCGGTATAATTATTTTCTGTAACGAATCTATGAAGTCGTGTTTTAAAACAAAATGGAATTTGTTATGCGAGAAGATAGCTTCGTGAGTGCTTAACCGATGGTCATCTTTTACTTCGAAGTATTTCTTAGACAAAGTCCAAGGTCCTTTTATAACCTCTTCGTTTTTATATCCGTGTCCTAATTCAAAATATATTGGCTCTAAGTGCATCTCATGAGCCTCGTGCGTAAATGCAGAAATATCTAACACCAAATCCAAAGTGCCAAAAGGATACTCGTGTATATCGGCATCGATTGCTATCTTTGTTATAAACTTTTCAAAGATTTCAAGCGTACCATCGTCGTATACCTTAAGGGTTCTGAAATCTGTGGTTCGCGGAGATAACTCGTTCGAAACTACGAATTCCGGGTGCCAATGTTTGTAAAAAAAGTCCTTCAGCTTATCCTTTGTTATTGTGGCCTCGCCATAATCACGTTTAACGATATCTACTAGTTTGGGGTCTTTCCAACTAAGTATGATTTCGGCCTCTACGTTATAAGTACTGGTGCTCAAGTTTATATCATATATTTTGTCCATCAGCATCATGACTTCTACTTGCTTTTGATCGTAGGACGATTTCATCGTTCCTGAGGACTTTGCAGAGCCTGCATGTACTGAGCCTATAATCAAAAATAAAAAACTCATCGAAAAAAATATCGTTCGCAACGTTCTCTCCTATTTTTTTTTCCAATTTTTCTATCCTTACGGTCTTACCTCTGCGAGACCCGCGCAGACCACGACAACTATTGTGTAAAAATTTACTGCAAAAGTATTCATTATTGAGAGGGTTTTGAGTTATTTAAACTTTTTGGTTTAATATCTAGCCATTCAGAGTTTATCTTTTCCAGACACTCTTCTTTTGTTCCAGTCTCCCCTTTTTGTTCCCAACCCTTTGGAATTTCCTTACTGGCCGGCCAGAGTGAGTGCTGTCCCTCCGAGTTAACCAGTACTTTGAAAAAATCTCCGTCTATCGACCAATTTTGTTTGCTCATCATGATCTCTTTCATTCTAACAGCGGCTGAATTGTAAGTGGAAGGACGAAGGTTTAGAGTTCCCAAACGGCCTCAGCTAATCAATTAAATCGTCCAGGCGTCGAAGTACAAGTTGTCATTTTAGATTATGTGCTGTTAATAATGCATCAGCATGATGCATAAATTGCACCATCAGCCGCCCCCTTACAAAGTCAAATAAATGCAATTGAGGCAGTATTGCTTCACGGTTTAAGGGCCATCCGAGTGATGTGATAAATGATTGTACCAAGGAGAGAAATTTATAAAAAACATTATATCAGCGACTTACACAAATTAAGCTGGCGGATAAACGATCTGCATCCGGGCTTCTTTGTAAAGTTGACCAGCGTTCTCTCATAGAAAAACTAGCTTTTGACGTAAATCGTTCGGAGCTACGGCTTGTTTGGCGCCAATCGAGGTCGAAATGATAGGAAAGACGCAAGTATAAACCTTTGACTATGGCAAAATTTGACGATAAGACTGACATTAAAAGCCAGAACGATTTACGATATTGTATAGAGTTTGCCGTTAGTTCGTGTTGAAATATTTATATTAAAATATTAAAGCTGTCAGGTTGCAACAATCTAATTAATATGAAAAATCCGGTCATGAACAAAAATCGTCTTTATACATTCCCAATTCTCCTTGCTCTTTTTCTATCTATTACAGGTTGCCAGAAGGCTGTTGATTTTTCAAGCTTCTCAGAGGGCTATGATAAAGCCATTGAGAAAACTGCCAACCAAAATGTTTTTCTGAACATAGTAAGGTCCGCTTACCAAAAGCCTATGCATTTTGCATCTGTTTTAGGCGTTTTTGGTACTTCTTCGTTATCCTCTCCATCAGCAAGTTTGACGACGCCAATTGACCAGGTTCTTTCATTATCCAGAAATGGGGCAAGTAACCTATTAACTTTGCCAAGCTTCATTCAATCTAGCAGCGTCACGGTGAGCCCACTCACTACAGCAGAGTTTTTAGAGGGGTTTTTGACGCAGCTTGATCCGTCGACTCTACAGTTTTACACGTCGCAGGGACTTCCTCGAGAACTAATTTTTTTATTGATGATTGATAGTATTGAAATCACTGTAGATGGTTCAACGGAGTTATATAGGAATGATCCTGTTCTTCCTGAGTATAGCGATTTTACAGAGATGCTGAATATACTGATAACGATGGGGCTCACCACCGAAACTGTTTCTGGTTTTTCTCCCTCCGGGCCGGTCCTAAACGAAAGACAAGCTAAGGACCCGTTGCGCCTATCCATGGCTGCAAGCGCCGGCCTACTACTGAGTCCGCTCGAAGGATCGGTGTCAGACGAATATCAAATGCTAGCACCATTTGAATACTCCAGGTTTTGTTTTCTGCAAACAGGCCAGGACGCAGAAATATTGCCAACTTCAGTATTATGTGGCGGTGATGAGCAGGCTGTTAAAAAAGGGACACTAGAAACGTCTACGAAAAACGGGCGTGGTAAACTAGAAGGCGGGTCCGTTAAAATAGTAACACGTTCTACAAAAGGTGTTTTTCAGTACTTAGGTAAACTTATATATCAGCAGGTAGAAAACGGGAATAGTATGCCAGTTACATTAACTTCCGCAGAGTCAAAACGGTATAATTTTCGAGCTACAGGCGATGCGCTTTTCGTAGTAAAGAAAAATAATAGTCGGCGGGATGATATAGTTTCAGTAAATTTTGGTGGAGATACCTATAGTATACCAGCAGTTGATCGTGGGTTTTCGACTAACGTACTTGCCTTAATAATTGATCTTTTGAACCTCAGCAAATCTGTAAACTCGCTAGCACCAGCTAATACAGTCATAACGAAGTAGAATAAAAGAAGCAAGTTACTAAAGAGTGTATTTATAATTTGGAATATTTAACGAATGCTGAAACATTTTATTAAAACAATGGGCATTGGCTTATTAATCATGCTAGGGGGCTGTAGCGCATCGGTTGATTTTTCCAAATTTTCCGCGGGATATGATCACGCAATGCAAAAAAGTGCGGAAAAAAATTTGCTTTTGAACATCGTCCGGTCATCCCAAGGTCACCCATTGCATTTCACAACCGTTTCCTCTGTAACAGGTTCGTCTGATCTATTTTTTGGCGGAGGAGGTATAAATCATTCCATCGACCAAATCTTTTCCTGGTCCCGGCCAGAACTTGGCGCGTTTGGATTAATTAACAGCCCAACTTTCACCCAAACATCTTCTGTTGGGGTTAACCCTCTTACAAGTGCAGAATTTCTCTCCGGCTTACTGACTCAAATAGATCCAAAGACGATAACTTTTTTTGCTGCGCAAGGGATACCAAAGGAACTTCTTCTACACCTAACAATTGAAAGCGTTGAAGTGTTTTACAATGGTGAAAACAGGATATTATCCAATGATCCAACAAGCTCCAACTATGCCGAATTTAAAGATCTTCTGCTCACTCTAATAGAGCTTGGAATCACCACAGAGACAATTAATTCACTCTCACCACTAGGGCCTCAATTGTCCGCTGAAGAAGCCGCAGATCCAACCTTGATACAAGCTGCCGAGACTAATGGCTTAATCGTCCAAGAAATAGAGAACACGGACCCTTTGAAATACCAACTATTCGGACCTCTAAGTTATTCGCGATTTTGTTTTTCACCTTCCAACCGAGAAAGTGCAAAAATGCCAACGAGTGCTTTGTGCTCAAGTGAAGGTTCAGTGCTGAACTTGGGTAACGGTGAGATAAAAACAGGTAACTCCGGAAAAGGAGCATTCAAAAATGCGTCAATAAAAATCGTTACACGATCAGCGCGGGGTCTTTTCGACTATTTGGGCAAACTTGTCTACTTACAAAATAAGCAATCCCAGCAGATCAACATAACCCTAGAAACAATGAATGCCTACGCCTATAATTACCTAAATGAAGGAAAAGAGTTATTCGTTGTTAAAAAGGATGCAAGCGTAGGAGACGAATTATTATCGGTGAACTATTTGGGCAGCAAATATAGCATTCCAAAGAAGGGTCAGGGCTTTTCAGCGACTGTCTTGAGCCTAGCACTAGACATACTCAATCTTAGCAAATCGGTAAATTCGTTGCCTCCCCCCACCACAGTTCGATTACAATGATTGAGTTAAAAAAAATTTAGGGACGCTTATTTTTTTAAAGCAACCGAAAGGAACTATATTATAAAGAAAACACAATCATACCCAAATCATTTAGAAGATGTCTTCGCATCGAATGAGAGCGAGGCTAGAAGTTATTGCCGATCTTTCCCTGTTGTGTTCACAAAAGCCACAGGTTCAAAACTAATTGATTCGCAGGGAAAACAATATATCGACTTCTTGTCTGGTTGTTCAGCGTTAAATTATGGCCATAATGACCCAGATATGAAGAAGGCCTTGTTAGACTTTATTGCTCGCGATGGGTTAACACATGGTCTTGACATGCATACTGATATCAAGGGTGATTTCATCAGTACATTTAAAAAAGTCATACTTGATCCGCGTAAGCTTGACTATAAGCTACTATTTCCTGGTCCAACCGGTGCCAATGCGGTAGAAGCTGCTTTAAAGATAGCTAGAAAGTACACTGGCCGATCAAATGTCATATCATTCACAAACGGCTTTCATGGTGTAACCATGGGAGCACTCGCGGCTACTGGCAATAGCTACAACCGGAAAGCAGCGGGAACTGGTTTGAGTAGCATCACACGAATGCCATACGATGGATATTTGGGTGAGGGCCACGACACTAGCGAAATACTTCAATTGATGGTGCACGACTCCTCATCAGGTATAGACTTACCGGCTGCCATATTATTAGAAACCGTTCAAGGAGAGGGAGGTTTGACAGCCGCCTCCAAGCAATGGGTAGAATGTGTGGCAAAGATTGCGAGGTCCGTGGGAGCCCTATTAATCATAGATGATATACAAGCTGGATGCGGACGGACTGGTAGTTTTTTCTCGTTTGAACCATTTGATATTAAACCTGACATAATAACGATGGCCAAATCAATTTCCGGCTATGGGCTACCTATGTCGTTAGTATTAGTTGATCCAGAATTTGACTGCCTTAGTCCAGGTGAGCACAACGGTACGTTTCGTGGTAATAGCCACGCATTTGCTACGGCCAAGGCTGCTATTGATAAATTTTGGATCGATGATACGTTCCTAAGTTCTTTTGACGAAAAAGAACAAATCATCATTGAGACGTTGCAATCGCTCTCTAACATTATTGAAAATTCGCAACTCAAGGGTCGCGGGCTTTTTAGGGGCATCGATGTTTTAAGCGGTCAGCTTGCGAACAAGATTTGCGGAACAGCCTTTGAAAACGGCCTTATTCTTGAAACTTCTGGATCTGACGAGCAAGTCATAAAAATACTAGCGGCGCTAACTATATCCAAGGACGAGTTAAAAAACGGATTAGATATACTACGTTCGGCCACAGAAACTACGCTTCAGTCCAGTAACTTAGCTGCGGAATAAATTTTCTCTCGTTTTGCAAGTAAATAAAAAAGTAATTGCGTGAATGCGCTACCGCCATGAACAGGACACTCATTGCTGGTAAAGACCCTTGATCAACTATCTATGAAGCAAAAAACGAGGTGCTTATATCGAAGCACTTAATTTGTTACCAATATAAGGTTAGCTAGCCGCTAATACTCTTTTCATGGTGGCATTTAGGTATGAGATAACGTTGGCTTGATCCGTGTTCAAGAAAAAATGCCCACCTTTGAATTGCTTAATCGTTATTTTATGGCTCGCGACAGAAGCCCATTCACAAAGATCATTCTGTTGGATGAAAGGGTCGTCAACTCCATTCAGAACGATCACATTTGTTTTCAATTTAATTGGATTAGAATCACGATAAGTTTCTGATAGCCGAAAGTCGTTCCTCAGAATGGGCGTTACTATATCCATTATCTCAGGTTCATCTAAAACTGCCTGAGGCACACCTCCGAACTTCGTGACCTCTCTAATGAAATCTCTGTCAGGGAGATGAGAGATTGATGGCATTCTTGACTTTGCACCCGGCACCCGGCAACCCGAAAAAAAAACGGTTGATGGCCCCATTTCTGCCAATTGTAGCTTCTTAGCTATTTCATATGCCATGATAGCACCAAGACTGTGGCCAAAAAGTATAATGATTTTATGCTGTGCTGCCACTATGTTTTTGATTGCTTCCGATGTGATCTTCACCCAATCTTTTGCTAAAGGCTCTGAGAAACGGTCTTCTTTACCCGGACTTTGATACGCATAGACATTCACTTGACTTAATATATTATTTCGCCACGAAGTGAAAACTGAGGATCCCGAGCCGGCATATGGAAAACAAAACAATGCAGCACGATTTCCCGGTTTTTCTACTACTTTAGAAAAGCAAGTCATATACTAATCCTCATCGGCTAAAAATTGGTCATTGTTTTTAGCTTATTTTAACCGTATTAGTAACCGTTTTGATAAAATGGCTTGGTCTTGCTATGACTATTAAATCCAATAATACTATTGTTAGGTATCTGTTATTGTATTCGAAGGGACCGTTGTTGTAACCTAACTCAGGATGACGAATATTACACGCATTATGAATGGCTCAATCAAGTATGCCATCGACACAGTTAACAAGGTCGATCGCCTGGAAGCTATTCCGGAAAAGCTACTCCTGGGTAATAAAATAACAGAATCTAGATTAGCAGCGTACAGTTTGCTACACGAGATTCTAGTCAAATCGGGTTATGGGTCCCTAGATGAACTAGAAAAAGATGATCTTGGATGCCCCCAGACCGCAAGCTCACGCAGATTGTGGGTATCGGTTGCTCATTCTAACATCTTGGTGGCAGCAGCTGCTTCCGTCATTGGAAAGGTCGGAATAGATGTTGAAAGAGTAACTGAATGGAGCGGCGGCATGGAAAACATGGCCTTCACGGAGAAAGAGAAATCGTATTTAAATACAGTCCTGGAACGAGCAAGTAGCGCGACTGAGCTCTGGGTGAAGAAGGAAGCACTCGGAAAAGCACTTGGCGTTGGTATAGAGGATTATGTTCTAGCTACTTCTGTCTTGCAGCAGCCCGTTTTCATTAACGGCGGAACTTTTTTTCTAAAGGAGATAAAAACCCTCGACAGCCACCGTGCTGCCATATGTTTTTTAGATAAAGATTAGCTTTATTGAGAATAAGTCGGCTTGTTCAATATCTTTTTCACATTTGCATCTGTAAGACCGTCTTCAGACTCAAAAATTTCTTGAAAAAATTTTCCAACTTTCTTCGTCATAAGATAGGCCACGGAACCGGATACCATCCCCCCGTAAATAGTACCAAATCCCAAAAATGATTTTGATAGGCTGGCACTTCCCGCGGTTATTCCGCCACCCGACAGAACCGCTAAAAGAGTTTTGATCTTATTTTTTGAAATTGTAACACCATATATGTTAGCCAAATGGGAGGCTAATCGTATCTGAAGACCAGTCACTAATACTAAATCGAGTAGTGGGAAAGGGAACCCACCGGCGGCTCCCGCCCAATTTGCATACATTGTAATGATCTCCATACTCCGTTGTTGGATTTGCTTTTCATTCCTTTGTGACTTACTAGTCATTTTCTTGCTATTGGGGTGGACAAAGACGCGACCGTTATCACCATCTGCGGAGTTTAAGTCTTCGGTGCGCGACTGATTTTTTTTATTCTCGCTTTTGCCATCTTGATGTCTAGGTAAATACTCGAAGTTTGGTAATACTTTAGCCATAGCATTAGCCTCGTTGAAAGTTTGTATGTTTCCTTAACTCTTTATCTATTTCTTTTGCCAAGTTTGCTATTTCAAAACTAGCCTTACTATTGGGTTGAGAGAATGATGGAGTTGTGCCAGAGAGGATTGACTCAGCATATATCACCCGAGAAGATATGAGTTGCGAGAACATCAAAAAACCCGCATCTTCCATGTCACTGCGTATTTGCCGTGCTATTAAACTTGTATTATTGGATTGTGTAAGAACAAATCTAATAATTTTATTTGAGTTATCTGATTGCACCGAGCGCTGGATGAGATTGAAAGAGTCGATTGCGACCTGAAAATCTATTGGAGAAGGCCTAATCGGTATCAAGATGCAATCCGCTAAATCAATTGCTTTAGCTAAAACACTAGATTCGAAACCGGGCGTATCAATTAAGACTCTTTCCAATCCAGTTTTATTGAATGCAAGTATCTTTTCCTCAAAACTAATATTTTCCGCCGTTGCGAAGGGTAATCCACGAAAGCGGTCCCCAATCTTACTAAGCCGCCAGGCTGTGGCCGCGGGATCCGTATCGACAAATCCAACTTTTCTACCCATTTTATGCCAGTAGGCCGCCAAACACAGCGCCAATGTTGTTTTACCGCTACCCCCTTTCATCGTTATTAACGCTATCTTAACCACAACAAATTTCCGATTTCCAATAGTTTCGATCAAACTGTGACTCTGCCCTATTTCCAGCTGTTAGCACAGCGTAAATCAAATAGGCTTGTGTCTATTATTCTTATTCGCCCCTTGTATATTTGGAACCCGTATCCCTGCCTTCTACCTCATCCATTAAGGCCTTAGTCGACTTCTTTCTAGAAAGCGGAATTGAGCTGAAGGGCGAAACTCTGACAATGCCCTCGCAATTGATGCCATTTTTCAATTGGCAATGACCTACTGTTACCAAAGCTTCCAAGGTATCACAATCTTGGACCGATCTATCTACAAAAACTGGAGTGCCTTGTTTCGTCGACTGTTCCGATGGATCTAAGTTTACGAACATTAAAGACATCCCTGTGTATTTATATGGCACGTCGGATCCGGTGATGGGTGCTTTAAACATTACATTAACTACTGCGCTTGTGAGACCAGTTTGGTTAAAATTTCTAATGCCAATAGTAGGGATGCATTTTTTAGTTTGAAAGGAATACCTGAGACGACTGATAAAGACTTCTACCACGCCTCCACCATCAGAGATAGACCACTCCCGAGTGATTTTTCCTTCTTTGTCTTGGAGGTATTTAACAACGATATTGTCTCCTACATCACTGGTACCTTCTATAATGAGTTGACCATCGACGGTGTAAGGCATCCACGTCCCGTCCGGATAAATGATGACTTTGGAGCTCTCAAGATCGACGATATGCGGCTTTTTATAAAATTGTTCCGTCTTTTTCTTTTTTATCATAGAAGATCCGGGTGCAACTTTTTCTTCTGCCATAACCGCGGATGGCGTAAGTAACATCGCGATAAAAAGTAGCGTTAAAAAAAAGCGTGTAAACTCAACTGCAGTATGGGCTCTGCAGGCTAACCAAATTTTCAAATTTATATCCTTATAATACCCAAGCATCTGACAAGATAGTGCACTTGGTTAATTTTTTCAAATGCTAGAGCGCAGATTAACTTGACCTTATCAAAACAAATTATCCATAAAACTTTATTTCAAGGCGACATGCCACCTTATGTAATAACCTTTAGCAAGTTGATACTGTTGGGGTTAAAATTCAGAACGCCATTATAAACCAAAGAGGATAACCCCATAATGCAGGATCCTACTACTGTTTCTTATTGCCGCTTTAACGACTGCTTCCAATGACCTTTTCACATTCGGTTCAGAATTTAGACTAAACCTATAAGAGCGACTACTCTTACGGCTACCAAGTAGATGATGGCCATTCCAATAATAGTCGCAGCTAATTTTAGTACCCATCGGAAATTATCCATATACACAAGTCCTCGTGCCTTAATTCACAAAAGTAGCAATACACCATTACTAGTTTACTCTATAGATTTGTAGCTCCAGTAAAACATAAGTTTATTCAAATGAATAAATAGTTACAAATTAGCCACCAAGAAAATCTGATATTTTTAGAAAAGACACGCTCGCTGATGAGACGAAAGGAGGATTGATTGAATGCAAAAATTAACCCTCTTTCTTTAATAGACTGGCGTAATAACGATTTTTTTTGTAAGTGATACTCTAATTTATACTTTTTCTCCGCCAGTAAAAAAGAACAGGGCTGTTTAACTCTTTGGCAGGGAATAAGAAAAGATAAACGAAACAGTTACCTACCCGTGTGTCGTTTCAATTTGGCAAAACCCATGACTGTACAGTAATGACGGGTGGTGCAAAGTGCTTTTCCCTCTATAGCTTAGGACCTGATTTTTATATCTATGAAAATAAAGTAGAAGATCTTAAAGCCTGACGTGTACGCGCGATAGCTCACAATATGTATGAACAACGATGTGATTCTTTGTAAAACTTTCTAAAAGATATAGCGACATTCAAAAAGATAAATAAAACTTTTACTCTGTCTGTTAATTTTGAGGGCTATTCATGTTGAAAATATTAAATGAACGCCAACGTCAACAACTTGAAGAAAATGGATTTGTTGCTCCCATCCGAGTCTTTTCAGAAGAAAAAGCCCAAGCGTATCGCGCTTGCTTAGAGGCCTTCGAGTTAAGTGCCTCCGACGCTCCCCCTGAAGAGACACTTGCGACTTTGTCACGCTTCAAACCACATTTACTATTCACCTGGCTTGATGAAATCTGCCATAATCAAAGCTTACTAGACGCGATTGAAGATTTGATTGGCCCAGACCTTCTGATATATTCCACAGCTTTTTTTATTAAGAACGCCGGTGACAACGCATACGTACCCTGGCACCAAGACACCGCCTATGCCGACTTTAAGGGTGGCAAACAGGTCCGAGCATGGACAGCTTTTACAAATAGCAATAAGCGAAATGGTTGCATGCGGGTAATCAAGGGTTCCCATCTTCGGAGACTTAGCCATAGAGACGATCCGTTAGACAAAAATAATATATTATTTAGGAAAGAACGACTATCTGAAGATATCGATGAAACTTTAGCAGCCGACTTAATTCTTAAGCCCGGTGAAATGTCAGTTCATGATTATGGAGTTGTTCACGGCTCAGAAGGTAATAATAGTGATGATAGACGGATCGGATTTGCTATCGCATTCATAACGCCCGACACCAAGCCCGTCGGAAGAAAGGAAAC
>MDTC01129630.1_pt1 | contig 16961 bp, 17 predicted proteins | sample 811181 | NCBI WGS metagenome assembly MDTC01 (sample SAMN05326644, study PRJNA326480) | marine metagenome | isolation source: seawater | place: Pacific Ocean: North | collected 2011 | reverse complement strand
GATCTATACAAAGAGGCACAACAGATTTGGGTAGATGAGGTTCCCTATATCAACGTAGCACTTCAATATGATCTCGTAGCTCATAGGGATTATGTGAAGGGATATAGATGGAATTCTGCCCATTCTAAAACGCAAAATATCTATGATATTTCGCTTACGGGTAAGCCGTAGATTAGAATAAAAGTCTAGAAGGATATTGTGAAATTTCCGGTTCGTTAGGAAATCAACAATATCCTTCTAGCAGTTCAACACATATACATAATTACGTAGAAAACGCTGCACAACTCATATCTGCTGCACTTTTATAGTACATTCATCTCGTATCAGGTAATGTTACATAGAATATGGGTTGCGATTTGTGAAACATATGTGTACTGGAAAGTATTGAACTTATAATAGTAAACGTACCAAATACGAATTGTTATTAGTGCATGTGATTTGATCTTATATACAATATTTCTGATAATATGAATCCTTTAAAATTGGCTAGGGTAGTAATTTGTTTAGATACATAATACGGAGACTCATACTTACTATACCTGTCATCATAGGTGTTACTATGATGACATTCTTCTTGGCAAATGTCTTGCCAGGAGACCCGGCTAGAATGGCAGCCGGGCAGTTTTCCACCCCAGAACAAATCCAAGAGGTTTCAGAAAGGCTTGGGTTGGATAAACCGCTTCCTGTGCAATATTTTCGATACTTGGGAAGATTAGTGCGCTTGGATCTAGGAGAATCATTGACATCTAGGCAAGAAGTGCTAAAAGAGTTAGGTAAGTTTTATCCAGCAACTCTTGAGTTAACGGCGTTTGCGATAATGATAGCAGTGTTGATCGGTACGCCATTGGGTGTAATCACTGGAACTGGAAAATCTCCAGTAGTCAACTCTATTGTTATGTTCTTTTCTTTTCTTGGCGTGGGAATGCCTGTATTTTGGACAGGCTTGATATTTCAATTGGTTTTCGCAGGAAAGTTGGACATTTTGCCATTATCAGGGCGACTATCCACTCAATTTAGTGCGCCACCTAGTGTAACAAATATGTATACGATTGATGCTATGTTAGCTGGTGAGTGGGAAACTTTTTGGAATGCTATGAAACATCTTATTATGCCGGCACTTACACTTTCTATTGGACGTGTAGCCTCCATTGCTAGGATTACACATGCGTCGATGTTAAGTGTTATGCGAACAGATTATATACGGACGGCTAGAGCCAAAGGCCTCACTAATAGAGCAGTGCTTTTGAAACATGGGCTAAGAAATGCTCTATTACCGACATCTACTACTATTGGATTACAAATCGGGTTTCTTTTAGGAGGAGCAATATTAGTAGAGAACATTTTTTCTTGGGGAGGAATTGGTACATATGCTTGGGTCGGATTGTTTAGACTAGACATCCCGGTGGTCATGGGCGTTACTCTAGCGGCGACGTTCACATTTATGTTCGTGAACCTTCTTGTTGATATTGTGTATCCGTTATTAGATCCACGAATTGTGTACAAATAGCACATGTTTATTTCACGGTTTATAAGTAATTTCCGTCGCAGTAGATTTTTTCGGGCACTGCGGCATAATCCTGTGTCTATCCTAGGGATTATTATAGCAATTGTTTTTATTACTTTTGCATTGGTACCGGGGGCATTCACAGATTACCATCCTACCAAACTTAATTTGGGAGATCGATTTCTACCACCTTCTAGTGAACATTGGTTTGGCACAGATTCGGTTGGTATAGATATTTTTGCCAGAGTAGTATATGGAGCTAGAACCACTTTGATGGTTGTAGTAGTGGTGTTGTCTATAGCTACTAGTATTGGGTATCTTGTGGGATCAACTGCTGGGTATTTCGGGGGCTGGTATGATGATGTTTTTATGCGTCTGACCGACATTATTTTGGCATTTCCTAGTTTAGTGCTTGCACTTACAATCAATGCTGTTCTGGGACGAGGTTTGATACAGACGATGTTCGCGGTAGGTTTTTCATGGTGGCCATCATATGCTCGTCTAATACGCGGTCAGGTGTTGTCTGTCAAAAATGAGGAGTATGTAACTGCAGCTCGTGCTACAGGAGTGCCAACTCTACAGATACTCGTCTCCCATGTTTTAAGGAACAGCTTTGATCCTGTGGTGGTTCGTATTACCTTAGATGTTGGATTTGTGGCACTCACCACTGCGGGCCTAAGTTTTCTTGGGTTGGGAGCTTTACCTCCAACACCGGAATGGGGTAGGATGGTTGCTGAAGGGCGAGATTACTTACTTGTACAATGGTGGGTAACTACATTTCCTGGACTAGCATTGTTTCTCGTTGTACTGGGATTTAATTTGCTTGGAGAAGTATTGAGAGACTGGCTAGATCCTAGTGCAATAAACTTATGAGTTTGCTTAAGTTTATTGCATCACAGAAAAGGGTGTAGTGTTCAATGGTTTCTATCACGTATAGAGTCTTGCAGTAATTGTTTGTGTGTGAGTAGATCAAGTTTAGTTTTTTATATTAAAAGTGAAACATAATGAATAAGTCAATTAGTTCATTGCTTTATGTAAGTTCAAATACTATTATGGTCATAAAATTTTACAAAGGGAGGAAGTTATGCATAACAATTTAAATTGGGATGAATTTGCAGACGCAACCGTTAGGCTTTTGGTGCAGCCGGAGAAGGATGATCCAGTCTTGATCATAGCTGATACATCGAACAATATAGTATTAGCGGAATCGTTTCTCGCTGCCGCAATCAGATATGGTGCAGATGCACAATTAATCATCAAGAAGCGATACCCGGAGCATACTGCAAGTTTGCCTGGACCTATACTTTCAGAGGCAATTCTTGCTAGCAAAAAGATACTTAGTCTATGCGGGGGAATAGTGCGTGCTCCAGCGACCATCGAGGCTAGAAGTAAAGGCACCCAATTGCTGTCGACTGTGGTCGAAGGTATTGAAGATTATGTTATACGGGCATTACTCGATGTAGATTTTCATGGAATGCTAAAAAATGCTGATTTAGTGGAAAAATTGTGGAATGCAACAAAAGTGTGTCAGGTTACCTCTCCAGAAGGTACAGATGTCACCTTTGAACTTGCACCCCGTACTTGTGTCAAAGGAGATGGAGCCATTACTGAAGAGGGTGAAGTGGATTTTTATCCTGGTGCCCAGGTGTCCATCGCGCCTGTAGAAGAGACTATTAACGGCAGGATTGTGATTGATGCTAGTGATAGTGTGAACGGTGTTGTGCATCAGCCTTATACTTTCACAATGACAGATGGTGTTATCACCTCTGTGGATGGAGGTAGTGAAGCCGATACCATGCGCTCATGGCTAGAAAGCCGTAATGATGACACGATTTACAAATTATGTCATTTTAGCATTGGACTTAATCCTCAAGCTGGAATTTCTGGAAATATGATTGAAGATGAAAGAAAACTGACTGCCATTGATTTTGGTTTTGGGTATCAGGACCCGAGTTTTGGAGGCACAGTAGGTCTTAGCCCATACCATATGGATATAATGCTTTCTGCACCGACCGTCATACTGGATGGTAAAGAGATGAGTGGTGACGGGAGTTTTAGCTCAGGAATGGGATTTGTAGATGTCTGATAGTTGATGAGTTTAAACTAGGATAACATGTTGTGGGAAAAACAATAAGAATATACAAAATTTTACCTGTGGCTGATGGTATAAAGAATTGGGGCAAGGTGCATGAAGAATTGCTTGCTTCTATTGAACAACCTGATGTTGAAATCACCCAGGTGGATTTGCCAACTGCACCTATCACTGAAATTAAAAGTCAGTATCATACTGAACTAGTTGCGAATTTACAGACATTAGAAGCAGTAAAAGGAGCAGAAGCTGGCTATGATGGAGTGGTCATGGGATGTTTGGATGAACCAGGTGTTGCGGCGGCAAAGGAGTTGCTGACAATACCTATAGTTGGTCAGGCAGAAGCGTCTATGCATTATGCTTCCATCATTGGTAGGCGATTCTCTTTCGTAAAAGGTGGAGAACACACAGGTTTGGGCTGGGGAGATTTGATAGTTGATTTGGTGCATAAATATGGTTTCGGTTCTAAATTGGCATCAGTTCGTCATGTTGTAGCTCGACCACTACAGTTTGCTGCCCAAAAAGATGCGCTTCCGAATGCTATGCTTGAACAGGCAAGGAGAGCTATAGAAGATGATGGTGCTGACGTTATCATAGGGTATGGAGGACTTGACGTAATTAACTATCTGCAAGATCAATTAGGATATCCTGTAATAAGCCCGATACTGGCTTCCGTGATGATGATAGAGTCGCTTGTGAGATTAAATTTGTCTCAAAGCAAACATGCATTTCCGAATCCAGGTTGATTATGATGGCAAGTAATAAAATAGTAGATTACATGTCGTTACATAAATCATCGATTGTGGTGGACACGCATTGTGATACTCTCGGTCGAGTGTTTGAGGGTCAACGCAGGTTGGGTGAGCACTCTAAGCTAGGTCAGTTTGATTTACCGCGCGCGATAGCTGGTGGACTAACAGCCGAACTAATGGCTACATTTGTTAATACTGAACGACCAGGTTCGGGTTCACTACAAACATTTCAGTTTATGGATGTGTTCCATGAGGAAATCGATGCTTATGCGGAGTTGGCAATGCAGGCTACCAATACCGAGGACATTCTTTTAGCTAAACAGTCTGGAAAAATTGCATTGATATTGAGTATGGAGGGCGCTGAGGGTTTGGAAGGGGATCTTGGAGTTTTGCGTACTGCTTACCGTTTAGGGTTACGTGTGTTAGGCTTGACTTGGAATCGTAGAAATGAAGCAGCTGACGGTGTGGGTGAATTGAGAACTGGAGGAGGCCTCACAAACTTTGGTGTAGATTTAGTTAGAGAATGCAATAATCTAGGTATCGTTGTTGACATGGCACATTTGGCTCCGCAATGCGTAGAAGATGTATTAGATGTCAGTGAGAGTCCGGTAGTAGTCACTCATGCTAACTGTCATGCCTTGTGGGAGCATCCTCGCAATTTAACTGATCATCAACTCGAAAATATTGCTAAGGTAGGAGGTGTTGTAGGAGTTACAGCTGTGCCACCATTTCTTGGGGATAATCCAGAACATAGTGAAATAGACATACTATTAGATCATCTAGATCATATGATCTCCATAATGGGTGAAGATGGAGTAGGTCTGGGTATGGATTTCGACGGCATTGGTGATATACGAGTTAGCAATATAGAAGATGTGTCACAGCTTCCCAATATAACGAAAGGGCTTGTAGAACGTGGATATGATAATCAAGTAATTCAGAAAATTCTCGGCGGTAATTTTATGAGGGTCTTTTCTTTAATATGGTAGGTTTTTTAGTATTGGGATGTACAAATAGTACCAAGAAGAAACTAAACAATAAGTGAGATTTTAGATATGGAATATAGGTATCTGGGAAGAACGGGAGTGAAAGTGTCTCCAATTTGTATGGGGACTGCAAATTTCGCTGATCCTACTACGGAAGAAGAAGCAACCAGAATGATTGATACGGCGATGGATGCAGGTATAAATATGTTTGATAGTGGAAATAATTATGCGGACGGTGAATGTGAAAGGATGGTAGGAAGGATATTCAAGAAGAATAAACTTCGTAACCAAGCAATAATCACGACAAAAGTTCATTATCCAATGGGTGCTGGCCCTAATGATCATGGTAACACACGTTTGCACATAATTAATGCTTGTAATGATTCTCTCCAGCGACTCCAAACAGATTATATCGATTTGTACCAAGTTCATCGACCTTCTGTTACTGTGCCGATTGACGAAACCCTAGGTGCTCTAACTTCGTTGGTACAGCAAGGAAAAGTGAGATATATTGGATGTTCAGTACACCCTGCTTGGCAGATTATGGAAGCTATTATGGTTAGTGAATCAAAAATGTATGCGCGTTATGTGACAGAGCAGCCACCCTATAATTTGCTGGACAGGCGTATCGAAAATGAGGTAGTTCCCATGTGTCAGAAGTATGGTGTTGGCATTATCCCATGGTCTCCTATGGCTATGGGGGTTCTTGCTGGAAGATACCAAGATGCCGATAAATTCCCAGACGATTCTCGTGCTGCATTGCGGGGCGGGATATATTCTGACAGGATTACCCGGAAAGGTATAGAAGTAGGCCAGAAATTTGTTGATCTGGCTAATGAACATAGTATTTCCCCAGCGCAATTGTCAGTCCTATGGGTAAAAGATCAGCCAGGAATCACATCTCCGGTTATTGGTCCCCGTAATGTAGAACAACTTGAACATCTTCTCCCCGTTATGGACATGGATCTAAGTAGCACATTACAGGAGAAATGTGATGAGATTGTACCTCCCGGTACTGCTGTAGCAGACTTTCATAATTCAGCACCTTGGATGAAAATGTCAATATCCTAGTTTACTAATAAAAACATGGTATGGAAATAAGAGGAGAAATGTGATGAGTTCTATAAACATAGAGTTTGAAAAAGGTGGTGTCTTTGTAGCACGTCTTTTTGAAGAAGAGGCTCCTAAGACATGTCAAGTGATTAAGCAGCGTCTACCCTTCGAGTACAAGTTTTACAATAGCATTGTATCAGGGCAGGCACTTGTTACCCTACCACCAGATCTGACGGTAGAACCGGAAAATCAGCGTGTTGCCGGCATACCTCCAGGCACAATTTCATTCCTTGTAAAGGACGATGTTGTGTTAGTTCCAGACGAAATCTATATTTCTTATGGAATTTTTATTTCGAGAGGATTGACTGTAGACATGAAGCAGCCAGTTAATGTATTTGCCCAGATTGAAACGGATTTAGATCAATTGGAAATAGTATGTCGAAGAGTGCTTATGGAGGGTGCTGAGATAATACGATTCACTAGTCATTAATCTATCTGATATGTCATAAGATGTATGTCTCTTCACATATGTACGAGACTATCGGTTAGTATTTTGTCTGAAGTTAGGTATAGACACCAAATCTTTCAGACTACTATTTGGTGCACAAGTGGCCAAATAGTAGTCGAACTTATAATGTGAATTAATAATGGGAAACTCTGGTTTGATACGTACTGTGCAAGGTCCAATCAAGGCAGCGGATTTAGGGCGTACGTTGATGCACGAACATATTCTATGCGATTTCTATCGCACTTCTGGCCTAGGTGATCAGATACTCAATGACGAGGATTTAGCAGTCGATGAACTAGATTACCTAAAACAAGCAGGGGGTACTGCTGTAGTAGAGTGCACAACGCTGGATCTTAATAGACAACCAGAGGGATTGCGAAGGATATCTGAAAGAACTGGCCTTCATATTATTATGAGCACTGGTTGGTATCGTCAACCTTTTTACCCAGAGACTATTGATCGTGATTCAACTCAAAGCATAACCGATCAGTTTGTTCAAGAGCTTACTCATGGAGTGGCAGGAAGTGGAATCCAGGCTGGAATCATTGGTGAAATTGGCATTGACCTTGATTATGCCACCGCTCAAGAGGAACGTGTTCTCCGTGCTGCAGCTAGAGCACAACAGACTACAGGAGCTCCGTTATCTACGCATGCATCTTTATATCCAGTCGGTTTACTACAGCTGGAAATTCTTAAGGAAGAGGGAGCTGATCTGAGCAAGGTCATCATAGGACATTGCGATACTTACTTGGAGCAAAGCTATCACTTGGAATTGCTCAATAAGGGTGCTTATATTCAGTTTGATACAATCGGTCGAGAACACATGAATCCGGATGCTAGACGAGCGGATGCTCTGGTAGATTTGTTGCGGCTTGGCTGGATCGAGAAATTGCTTTTGTCAAGCGATCGTTGTTATCGATCCGATTTGCATGCATTTGGTGGAGCTGGATATGATGTTGTATTCAATAAATTTTTCCAAATGCTTCGTGACCGTGGAGTGACAAGAGAAGAGTTTGATGTTATCACTATAGATAATCCTAGTAGAGTGCTGATGTGGTAAATTATTTTAGGTTAATGAGATGATATACATGATGTATGTCAGAAAATAACCAGGACATCTATAGCAACGATTGGTTGTCTCACGATCAATGCACTTTGCATATACACAAGTGTATTGATCTTATATCATTTTTCGAGTAATTTGCGAGTTGCGATGAGTCTGGAAATATCAATAACTCAATGTTCTTATAAGTACATTTATAAAGGAGTATAAGAGTAATGGAAGAATCTAATATGGCACTTACCCATGAAGATGCTCTAGAATTGCTAGCTTTTTTGATAACTAGTGCACATGGTTGTCTCAGGGAATCTTCAGATTATGGTCACTATAGACTGATTACAGGTGCGGAAAGATTAGCTCGGGCTTGGGAGCCACGATCTACAGGTCAAATATCTTCCTTTTTAAGGAGTTTGTCTACTCGTACTGCTAGCGAATCTTCATATATTGATTCGGATCCGGATAGATATATGAATTACTTGGCTGAATGTTGTCAATCAATTGCCGAAGAGATCAAACAGAGAAATATTACCGGGGATGGCAGATAAAAATGAACAACGCATTCGTTGAAATGATTCGGTCACGACGGGTTGTCAGAAATTACACTGATGAGACTGTAAGTGAAACTGTTCTATGGAAAATTTTGGATACCGCAAGATGGGCACCAGCGGCTCGAAACCGTAGATACAATCGTTATATTTGTCTGAATGACAAGGAAACCATCAGAAAAATTCAAATGGTGTCACCTGGAATGGGGGCGGGGTTACCAAATGCTCTAATTGTTGTTTGTATTGATTGGGATTTAGCTGCATATGAGGTAATGGACCGCACTTATCAAACATCATATATTGATGTAGGTACAGCTGTGGAGAATATGCTATTAGCAGCGCACGCACAAGGTGTGGGTGCATGGCCTATGACATCTTTCAGTCCAGATGCTGTCCGCATTTTGCTTAATATACCTGACAACCTGGCTCCTATAATGTTCGTGGGTCTAGGGTGCCCAGCAAATATCCCAAAATCAACTGTGAAGAAGCCAAAAATACGCGTTCGAATTGAGGACTTCGTGCAATGGGGTTCGTTTCCGCAGAAGGCAGATATTGAGTGAGGAGAGATAATGAGGATTTCAGTTGATGTAGGAGGAACCTTTACAGATGTGATTGTCATGAACAATCAGAACGATACACTTCAATTTTATAAGGTCGAAACTACGCCGAATGATCCATCAGATGGTGTTTTGCGTGGTTTTCACAAAACTGGATTGCGATTTGAAGAATTTGAGTATTTTATACACGGTACAACATTAGGTATTAATGCTCTCTTAACGCAGACTGGAGCTAGAGTAGGAATTGTGACAACTAAGGGATTTCGAGACGTATATGAGTTAGGAAGATTGGACCGGGATGAAATGTATGACCTAAAGTACAAAAAACCCCCAACGCTTGTACCGAGGTACTTGAGGTTTGAAGTCGAGGAGAGAGTGACCTTTGACGGTAATATTCATATTCAATTTAATGAGGACAATGCTAAGGATGTTGCTAGTCAAATCAGAGATCATGGTATTGAGTCTGTGGCTATTTGCTTCTTGCATAGTTACTCGTATCCAGAACATGAACAGAAGATGGCTGAAGTAATTCTTGACGAGTGTCCGAATATTGAGGTTACATTATCTAGTGCACTGAGTCGTGAATATAGGGAGTATGAAAGAACTAGTACTGCAGTGATGGATGCGTACGTCAAGCCTATAACTCGTAGATATCTGCAGGGTTTGAACCGATCTTTGAAGAGTGAGCAATTCACCGGCAATTTTCTGTTGACTCGGTCTGGTGGTGGTGCTATGACTTTGAATACTGCTATGGAACAGCCGGCACATTTGATACTTTCTGGTCCAGCTGGTGGTGTAATAGGTGCCAGGAGATTTGGAGACCTAATTGATGTAAATAATCTGATCACTATAGATATGGGTGGTACGAGTTTGGATGCATCTCTCATTGCAGAGGGTAGTATGAATGTGTTAAACCAGCAGGTTTTTGGAACTTTACCAATGATGGTTCCAACTATAGATATCAAGACAATTGGTGCAGGAGGTGGAAGCATTGCCTGGGTAGATGAAGGTGGACTAATGCAAGTAGGACCACAAAGTGCAGGTGCAGTGCCAGGGCCCGTGTGTTATGGCAAGGGTGGTGAATTGGCTACAGTAACCGATGCTGCTTTGATAGCAGGCTACATAGCAGAGACTAATTTTCTTGGTGGTGATATTGAGCTGCATAGATCTCCTGTTGAAAAAGCAATTGACAAACTTGCTGCAAAATTGGATATGAGCCCTAAGGAAGTGGCTACAGGAATAATTCAAATCAGCGAAGCCAAAATTGTGGCAGCTGTGCGGGAAATATCTATTGAGCGTGGATATCATCCGAAAGATTTTTCTCTATTCGCATATGGGGGAGGCGGAGGTTTGATCGCTGCCCAAGTAGCAAGGTCATTAAGTATCCCTAGACTGATAATACCACCTGGTGCTGCAAACTTCTCTGCTCTTGGTATGTTGTTCGTAGATGTAATCCATGATTTCTCACAAACCCATCTTCAGAACTTAGAGAACGCAGATTTAGGATCAATAATTGATATTTACTCGAATCTATTGACTAACGCTAGTCATGCATTGTCTGAAGATGGGTTTGACAAGCAACTTCAGACAATGCAATATTATGCGGATTTGCGTTACGAGGGTCAAGAACATTCTGTAAACATTCCAATATCCATGACTGATTTGAAGGAAGAAAACGTAACCACAATAACTAATACTTTTAATAGTGTACATCTACAAAGCTATGGTCATAAAATGGATCATCCTGTCGAAATAGTTACTTTGAGAGTAAAAGGTATTGGTGAATTACCAGTGCCAAAATTGCCAACAATTAATAAAGGAAACGGAGAGACGGACGGTGCCATTCAAGGTGAAAGGACTGTCTATTTATATGGTGCTAATGATGCTATAAGCTACACGTTATATGACCGAAATGCTCTTAGATCCCAAGACAAGTTTGAAGGGCCTGCGATTATTGAGGAGTCTACTTCTACCACGGTAGTTCACGAACATGATCTAGTTACAGTAGGTGAATTTGGAGAGTTGATGGTGGAGCATGCAATTTAGACACAATAAACACGAGGTAATGTAATGAATGGGATTGACCCGATTACAATTGAAGTGATTCGAAACTATTTACTATCAGCAGCACGAGAAATGAATAGAAATTTGATACGCACAGCTTACAGTACAATTATTTATGAAGTTAAAGATTTTGGTGTTGGTATCTATGACAATCAATGTCGTTTATTAGCTGAAGCACCTGGACTAGCTATTTTTACTAGGGGTAATGATTATGCACTTAAACAGATAGTGCAATACTTGGGACATGAAAATATACATCCTGAAGATATAATTTTGCTAAATTATCCCTATATGAGTGCGGCGCACACATTAGATGTTACAGCTGCTGCACCTATCTTTCATGATGACAAACTGGTTGGTTTCAGTGCAGTGAAGCAGCATTGGAAAGACCTGGGTCAAAAGGATCCTGGATATTGCACCGATACAACAGATGTGTATCAAGAGGGGTTATTGATTCCTTGCCTGAAAATTCATAAGCGTGGTGTATTAAACCAAGACTTAGTGGAGCTTATTAGATTTAATTCTAGGATGCCAGAAAACACTCTCGGAGATATGAATGCCAAGATCTCTTCTTGTATTACGGGTCGCAAGCGAGTAGAGGAACTAATCGATAAATTTGGTCAGGAAACATATAATCTAGCTGTGGAAAATATATTGGATCATGGTGAGCGGATTGCTAGAGTGCAGCTTGCTGATCTTCCCAAAGGCACTTGGTCAGCTGAGGATTGGGTAGATGATGACGGAATTGACAGAGATACACTAGTGAAGATTAAGGTGACTGTTACGATATCAGATACTGAAATGATAGTAGACTTTACTGGTTCTGATCCACAGACTAAAGGTCCGATAAATGTTCCGATTGGCATGACGATGGGTACTGCTGCATTGGTATTTAAGGCAGTGACAACTCCAGATACTGCTGCAAATGATGGCAACTTTAGACCTTTAAAGGTTATCGCACCTCCTGGATGTGTTATGCATGCTATTGAGCCTGCGCCAACTTTTACTATGTGGCCAGCACTTCTAGCTGTAGACATTATATTAAAAGCACTATCGAAAGCTGGAGTGGATTTAGTGCCGGCTTGTTCTGGTGGTGACATATTTAGTATTAGTGGGCTCGGAGTTCATCCTGATACGGGAAAATTGTGGCATGAAGGTAGTAATGAAGGTGTTGGATTTGGTGCACATGCTGAGGGTGACGGTGAGAATTCAATTATGCATCCATCTGAGCCAGGATGTCGTAATAACCCTATAGAAATTATGGAAATCAAGGCACCAATGATGATAGAGTTTTATGAACTACGTCAAGATTCGGGTGGGTCGGGTAAGAACAGAGGTGGCCTAGGAGCGAAGCGGGGTGTACGCTATCTGGTTGAATCTACTGCTTTCAACATGGCAAAGAAAACCAAGACAAAGCCTTGGGGAATGGCGGGAGGCGGTGATGGAGAAAACGGACATGCAATTTATTGGCCTGAAACCAGTAAAGAGTTGACCATAGGTATGAATTATCAGAAAGTTGAAGCTGGAGATAGAGTGATTAATTTCTCTGGAGGAGGAGGGGGGTGGGGTAATCCTTTGTTGCGTGATCCTCAAAGTGTGTTGGATGATGTGAGGAATGAATACATATCCCTGGCAGGCGCCAAAAGAGATTATGGAGTTGTTATAGATGTACAGACTATGTCTGTTGATTTGGAACTAACAGAGCAACATAGGAATGCAGTGAAGAAATCAGGATAAAATCTAGCTTGATGCAGCCGCAAATCTATCCATGATTTCCTGTCAGGACACTGGATTTATAGCATAAATTTGGTGTTTATTATGCTAGGCTATAAATCCAGCTTATTGAAAGATTTCAGAGGAATAACTCGGATGCGATTAGAAGTTCCGGTAAATTTCTCTAGAACCACCAAAATCAACAATGTTGATCCACTCGTCAAACCAAGCTTGACGGGCTTGTCCCCCGGATTCGTTATTCGCCATCTGCTTGATGCCAAGTTCCCAATCAGCTAATGAGTCATGCGTTGTGGACAATACAAATATTGTCTGGGCAGCTTTGCCATGCAACATTTGTAGACATTGTCCTGACCAATCCTCTATATCGGAACGTTTACGCATATGTTCTTGAGCAAGTCGCACTTTTGCCATAGGAACCACATAAGAGCTACGTACTTCTAGCTTGCCAGGAGTAATATCAGGAGATTGTACAGGGTCTAGCACGGAAAATATTTCTCTTTCGCTTCCATATGCGAGAAATTTATCTTGTATGTCTCTATACCATTCTTGAAATTCTGGTGAGTCCTTAGTACGTGCCATAGACGCTTCCCATTCTCCTAAATTGTTCCACTCAGATGACCATACAAACAGACTTTGCTGGGTATGCCCATGAAGCATTTGTTGCAATCTACCGCTCCAATTAAGCAGTGGCCATACCTTTTCTCGGCTCATTTTCCAGGAATCTATTGCCCCTGGAATGTTCTGTAGTTTTATCAGGTAGGTGCTGCGGATTTCTATCATTTCTAACCTCTCCTCTCGTGTTTTACTTGTTTAAAATTTACAGTAGTTGTTAGAGACATTTCAGATACACAGAATTGTTGTAGTGTTAGATTGTTGCTAACCACATCACCCCAAAGTTTTATATCACACTGACAATATTTGCTAATATTCTCTGAATGGTCACATGCTACAGATGGTGATTGTATAGCGTTACAGGTAGAATGTGTCAGTATATAGTACGAGTTGTGGATGGTCAAGTTTCTATGTAAATAACGCATGACGCATCACACATTGCTCATTGTAGTGGGAAATCAGGTCAGTAATACTGTTGCTTTACATAAAATCACAGATAGTTGCACTACTAAAACAGCAATCGTATAATTGTTTATCTAGCTAGTAGTAATATTTTGCGTATCTTCGGTACCTTAACCTGATAGATACAATACGCAGTATAACTATTATGATATCTACTGGATGATGTTGCTGTCTGGTGTTGGAATAACTGATGTGTGTAACAAATGGTTGCCTATCGTTATTTCGTATCAATCCTTAATTTACTTTTTGGAGTGCAAACCATATGACTAACACTACAAAGAATTACCGTAGAGTAAATCTTGATCATATCCATGATGTTAAATCAAATGCCTTGGGTTTGGGAGGTCTTTATTCCATAGAGGTGGAATTAGCACGTTTGATGGGGCAGTGGATCGCAAGATTTCCAGAGTTTCCTGAGAAGCTTAGTTTAGCCGAGATGATTTACGAAGAAGCTATGCATGCTCAAATGCTTGAAGAGAGACTCTTAGAACTCAGGACAAATGCGGGAGATGTAGTACATTTACGTGCCAGAACTATATCAGTCTTTAAGCATCTTGAGCAGTTAGATGATCCAAACAAGTTTTTGTCCGGATTATTTCGGGTGGTGAAACCAGCATTGCAGGCGGCATTAGTTTCGCATCTTGATGCCTGTCCTCCTTACGTAGATACACCTACAGTTCGTATGCTCAAACTAATATTGCAAGAGGAAGCTAAACATATAGCTACCGGACTATCATTGTTGGCCGAACGTAACATATCTTGGGGTGAGACATTAGATTTTGAAGCTGAATTGAGAGAAGGTCTTTGGGATCCGAATGATATCACAAGTAGCTTTGTGTCAGGAGAGTTTGTAGGCAAGGAACCTATTGCTCTTCCTGTGCCGGTATGGCCCACTGCTGTTGAATATCTTTCCACAGATCAACAAATGCCTGATTGGCCTGTGGGACATAAAGCAGAAATGCAGCGTTGCGTCCATGAATTAGTCTTTAGTGAGCTTGAAGCTCTAGACATATTTGGAAGATACGTTTATGAATTTAGTGGTTTCCCATGGAAATTCTATGTTGAGGCGGCTCGCTTGTGTTGGGATGAAGCACGACATGTTGAATTGTTGTTGAACGTTCTTGAAAGGTATGATGGCACAATTGGTCAATGGCCTGCAAATGCTCCTGGATATGAGGAAATGGTCAGATGCCCAACTGTTTTAGAGAAAATTATGATGGTCAACGTAATAGCTGAAGGTGAATATAGCACTGATACTCAAACGCAGCATCGCGAAGCGTTCAAGCAATTAGGCGATGATCTGTCCGCACTGTTGAAAGACTATGAAATGGCAGATGAAATAGTGCATGGTCGGTTTGGGATTAAATGGGCTCATTGGCTTGCGGACCAAACTGGCGAAGATTTCGAAAATGCTTATAGTGCAGCTAAGCAATCGTTAGAGGAATTTAAAGCAAAATATGCTGATGATTCGTCAGGGTCCGACGAATCATCGAATATGGCTTCAATAGTAAATATACCTTTGATTAGACTTGGGCCTGAAGAGACTGAAAGCACTAGACTTGTAAATGTATCAGCTAAGCGTCTAGTCGGATTCTCAGAAGAACAAATTTCTGAAATGACTGCTGATGCTAGTGAAGTAATAGATGACACATAATTAAACTAGTATGATTATGTGTCGTTAGGTCAACATACTCTTCTGCACACGTATGGGATCCAGGTGTCCGACACTGCGCCATTTTTCGATTCCGTTACTACCAAAAAAAATAAAAGTAGGGGTTACTTCAAGCGCCAGTTGTGTTGCTATTACACCTGCTACAGGGTTTTTAACGTTTATCTTGATCAAGTTTAGGTTGCCAGACATAGAGCTTTCTAGCCTATTCACGACAGGCTCTAACGCTATGCAAGCTAGTCAATATTCCGACTGATATTCGACCAGAGTCGGTTTACCTGAATTTAGTGCAGTTTTGACAGCATCTGTAGTTGTCAGTGGGCTACTAGTTGGTTTTAGTAATAGTCTTATGGATACAAATGCAGCAATTGACCCTAACACTAAAATTATATCCAGCAAACTTATGCCGTCACGAAACAATGTAAAAGCTATTATTAGCGGAACTAATATTCCGCTAATAATATATGAACGTTGATTAATGAATGTCATGATAGCATCAAGCAGTAGCATAATCTTTAGTTAGTACGTGTAAATTGTAGCAGTCTGTATTATTTAGATACTGTTACTGTACCTTTCATGCCTGCTTCTAAGTGGCCAGCTACATTACAGTAATATTCATATGTGCCGGCTTGTTCGGGTGTGAAAGATATTGTGTTTGATTCGCCAGACTGAAGTAGATTGTCTATGCCAAATTCGTCTATTATAAAGTTGTGCTCCAATGCACCGTTGTTAACAAACTCTATGTTTACAGCTTGGCCTACTACAGCATGTCTGAGTCTCCTTGACACAAGTCCAACAAGTCGAATGGTTTATTTGTGAATATTTACACAAAGCATTATAATTATAGCATGTAGAGCTCACATTTGCTAGAAGAATAATGGTTGCAATAGCTATTTTTTAGGATAGCACGAGCGATTGTTTGATTTAGTATTTGGTTGTAATTAGTATAAGAATACAAGTTGGTTATACTTATGTTTAATTTAGGGATGCATATACTATAATGTTTACTCAGCGCGATATGCCTGATTGTCAATTTACAGCGAGGTAAGTTATGGATTTACCTAAATATAGTTCAGTAGACAATATATTAGAAGATGTAAGGGCTATGCGCCCTAAAGGTGGCAGCGCCTTTGGGTATTGTGCTGCGACGGCATATAAATTAATTGCTGAAAATAAATCAATAATGGCATTGGATACACTTTTCGGCGAACTTGAACAGGTGTCGAAGGAATTATTATCTGAGAAGCCTACTATGGCTACTATTCACAATGCAAAGAGTTTGATTGTAGACAACACTCGTACTTTGGATGGTGATTCGGGGTTAGACAATGTCAGATCATGCATTATCAACAGGGCTAATCTCTTT
>MDTC01199780.1_pt1 | contig 16962 bp, 13 predicted proteins | sample 811181 | NCBI WGS metagenome assembly MDTC01 (sample SAMN05326644, study PRJNA326480) | marine metagenome | isolation source: seawater | place: Pacific Ocean: North | collected 2011 | reverse complement strand
TCCCGTAGCGGTAGACGCCCCATACACAATCGTGTAGTCCCCAACCGTGTACGTTGCTTCACCGTCACCATCGGTAGGGAGCTTAAAGACAACGCACTCTTGACGGTCAACGCTGTTCGTTGAGAGACTTGCAATGCCATAAAGATATTCGTCGTTAGAATCAATCGCCAAACTTCTGAAATAGGCAGCGTTTTGGACGCTGCTGCCATCAGCAGTACGATAAATCAAGATCTTGCGTTGCCAAATGTTCGTTTGGTTAGCCACGTCATGCTTGAAAAGGTAACTCTGTGAAGGAGTATTGCCGTTGTCTCTGACAATGAAATAGGTGTAAGTATCAGTTGAGTCGTTAATTGGGGGAGATACACAGTCAAACTGTGTTGGTGTTGCTGGGCTGTCCGCTGCGTTTACTGCGTAACGGTAACCCAAACTCCAACCGCTATAGCCACCCGTGTACGGATCCCACTTACTGATAACAAGATTCCCGGCATAGGTTCCACTTGCAACGTCAAAAAGCCCGTTCCATAAATACTCGCCCGGAGTCCCAGTCGCCCTATACGGACCAATCTTCGGGGCGTTAGCGTAAACACCAGAAAACGAACCGCCGCTCCCTGAAGGCGAGATCCGAGCCGACTGCATTGAAGCTGAACCGTTATAGATCGTGCGGTCCGTTTCACCGTATTGGACGTTGTAGCCCCCGTAAGAACTAGAGTAAGCCCTCATTATGTAAGCCATCCGACCGTTGTTCATGCCGAAACCACTAATGGTGCCGCCAAGAGAACCCGGTGAGGCATGAACCTGAACCGGGTAATAGTGTGTCGATGAAGTAGTCGGGTTCATGTTAAAGCCCGTAGCTGCATCAATCGGCTGCATGATTGCGTTGTAGCCAGAATAAGCTGTTTGATAGCCGTAATAAACGTGAATCGCCGCACCTTCATTCGGTGAGACATACAACTTCATCTCAGTGCTGGCGTAAGTGTTCTGACTACTTTGGATGTACTGTTCATCGCCAGCCGTGTCACCAAACCATTGAACCGCATACGACGAATTCAGTTTCGCTCGCCATGCGTAACCGGTGCCATCCATCTGATCGCCAGAAATGTATAGGTTGGTCCCGGCAATGTCCAGACCCAAAAGCCGAATTGACTCTTGCGTCCCACCGCTCTCAATATCGAAACGGTTGTTATTAACTAAACCATTGCCGTTTGACAGAACCTTAGCGATAGCACCTGTATACATCGAGGCGCTGGAGTCTCTCGTGCTACAGGAAATATAAAGGTTGTCGCTTGAATCAAGAGCTAGCTGTGCGCTACTAGAAGCGTCGCCAGAGTCGGTATAGATACCCGGATTCCAAGTAGCGAACCAACCCCCGAACGGAGCAGGCCATATGCCGTCACGCACCGATTCAGCGATCTCCCCCAACGACCACACACCCGGCGCAGCACTAGTAGTGGGAAGGTTCTGTGGCCCTATCACAGAGCCATTCTCACCATAAGTCATTTAGGGGCCTTCCGTATACATTACTGTGTGAACTTCCACCGAGTTAGATGACGTAGGTTCTTGTGTAAATGGGGGATTGTCAGCGATTAGAACCCATGAAAGAGATCCTTCATCCCAACGGTAAGGAGCTTCTTCCACATCTGGGTGATCTGGTCCTAAAATACCGGGCAACTTGTCGGTCCATGAGCCTTCAGGCATCGGAGTAGGTGGTTGCCACTCGTAGTGTCCGTCAAGAGTCCAAGATGGAAATGGGGATGGACTAATAAAAACATCGGCTGACTCGTCGTAGCTGTAGCCAACACCGGGAAATTGTTTCCGAATGTTGCTGTTGTAGGAACATTGAACCCATGTTCCACCTAGACCACAATCGTCGGCGAGAAAGTCCTGTCCTCTTTGTTCTTGTTCGTCAGGAACGACTGCGACTTGTTGGACGACTCCGTTTTCGATCTTTGCAAAATGAGCCATGATTACGCCGCCACTCTGACTATGACAACACCTGAGCCACCATCAGCAGTATTCGGTCCTCGCCTCGCCGCAGCGCCGCCCCCAGTGTTAGCTACGCCATCATCTCGACCGCTACCACCACCGCCACCTAGATAGCCATGATCCGTGCTGTTGTACGAGCCGCCCCCTCCTCTAGTAACACCATCGTGCCAAGTTGAGCCATCGCCGCCCCAAGTTTCGCTAGACATACCATTACCGCCATCTGATCCAGCGCCACCACCACCGGCTGTGTTCCAAGCACTTGAACTTTGAGAGTCGTTGCCTTCGGCTGGTGTGTAGCCACCTTCGTTGCCAGACGCACCGCTGCTATGCCAGTTGCCTTGATAGTAAGCGGTGCCGCTCGCTGAACCACCTGTCTGAGCCGACGGGTTCATCGCTACACCACCGCCACCGCCACCGGTACAGGAAAGATTTGTCCAGCCTGATCCCGTAGCTTGATTAAAGGTTGTGTCCGATCCTTTACTGCCTCGTGCTTCGTTGCCGCCAGCGGCCCCGCCAGCGCCGACGGTGAGGGTGTAAGTCCCGTCATAGATGGTGATGTTGTCGAATGTGCGATAGCCCCCGGCTCCGCCACCTGCGCTACCATTGTAGCTAAATTGGCCTCCACCGCCACCACCACCAGCAATCATCAAAATATCGACAACGCCATCGTTCGTGACAGTCAAAGTCCCAGTCGAATTAAAGGTGTAGTACTTGTAGCCGCCCGACTCGGTTTCTGTGCCGCCCGATAATTTAATAGCATCCCACGCAGGCCAAGTACCAGCCCCCACATTCTCCGCAACCTCACCTATCTGCCAGACACCAGACGCAGCACTAGAAGTCGGAGCAACTTCGGCTCCGATCCTACTCCACGCCTTACCTGCCGAAATACCGGTCACAGGATCAGCTAATTTCTAATACGGAAAGCGTTACGTCAATCTGTGAAACTGCATCTGAATAAACGTCAAGCACATCCCCTGCTTCTAACACCTGCTTACCGGCGACAAGGCCGATAGCAGCGTTAAGAGGAACCGACACAGCTTTCGCTATGAACTCGGTGTTACCAGCAGAAGTATCTGCCACAGTTGCGCTCACAGGATGAGTGCCCGACCCGACGTTCGCTGCTTGCATCTGCAACACGATTGCCGTGGTTAAAGCCGGACAAGTATATAGGTTGCTACCAGCGGCGGCTGCTGCCGACCAGTTATGCACCTTAAAGTTATTAGCCATTGATTGCTCCTACGATAAGGCCAAGATTAAAGGGATAGGTGAATTAAGAACGTCTAACGCCTGCCACTCTGAAGTTCCACCGGCGGTACAAGTAAGAACTTGCGCCTCAGCGGTAGGGGTCGAAGCACCAATCCCCATTTTAGTTTGCACTGCGACAGCAGCATCATTCACATTGACATGCATTTCGTCATGCAAAAAGTTGGTGGCATCCAGCTCAGTGGCTGCCAAGATGGTCGTAGGAAGCGTACTCCCAGTCGTATTACCATCGAGAGAAGTAGGGAAATTACTTGCCATAACAGTCCTCCTACGGGGTTAAGTCCAGAGTAAAGATGCCGGAGGCATTCCAAACAATCTGGAACGTACCCGACGTAGTTGAAAAGTTCCCACCGAAATCGACGTAAGCGATCAGGGGGTCATTAGTTTCACTGGTGTTGTAGATGACAGCGGCAGCAGCGTTAGTAATAGTGCTACTGCTCCAGGTGACATCTGCTGCGTCCCAAGTGATTGTGCCGCCACTAATGGTGAACGTCACACTGGTTAAGGCTTCACCGCCAGCGGTGTAACCTGCACCGCTAACTTCGTTCGTCACATCAGTAAACACTGAATGCGTATCAAAGTTAGGGGTGTACGATGACGTAACCAACATGCACTTAAAGCGCCCTGCGGTTGTATCATCAAAATCTATTTGAAAGTTGGATGTTTGCGTCAAGTTGTTCTTGAACGGCAAACAGTAAAGACCACTAGCCACGGTTCACTCCTCCGGTCCCAGTTATGGGCTTAGGTCGGACTGTTACGTTTCCGTCGCTACTTGATCCGGCCATCATCGTTTGCCCTTTCTTTTAGTATTAGTAACTTTCTGTCCTGTTTTCTTCGCATAGGCACGAGCAGCTTTCCGACCTGCGTCAGAGTAACTGAAATGTCTATTACCAACTTTCGGCATTAAATCCAACCTTATGTAGTTATGTCTACAGTAGCAAAAAAACAGGAGGTAATGAGAGGGCCAAGGGAAAGGGGGAACCTTGACCCTCTCAAACCTATGTGTCAAACCTTTAGAGGCTTGATGAGCTTTCTACACGCTGGAGGCAATCTTCACGGAAGCGGCCATATCCAACGAGGTGGTACCAGCCCACGGTGACGAACCGGCGAAGGTTGTCAGTCACAGGTCCGTACACAATTTGTGGCATTTCACCGAAGCCAGGGGCTCGTGAGAATGCTTTTGCGAGAGCCTGACGGCCTGCAATCACAGTGTCGTATACGTCGATACCAGCAGCACCAGCACCAGCTTGGATGTTAGCTCGAGGGTTCTCAATGAACTCTACGCCACCCCATGTGCCGATTGAACCGTTACGGACAGCTTGGCCGTCTTGACGGATCTGGTAAGCGATTACGTCAGTAACCGCAGTTTGGCTACGAAGGTCAAACGCTGCGTTAGGGTGAATCATCCCAACGTAGTTGCCATTCTCAAAGCCCGGAGCGGACTTGTCACGCAGCTTTGCGGCAGCGGTACGAGTCTGATCTGCGGTAATCGTGTCACCGGCAACAATGTTGACGGTAGCTGCACGACCGGTTGGCAGAATCTCGTTGGTGCCACCGGCTGCGATAGCAGCAACAACCTGATCGAGCGAGTCAACCATGTTGTAACCGATAACGTTTGCAGCGTCAGCGTCTACGTTAAGGAACGATGTTCCACGCAGTTTCGCTGTGGTGGTTACAGCGTTACCGTACTCTGAAAGAGAAACAGTAACAGTCGTGTCACCGAGAGCAACAGCAGTTACGTCTGTTGCTTCAGCGAGTGCCGCTGTAGCTGCTGTCATGTTGTTGTAAATATCAAATGTGACGCTTGCGCCGTTGTGTGTCTGCGCGGTTGATCGAACGTCTGCGATCATTTCGTATAAAGGGTTGGAGCGGAGAGCGAAGTACGCAAGCTGCTCAAATGCACCGGTGGAGGAAGATACCTGCCCGGTTCCGGTCATTGCCATGATGAAGTCCTAAGGGGAGAGGGACTCCGTATCAGTGGCTAACTCAGGTAGATGCGTTCCATAGATAACCCTCCGACTCCATTAAAGCCTTCAGTTCCTCGGGGGAATTTGTTGCCTTAATCTTTGCGTCTAAATCAGGGTTAGTTACCGGGTCACCGCCCTCACCTGCCATAGCTATACGCTGTTCGGCTGCGAGTTCGGAATCGTACCGAGGTGGTGTTTCTGGCGTAGATAACGATGTGTCACCTAAGAACCCTGCTGCTGTAGCTTCCGCTGCAATAGCTTCTGCGCTCAATTCGCCTTCATACCCTTTAACAAAGTAGCTGACCTTAGCGTCATCAGGATCTAATCCTGCTGACCGGAAAGCATCTCGCCGTTCATACTGGGCGAGCTTTGCTTCAGCGTCGGTTGCTCTACCTTCGAGTTCCCGTCGCCAATTCGGTTTCGACTCGGATGGACTGTCAACTTCGAGTTCGCCATTTTCGACGGAATCGTTGTCTGTCATTTGTCACTCACCTGACCTATACGCATCTTGGCGGTGGTACCGAAGATGGAGGTTTTGTTGGTAGCTCTCCCCAGAGGGGCCAATCAACGTTCTTCAGGATACAGTACTGTTGCAAATCAATGCAAGCCTATGTGGCTTCACCCAAACCTGCGATCCCTGAACCAGTCACCAAAGAAGACCCACGCCCCATCATAGGAGCCAGCCGTTCTTCCCTCAGACGACGCAACCTGGTTGCTTCATCAACGTCTAACCCAAATTCTGCTTCCGCTATATCGGTACCAGTCATCCCTTCGCTACCAATGATGCCTTCTGTAAGACCTGCTCGTTGACCAAGCCTTGACTGGATTTCTCGACGCTGGATGTTTTCACGTTGCAATGCTTTAGCCGTGTCTACTTCAAGTCCCTGCCCGATTGACTGCATAGCAGCAACAGAAAGTCCTGCCGCCTCATACACACGACGTTCCTCAAACACATTCTCTGCTGCTTTAGGGTCAAGATAGTAAGCAGTAATATCGCCTGTAGTAAGACCATAGTTGTCTTGAAGTTCGTTAATGATGTCTTGATTAGCGGTGTCTCTCGCTGCTTCAGCTAACGTCACCCGCTGCTGAAACTCTTGAGCTGACACATCACCCGAAATCAGGTTTGTGAAATCGTCTGGTTTGTCATGGAAATTGGCAGGCAAATCTGCGGCCCGCATGATCGACCGGTAACTGCGTTCCAACCCGATGTATTCTGCTTCGCTGATAGTGGGAAGGTTAAGCCCTCGACGTATCGCCATTGCGGGGAACCTGGCAGCGTATTCGGGGCGTGCCCTAATTTTTTGGGCTATGCCTAGTTCTGATTCGCCTTCAATCATTTGTTCGGAAAGGAAGTCAGTGATAGTGCTGGGGAGCCCGTAACGTTGCACCAAGTCCGCTAAAACATCCATGCTGTTTTCTTGGTTAGCTAACTGGAGTGCTTCGTTCTTTAACTTAGAGTTAAGAGCTTTTTGGCGTTCAGCCTCTAACTCTCTTTTCAGAGTTTCGTTTGCTAAACGCAGCGCCTTTTCTGCTTCGGTTTCTTCATCATCAGTCTCTTCGTCATCAGAAGTGTCATCGTCATCAGAAGTGTCATCGTCACCAGTATCACTAGTGTCCTCAGCAGCCACAAACTCTCTAGCAGCTTCAGTCAAAGGACCAACAATACCGTCCACGACTAAAGGAACAAACTCGTTCCCGTCGGCATCGACTTTGCCTGCGTTCTTAGCGTTAAGATCACGCTGGTCTTGTTTAACTTGCTCACGTATCTGCGAACGAGACAAACCAGCTACATTCGCAGCCAAGTCTTCTGGGTTTTCAACAACCATCAGGCCACCGCCCCAAACATCCGACCAATCTGATCCGCCATACCACGCGCCTCCTGGTTAGCGTTCCTCGTATACTTCCACTCATCCAAACCACGGAAATAGCGGTTCGCCTGAGTCAACGTCAAAGGCTTCTGAATATAAGTATCATCAGTTTGACCGCCCATAATGTTGATAAACATATTGCGATCATCGCCTAAGAAATCGATCTTGCGTTCCAACAACCGTTCAGCTTGCTGCTTGTAAGACGAGAAATACATTTCGGGGGTATACCCCTGCTTAATAAGATTCCCCAACTCAGGCATCTGCCCAATCGCTTGATTACGGAAACCCGCTTCAAGCCCCTCCAACGTAGTCTCCCCCAAATACAATGACTCAGCCGCACCTGCTAAAGCACTATCGTCAAGGAGAAGCATGTATTTCCCTGCCGCCTGATTCACTTTGTTACGCAACGCAGCGATATTCCCTGACTGCACCGCTTCCGAATCAAACGACAACTCCCAGTTATCTACGAACTCTTGACGGATCTCGTAGTCATCCATCCCCATCATCTTGGCGTTGAAAGCCAAAGCCTCAAGCTGTTCAGGCTCGAGGGTTAAACCAATCTTCTTAGCTTCACGGCTAATCAGGTCAGAAGTAGCGTCCAACAGTTCTGTTCGTCCAGCCTCACCAGCTATAGACCATTCTCGTTCAAACGCACGGGCGGTAGGTCCAGTGTTCTGGTACCACTCGGTTTGGGAAATCAGACCTAAGACTTCTTCGTCGTTTGTTTTGCCTGTATTCTCAATATATTTGAGGACGTTAATCGGTTCTCCCGTTTCGGGATCTTCGATCAGCATGTCGTCACGGTCAAGGAAGAAAGTGGTTAGCCCAAAGTTTTCGAGAATAAATGTGGCTGTCGCATCAGACGTAAGATCAACGTCAGCATCAGCGTCAGCGTCTTCCTCTATAACTCCGTCAACTTCTTCCTCTACAACTCCGTCAGCGTCTTCCTCGACTGTAGATCCGTCAGCACTTGGGGTGCCGTCGTCGCCACCTTCTTCAACGATCTCAACTTCTTCTTCTACAAATGGGTCTTGGGGCCTGCCACGCTGACTCGGGTCAGTAGTGTTAGCAAACGGTTCGGTGTCTTCAGCGAACACATCCACACGCCCCCCACCAAACCGACCAGACATATTCGGATCAGTCGGCCCTCTTCTCCTTGCTCTTTGACCAGGATCGGTAGTGTTAGCAAAACGATCTGAACGTTCCGCCACTCGATCACGACGATCTTGGGCCGCTTGTCGCCGTACCGCTTCAGGAGAAAACGCTTCTGCTACATCTTCAACTTCTTCAATTTCTTCGACTTCGCGTGCGGGGTCTGTTACCGCCGCTCGACGGCGAGCTTCAGGAGAAAAGGTTACGTCCGGGTCCGCCTTTAACCTTTGATTACCTACAAACCGTTCCCTTTGCTGTATCTTTTCAGCATCATCTACAAGTTTGCGTAACGGTGCCTTAAAGACTGTTTCATCTTCAAGGAGTTCTTCTATCTCGCTCCTGTAAGAAAGACCGCTTTCTTCGCCACCTATCATCCAAGAAACAATCGCTTCTTGTTTTTCCCGTGATGACAACCCTTCAAGATCTGGGGCTTGGCTTAAACGATCATCAATAGATTGCGTATTAGTTTCAGAAAGATTCTCTAATTCAAAATTAGTTGAGTTTATGTCACGTTCAGTAGACGCAATATCTCTTTCAATTTCAGTAAACTCATCCCTGCTGTCAGCAGTAAAAGTCTCTTGTGAAGATATTTCGTCATCAAGCCTGACGAGTTCTTCTTCAAACAGATCTCTAATGTTTTCAATTTCAGAACCTAAAGAACGCCCCGAAGTGAGGTATTCAGCTTCATCAACCAAGCTGAACCCAAAGAGATCTCTTGCTGCGTCATTCCATGTTTTTACTAGTTTTGCTTTTTCGCTGTCAGAAGCCGGAATAAAGAAGGAAGGTAAAGCTTCTCGCTGCCAAGCCTCAGCCTGTTTTTTCTGATTTGTTAAAGAACGTACTTGTCTTACTGAATCATCAACCCGATCTTGGGCGTCTTGTAATTCTTGTTGGTGATCTAAAAGTTCCCCATCTAAAAGATCTAGTTCCCGCAAAAATGGACTTTGGCGTTCCCGAAGATCTACGGCCCCCAGACGTTTATCAGTTGTTCTACGTTTCTCTAGATCTTCTTTAGCTTCGTCGTAAAGAGCTTCAAGGCGTCTTAAATTTTGGGCGCTGCCACCACCAGAAGTATCCTCGCCTTCTAATAAATCAGACGCTTGGTTTTTAATCCAGTTAAATGCCCCTTGACCAATCCCTAGAGCTGCTGCCGTTCTTCCCTTAACAACATCGGCAACGGTTAAACCAGCGTCAGCAACTAAATCAAAAGCTTCACTGAATTTTTCATTTACATAATCGCTATATTGCTTATCTGCCCTCATCCAAGCGTTATATGCGCTTTCTAAAGCATTAACTACAGGGGCAAACGATTCTCCAAACTGTGCCCCTCCGTCTGTGTTTCCTTCTTCTGCGTCACTTGCCATTACTTAAATCCCAACACTCGTTTAAGAGTCGCCGCACTACTCGACAACGACATCGCATCAGCCCTCTCCTCATCAGCCTCTACAGCCTGCCCTTGCAAAATGCCAGTCACGTCAACCGACTCAACAACTCCGCCTCCCTGCATAGCGTTACCCCCAGCAACCTGGGCTGCACGAACCGCACCAAACGCAGCTCGACGTTCCTCCGCTGTAGGTTTACGACCAAGAAGTTTCCGCCAGGTTTCTTCAACCATCCGATCAACCGCAGAAGACGGCATCACACGAATCGTAGGTTCCGCTTCTTGCTGCAAGTATTCGTCTTTAGCTGCATCTAAGTCTTCAAGCGTGAACTCAGCGAATCGACCTTCTAGCGTAGGGACACTTTCCATACCTGGGCTTACGCCTTGTTCGTAAGCGAGAGCAGAATCACGGGCAGCGCTTTGCAACGCTCGACCTGTTTTGATGGGGTCTTCTATTTCGGTGATGCTTTCAATGGTTCCGTAGTAGCCGTTAGAAAACAATGATTGTTGTAACGTGAGCAACTCGTCGGGCTGGAGGTTGACGACGTATTCTCGTAAATCATTTTCAGTGAACTTGTCGCCTGCTACTTCAACTTCCTCTTCAAAGCGTGCCGGACCTTGGCCTTGTACGCTTTCAACCATCTCAGTTTCGTAAGTAACTGGGCCTTCCCCTAAAACAAGGACTTGACCATCCACAACTTGGGTACTAGGAGTCAACCCTAAGTGTGCATAGAGGCTAGCGATACTATCAAATTCAGCCATTATTGGTTCCTACTTGCCCAAGTCTTTCTGTCAATATCATCATTTTCAAAATATCGGTCAAAGATTTCTATGAAATCGTTGTTGTTACGCAACTTTACTCTTATAGCATCCCACAACTGTTTAAGATCTGCGTTAGATCGGTACCCTAAAGAATACGCATCTGCTTCGCCGCTAGCATTACCACGCTGTTCTAACTCTTTTTCAATAAGTTCACGGGCTTCTAAGTATTCGTCAAGCAATGGGATTTCAGGCCGGTACTGAAAGTCATCTGATTTGACTAAAGCACGGAAACCATTGATAACTTTGGCTTGGCGAAGCTGGTCGTAGCTTTCGTTATAGGCTTGCCACCATCCAGGGTTTTCTTGGGCGATCATAAGCTTGCCGCGGTCCATAACCATTTGAAGATCGTTATTGGTTTTTGCCGTCAAACTGGCTGAACCACCTGCTATTTCACGGCGTTCCAATTCTTCATACACAAGATTTTTTATGTTTCGCCATTCAGCCCACCCCTTGTTTTCTTCAGGCTTACGCAAAATTTCTTGTGGCGTCGCACGAACTCTGCGACCCTCAGCTATTTCAGATTTATAAACAGCGTAGTTAAATTCAAACTGCACATCGTCAGCCCCAATTTTACCTGTAATAAACTCCCCTATTTCTGGGTGAGCATCAGCAAAGTTTTTGTGTTCCCGATACTTTGCGTCGCCTTCCAATGTGGCAGCAGCGACACCTTGTACCATTGTCCGTCGAGCCGTAATGGCCCACAACTCTGGGTTGTCTTCTATAAGCCACGTCGTAGCGGCGTCAAACCCTTCATCTTCTGTTATTTGACGATACTGTTCGATGACTGAGTGATACGGAGATTGGACTTGGAAAGCAAACGGTATCCCTAAACCAGCAAGAGCCCGGACTTTTAAGATGTCTTCAGTTCGTCTAATCGCTTCATCAACAAATTCTTTTTCTAATTCAGCAGTATTGATTTCTATACCGTTGCCTTCGTATTGGGCTGCCAAGTCAATGGATACCTGAGCCAACATTTTTTGGCGTTCTGCGGTGTCAAAGTATGCACCAGCCATTCGACGGACAAACGTCGGTTCAACTTGTTGTGCCATACGACCGAGAACGCTCGTGCCTTCAGACGCACCGTAAGGGAGCATCCATTCCAAAGCCCCTTGTAGCGACGGTTGAGCGACTACAGCTTCGCTTGCCGCCATTGTTACCACCGGACCGAACCCTGGCAAACCAGCAGAGATCATTGAAATTGAATCAGGCGACAATTTTAGAGAGGTAAATCCAAGAGTCCCCAGTTTCCCAAATACCTTTTGTCCCGCAATTTCTGTTCCGAGTAAACCTTCTGGCATACGAATAACAAACTTAGAGTTTCCGTCTTCGTCTTCACCTTTGATGGCTTGGAAATAACGTAAGCCTCTTGCTACAAATATAGGATTCTGAACAGCCAACCCTGACCATCGAGTGATTACTTCTTGCCAAGCATTGTAGAAAGGCATGATTGTGCCAACCATGTCTCCAAAACGAGTACGTTCTGCCAAGTCATAAAGAAGTTCCCGAGTGTCGCTTAACGCAGTACGACGTGATGCTGTCTCGATTCCTTGCAGTTGTCTTTGAGTTATTTCATACGTGCCGTCAGCTTTATGGAAAGGCTGCAAACGACGAGCGACTTCTTTACGATATGACCCGGCAAATACCGTGCTACGAGACAGATTATCGACAGTCATAGTCCCAAGAGAGTCCATCCAACTATCAATTTGGTTAGTTGCTTTTTGAACAAGTTTTGTTGTCTCGACGGCATCTCCAATAAGTTGCCCTGAACCGTGGACTATGCCGAACTGATCGGTAAGTTGGCCGTTTCTATTTTTCATAGAACGGATTTGGGCTACCCCTTCTTCAACCCCTCCAAAGCTTTTGTTTAAGACTTCAACAATGTCGTCCCATAAAACGTCTTTGCCTTGTGCTAAACGAGTACGCAAATGGGCGAACTCATCAAGGTCAGGGACTAATTCGTCCATGTAACGTCGAGTATGAGCCACCCATTCTTCTAAAGTCGTATGACCATTTTTTAGGGCTCTATCACTAAAGTGAGAAGGCATAGCTTTAGCTAAACGAGAGCCTTCACCTTTTTTAGCTCGCAACCATCTAAGGATTTCGGCGTCGCTTTTCCCTTGCCAAAAGAGTTGTGTATATGTTTGGAACTCTTGTGGCATTGTTTCGTCAAGCAAATGTGGTTTGAACTGCCGGTTTAACGCCCGGTTGTAAGATTCACCGAACTTTCCACCGGGACCGTTGTAATGATAAATGTTGAAATCGTCATAACCGGATACACGGTCTGCACGTTTGCCAGCCGCCGCTACGCTTTCGTAAGCACCACGGGTAGATTTGCCTGCCGATAGCGCTGCTTGATTCATTGCGACGACATCAGGTGTGTCCCCAAACTCGTTATTAAATTTGTAACCGCCCATGTAGTAACCGCCTACACGAGCTTCGTGCATCAACTCTCCAACACGATCAAAGTTTGTGAGAACGTCTTTATATTCTTCTGGCAAATCGTATTTAGCCGTGAAATCTTTATCTTTGCGGCGAGGAGTTCTGAGAACTGTTCTTTCATTTTGTTGTGCTAAAAGGCGTCCTTGAGTTTCAAGCAAATCTGTTTCTCGAGTAAAGGCTTCAATAAATTCTTTCGCTTCGTCAGAAGTACGGGTGCCCGCTACTACTGAAGCACGCACTTCAGCTTTAACAGTTTTTAACTGTTGTTTAGCTACCTCACGTAATTCGTAAGCAAATTTACCTGCAATCTCTTTTCGGGCTAAAGAAGCCATTGTGCGTCGTGCATAAAGAGTGTAAAGAGCTGCAGAAGCCAATGCCCCGCCTGGGCCTAAAGCAAACAAACCTAAAGCCGTTGTGGCACCAGCTCGTTTAACTATACGAGACTGACCGTAAAGACTGTTGATCTCATCTCGTGTCAATTTTTCTAGTGCTTTAGCCCCCCTCTTTTTTTCAAATTCTATAAAAAGTTCTCCGTCGCTTATTTCTTTTTTAATTCCAAGATCTTCTTTCATCTTGGCTATTACTGGCGACATTGGATCTTTGCCACCTTTTTTGAACCAGGCGGTGCGTAAAGTGCCGAACCCTTCAAATGCCCCCCTCATTGTGTGCATGGCACCTAAAGCCGCAGCCGAACGCAACAACTCGTCAGACAAAACACGAATAGGCCACGCTGGACGCAACAGCACAGATTTTTTCCATGCCATCATTACTTCGTCACCCATTTCTGCGGTGCGCCCTAAATATTTTTGCAACCTGTTTTGCTTTAATACAGTTCCTATAGCGTCGTAACGCGGGACAATAGAGGCTTGACTTAGTTGTTGGGGGGTTACGTTCTCTAAAAAACGACTCGTAATATTTCCAGATTCGTCAGCATAATCAAACCGCAAACCACGGTTGTCATACACTTTTGCTTTATAGGCGTAACCTCGCAAAGTGTCTTGAGCATCGTCTAAAGCTTCTCTTAAACGGGCTCGGCTAAGGGGACGCCCTTTAAGAGTTTCGGTGCTAACACCTTCTATAAGATCATCAGCAAATGTGTTAATAACACCTTCGTTTAGACGATCAACAGTGTCGTTAAACAACCGTTTACGTTGACTAAGCGTAGACCTCACCCATCGGCCTAACAAAGCGTCAATGTCTACTTTAGCTTCCTCAACAAGAGTTTTACCTTTATGGGTGACTCGACCAGCATCACGCAACATGCGTTCAAACTGATTAAATGTTTGGTCAACGTCATCCCAAATCATCATTTGTTGAGGCGTTTTTTCTTTGAAAGCATTAACGACTCGTATGGAACCTTGACCTAATCTGTTCTTAGCTATGAAAGAAGTAGCACCGTAACCTAATCCTTGGACAACCCCAATTTTAGGGGCTTCACGTAAAGAGCTGAGAATAGCTCGATTTACGGTAGGGGTTTCAATTAGCAATGGGCCAAGCAATTCGTCTGTGACTGCTGAAACTAAACTTGGAGAATTATTGAGATATTCAAAGGTCGCTTTGCTTGCGTCGTAACTAATTTCATCAGCGAACTGAGGGGCTAAAGCCGAAAGGCGTTGTTGCTTCAAAGAAAACGCAATGTCAAACAGACCACTTGTAGCAGGCGACAAGGGAATATCACTAATTAAACGAGTGGCTTCGTCTTCTAAATTTTTAAGACGGCGGTTAGCTCGATTAATAATATCTTTATTTAAGCGGGCTTGTTTTGGGTCGTTGGTGCCTCGGATAATAGTTTGTTGCAATCGTTGTTGCTGCTGCTGGGCTTTAGCCAAATCATCGAAGATGCCGCCTTGTTGCATGAGTTGAGCCCATTCACCAGCCGCTTCTTCTACTAGCTTTAAGGCTTTCCCATCTCCCATTGCTAAACGCACAAATAGTTGACGGGCTTCCAAAGTAGGTGAAGCAGCCAACGAGTAAGCCATTTCGGGAGACAACCCTTTTGATTGGAACTTTCTATAGATTTGTCCAGCTAATTGATCTACACGAGTTTGATCTGCTTTTGTCGCAGCCCCATGTCTGAATCCCTCCGAGAAGTTACCTTCTAAAGCGTCATCTAGTTTGTTAAGCTCGTCGTTCCATCGGGTGAAGCCTCGACTGTTTACGAATTTTTCTGGGTTACCAAACGTGCGTTGCCATCTGGCAACATCTCCGACACCAGGAGCAAATTGTTTAAGAGGAACTCCAAGTTGGTAAAGCGGGTCATAAATAATGTTAGAAACTGCGTCTACTGTTCCTGAAGTAAGACGATGCAGCGAAGTGCCTTCATACTTTTCTACTTCGTTATTGTCTAAAATATCTTCAGTTCCAACAGCTAGTGAGACTGCTTGCCCTAAAGATTGGCTGTTAGAGATATCCCAAGCCTTGCCCCAAGTGTCAGCATCAAACCAGTTGCTGAAACCGCCTTCAAAGTATTGGTCATTGTGAGTGCCTTGACCAGAACTATCAGCGATAGAGGCCATTGTCATTGCTGTGCCAAGTATGCGATCTATAGATTGTTTGTAAGCAACTTGCACGGCTTTGAACGTAGGGTCGATAACGCTTTTCATTGGCTTACGGGCTGCTTCAGGTATCGCGCCGATGATTGTACCGCCGACACCTTCGGGGCCAATAGCGGATTGCATTGCTCCGCCTTCACCCAGAATGTTGTCGTTAAACGATCCCCAAATAGTGTCAGCTATACCACTACCTTCGTATTCGTCACGACCGGGTAAAGCTTCTTGCACTATATCGGTAACAAAATCAACACTTTGGACACCAGTGTTAAAAGTACCTTTAGCAATTTTAGAAACAAAACCCCACAGACCCACAGCTATTGATCCTGTCTAGGAACCATCGCCTGCATAGCCCGAACAATACGCCGGGTAGAAGGAGAGGCATAAGGAGAAGAAGCTAATGGCAATAACGACGGCAAAATTCGTGCCACGTTTTCGCTTGTTTGGGCAGGCATACTTCTGGGGGTTGGAGAAGCAGGAGCCATTACTGACTGCTGGGGATATTGGCTTGGTCGAGTCATGTCCCCTTCACCGCCAGGTATCACTGGCCGAGGAGGAGCCGCCCCCATTCCTTCTTCCATTGGGACAGCAGAAAGAGCTTCTTCTTGTTCTTTAGCTTTCCCGTATGCTTGACCTCTATAACCAGCGTCAGCCATGATTATGAACTTTCCATTGTTTCGGATAACCACAAATAGCGCAATCCGTAGCGTTTTTTTCTATTGAAGCAGGCCGCATCACTTTTGACCCTTTACCCTTCCGAGGCATTACAACGCCCCAAGCAGTTCACCTAAACCACCGCCAGCCCCACCGGGTGGTGCGGCGATTGATCGAGACTCGGCTCCCATCCCTGGTGCAGCCAAACCGGGTTGGGCTTCAGGAGCAGCGGCGTCAACTTGTTCGGCCTGACGTTCCTGTGCTTCTTTCTGCACCCGTTCTACCGCTTGCGCTAATTCCAACTGGTTGTTAGCGACAAGATCCATAATGCGGGCAAGATCAGCAGGAGGGATAGTGCCTTGTGCTGCTTGCTGCTGGATAGAAGAAAGCAACGCTCCTTCTAACTGTTCAGCGATAACAGAGTCATGTTCAAATTCTGGGTCTTCAACGAGAGGGTCGATTGCCATGAATGAACGTTTCGACATGGTGCCCATACCAACTCGTTGTCCTCCCCCTATGACAAGGTTGTTTACGTCAGCGCCAGCTTGCGAATAGGTAACTACGTTGTCAGTGGAATCAAAGTTTGCGTTAGGTGTGTATTCGACTGGGCCTTTAGCGTTCTTTGTTGTGACGTAGAACGTGCGACCTTTGTTGCCTGAATACTTTTTGGACATATCAATCGCAAGTTTGTTTTCTTCTTGCAATGACCGGGCCATGATGCGTTGTGCTTCTTGTACTGGGAAGTCCACAGCGGCAGAAAGAACTGAGTCGCCTCGGCGTCCGGTACGGATGTTAGTTGAAGACTCGCCACCAAACTCTGGTGGGATGCCAGCAGTTAAACGTTGGGCACGTTCCAACCTGTCAATCGCCGGGTTGGTCATGTA
>MDTC01091499.1_pt1 | contig 16962 bp, 20 predicted proteins | sample 811181 | NCBI WGS metagenome assembly MDTC01 (sample SAMN05326644, study PRJNA326480) | marine metagenome | isolation source: seawater | place: Pacific Ocean: North | collected 2011 | reverse complement strand
ATCCTCTTGCCGATCTAGGTGATGTCTCCGAAATGACAGTTGAAGCGATTGCAGAGCAAATCGGTAAAACTGCACGAGGCGTAAAGACTATGTTGACCCGAAGAGGGCTTACAGCGTCTGATTATGATGGTGCGGCTAAAAAAGAAAAAGCAGCAGCATCTTAAATTAAAATAGTGTTAATTCTACAGCCGTAGTGAGGGGTCATTGCGGCTGTATTTTTATCGGGGGAATTGGTGAATATAGCTAGTGCTTACCTAAAGCAAGTCTTAGACCTGCAAGACTTTGAGTCTTGGTCTTCCACTCGCAAGCACTATTTGCCTTCTGCATACCATCGTCTCTTTACAGAGATAGATAAACACTGCGAGAAGTTTCACCAGCTCCCAACGATAGAGGATCTAAAGTTCGAGATCCGTGACACATCTACCAAAGAATTACTCTTTGCCATAGATGCTGTTGATGTGGAAGCCGAACCCTATATGCTTCTACAATACCTCAAGAATGAGTATACTCAGAAAGAGATACTCAATTCTCTTGAGGAATATGTTGATAATTCTATATCTTTTGAAGATGCAGAAGAATCAGTGAATCATCTACATCAAATAGTTCTTGATATCGAAGACAAAGTAGAGCTTCAAGAACCACAAGAGAGTATGCAACGTATTCCCTTGTTTGAACCAGATGAGGAAATTGGAAAGTACCTGCCTCTTGGCTTAAATACTGACCACGATCAAGAGATCACGTTCTCCCCCCGAGACTTGATCCTTGTAGGTGGCCGTCGAGGGGCAGGGAAATCTATTACCTGTGCTAATATTGCTAACAGCGTATATGCTTCTGGTAAGTCTGCCTTATATTTCACTATTGAAATGGATAGTCGTGCAATACTGCAAAGGTGTTGTTCGATTGCCACTGGCGTGCCCTTTTCTAGGCTTCGCACAAAGAACCTCAGCATACCTGAGTGGGAAATGGTAGCTGGATGGTGGGCTGGAAGATACAAAGACAGTCAAGAGAGACTTGCAGAGTACCGAGAACATCGGAACTTTGAGCAGTTTCACGATAAATTAAAAACTAGCTGTGAGCTTCTCCCAACTCAACAGTTAGATGTAATTTATGACCCTAGCTTGACTATCTCCAAGATACGATCTGAACTTGATAAAAAAGTAAAAAGTAAGATGGATGTTGGCGTGATTATCGTTGACTACATCAATCAAGTAAAACGTTCAAGTATGCCCTCTCGGGGAGGTCAATATGATTGGACGGAACAGATAGAGGTTAGTAAGGCACTTAAAAGTATGGCACAAGAGTACGAAACCCCAGTATTCTCGCCATACCAAACTGACGCTAGCGGTGAAGCTCGCTTTGCCAAGGGAATACTGGATGCTGCTGATGCCGCATACAGTCTTGAAACTTGGGCACAAGAAGATAATTGTATTACCTTCAACTGTGTAAAAATGAGAGCAGCCGCTATGCGTTCTTTCTCTTCTACAATGGATTGGGAAACCCTTAAAATCGGTCCAGAAACTGCACTTACTCCTAGCGAGAAAGAGGATAGTGATCAAAAAACTGGTGAAGAAATAAACGACATATAAAAATAGTTCTTGACATTTGTATATAAATTTAGTATAATATATATTCAAAATGTGGAGGCTTTATGATTGTGAAAGGCAGTATCAGATATTCACCCAGTGGTAGAAAGAGAAAAACATTTTCTAATCCTTCCAAGAGAAGGGTTCAGTTTATGCAACTCCATGCAGAAGATCCAGTAACTAGAAGAGAGACACCTGACTATCCGTCAGCACCTCTCACGCCCTACAAGCCCGTGCCTAGACAGGACTGGAAGGTAGAGGCTTCTTCTGGATATACAATTGCACCTGCGTATAACAAGGGTGCTTACCAAGTAATTAGTAAAGACAGCATAGAGGATATCGGCAAGTAGTGTTAATGGCGTTTCTTCTTGTAGTAATCGTAGACGGTGAAAAAGAGCCGACTACAAATATGTACTTTCGTGATATAAATAGATGTAATTATTTTTCCGATAGAATAGAACGTGGACATACAACACGCAAGTACAGAGGCACTCAGGCTTTAGTAACTGCGTACTGTACTCCAAGAATGGTACCGGAGGGCACAAAATTTTGGGACTAGCACCTGACTTTAAATTTACACAACAAGACTTAACTGAACTGAACTCCGATGGAAATCGTGAGCGGGGTCGCAACGGAGAAGATGAATCCAAGCCACCCAAAGAAAATGAACCACACCCTGACAATGAAGATGAGAATCCTAGCTGGTGAATGTAGAAACACTTTTACAAGATAAAAACATTTACTTTCTTCCGAAAGGAGGAGACTTTCTGGTACGTTGTTTAAATCCAGAACACGAAGATAAGAATCCTAGTATGAGAGTTGATCAAATTACTGGTATCTTTAATTGTTTTTCATGTGGTTACAAAGGAAGTTTGTTTAACCATTTTGGAGAAAGGGCAAACCAATTACAACAGAAGAGGGAACTCTTTAAGAAAAAACTTTTACAAAAGCGCTCTGAAAGTGTTGGTTTGTCCTTCCCTCAAAATAGTTTACCGTATGTAGGAAACTGGAGAAATATTCGTCCAGAAACCTACAGAAAGTTTGAAGCGTTTCAACACCCTGCTTCAGACTATGTAGGAAGAATTGTTTTTCCTATAAGAGACATAGCAGGGCGTGTAGTTGCATTTCAGGGACGACATACAGGAGATGGAAGACCTAAGTATAAGTTTACACCACCAGGTGCAAAACTTCCCTTCTTTCCAATAGTAGAGTTCTTTCGAGGCTCAGTTATCTTGGTAGAAGGTATCTTTGACATGATAAATTTACATGACAAAGGTCTTACAAATGCTGTATGTTGCTTTGGAACAAATAACTACAATGAAACAAAGCTATCAATGCTCCGAGTACAAGGGGCAGAGTATGTAGAAGTCTTCTTTGATGGAGACGATGCGGGACAAAAAGCCGCAGAAACATTATCGACTGAGTGTGAGAAAGCTGGTCTCGTAGCTCGGAATATCTTTCTACAAGATACAGATCCGGGTGCGCTTAGTCAACTTCAAGTAGATAAATTAAGGAAGAAGTTATATGGCTAGAGTTGCCTTAGTAGAAACTAAACCAAGTAGGACTGATTTCAAAAGAGAATTTGATGGTGCGTTTGAGTTTGACCAGTATCAATTATGTTCTGATCCTACTATAAAGAAAGTATTAAAACGAGATTGTGATATTGATTTTGATGATGAGCTATACGACTGGGTTGTTCTAGTTGGAAGTGATGCATTAAAATACTTTACAAAAATAAACTCAGTTACAGAATATTCTGGTAAGAAAGTCGAGAAAAAGTTTTTGCCAGTAATAAATCCTGCGATGCTTAAGTTCAAACCTGAAGCTCGCAAAACATGGGAAGACTCTAAGGATAGTATTATAAAATACATCAATGGAGAAATAGAGGAGGTTATAATAGATGAATCGATTGCCTTTGGGATTCAAGATACAGGAGAATGTAACGATTTCATTCGAAAAGCCATTGCACACTCTGGCACTTTTATTGCGCTTGACTCTGAAACAACTGGGCTGTATCCTCGCGATGGGCACATATTGGGCATTTCGCTTTGCTACGACGGCTGTAGAGGAGCTTATATTTCAACAGACTGTTTTGATGAAGAAAGCGAAAAGTTGCTTCAAGAGCTATTCAATAAAAAGCGAGTAGTATTTCATAACGCAAAGTTTGACGTGGCGTTCTTTCAGTACCACTTCAACTTTGAATTTCCAAGAATAGAAGACACCATGTTGCTCCACTATCTCATAGACGAGAATCCCGGAGGGCACGGTCTAAAGCAGTTATCTATTCGATTTACACCATATGGCGACTACGAGAAGCCTATGTATGATTGGATGGATCAATATAGAAAAGAAAACGGCATCCTAAAAGGAGACTTCCAGTGGGGGTCTATTCCGTTTGACGTAATGAAAACATACGCAGCAATGGATGCTTTGTGCACTTATCTTATTTATGATAAGTTCAAGAAAATTAAAGAAAATACTAAACTTAAGTGGGTATATGATAATATTCTTATCCCAGGTACTCGTTTCCTTATAGACGCACAGGACAACGGCGTTCCTTTTGATAAGATGAGACTTTACAAGTCACAGGAGTTAATGCAAACTCAGATCGATGAAGCAGTAGTAAAACTGTATCAGAACCCAGCAATTTCAAAGTGGGAGAAACACAATGGAAAAGATTTTAACCCTAATTCTACTGTTCAGTTACGTTCCCTTCTTTTTGACTACCTTGGCTTGCACCCAACTGGGAAGAAAACTGGAACGGGAGCAAACTCTACGGATGCGGAAGTACTCGGAGAGCTCAGCAGTCAATCCGAAGTTCCTGGACTTATCCTTGACATACGTCAACGATCCAAAATTAAAAATACTTATTTGGACAAAATCATACCGCAACTGGATAGAGATCGCAGATTACGGACATCGTTTAACCTTCACGGTACTACTAGCGGTAGGCTCAGTTCTTCTGGTAAGCTTAATATGCAACAGCTTCCTCGGGACAACCCCGCTGTAAAAGGCTGTATCAAAGCAACGCATGGTCACAAGATTGTAGCAATGGACTTGACTACAGCCGAGGTTTATGTTGCCGCAGTTCTTGCTAAAGACAAAGCACTTATGGATGTGTTCCGTTCTGGCGGCAACTTTCATAGTAGTATTGCGAAGACAGTGTTTCGCCTACCGTGTGAAGTAGAAGATGTAGCAAGTCTATTTAGCAAGGAAAGACAGGCCGCAAAAGCAGTAACCTTTGGCATTATGTACGGTGCTGGCCCAAAGAAGATTAGTGAACAAGTAACAAAAGACTCGGGTACATTTTTTAGTCAAAGCGAGGCAAAAGAAGTTATCGATGACTACTTTCAGTCCTTTCATGCACTCAAGAAGTGGATAAACGATAACCACAGGTTCATAGAGCAGAACGGCTTTGTGTACAGTTTCTTTGGCAGAAAAAGGAGATTACCAAATGTCAAATCGTCTGACGCGGGCATCAAAAGTCATAGCATTAGGTCTGGTCTTAACTTTCTGGTGCAGTCTGCTGCTAGCGATATTAACCTTCTGGGGGCTATAGATATGCACAATGATATACAAGGAGCTAACATGAAAGCTCGTATATTTGCACTTGTGCACGACTCTATTCTTGCAGAAGTACCAAACCATGAAATAGAAGAATACTGCAACAGATTAAAATACTGGGTACAGTATGATAGGGGTGTAAGCATCCCAGGAGCGCCCGTTGGTTGTGACTTCGATATCGGAGACGACTATTCAATGGGCAAATTTGAGAAACAATATGGCTTACTCTGATAAGGTGATGGATCACTATGAACGACCAAGAAACGTTGGAAAACTTGATGCAGGAGATAACTCCGTGGGTACGGGGATGGTTGGTGCACCTGCTTGCGGGGATGTTATGCGACTACAAATACGAGTCAATAATGAGAACATCATTGAAGACGCTAAGTTTAAAACTTACGGATGTGGATCCGCAATTGCTTCAAGTTCTCTCCTTACCGAATGGGTCAAGGGAAGAACCCTTGATACAGCTCTTCAAATCAAGAACACCGAGATTGCGGATGAACTTTCCTTGCCCCCAGTCAAGATCCACTGTAGTGTATTAGCTGAAGATGCAATAAAAGCCGCTATAGAAGATTATAAGGGTAAAAATGTTAACTATAACTGCGAGTGCGAAGAAGTATCTTAATTACAAACGTATTGAGAAAAATAAAAAGTATGTACTCTTAGACCTCAAGCCTAGCGGCTGTGCGGGATTTGAGTACAACTGGGGCTATTGTGATGGTTTAAAAATTACTGATAGATTAGTAGACGATCTCATAGTAGTAGGTGAAGCCGCTAAGGTAGCAGTCTTTGGCAGTACAATAGACTACAACGAAGAACTAATAGGGTCTTATCTCACAGTAACAAATCCAAACGTGCAAGATGCGTGTGGGTGTGGGGTAAGTTTTACAATATAAAGGCGAACACATGGAAGAGTTCAAAGCAGTAACGGTGATATTAGTTTTATTGTACATTGATATAGGACTACATATCTTAGAAATTTTAATTGACTCACATCAGGCTTGGGGGATTTTTAGATGGATGCTATAAGTAAGTATAGCTTAACTTGGTTACATCAAAATGGGAAAGACAGTATGAGGGGCGATATGCATAGTGTCGGTCCTTATACTTATGCAAAAATGTTAGAAGGTCAAGGGTGTACAAACATAAAAATTTATTTCAACGGAGACTGTATTGATCATTACGTACAAGGACGTTCCACTCGTAACCTTTCCAGTGTACAAGATACCCCACGACAACTGGAGTTATTCTGACGGACTACTGTTCTTAGACGATCAATTACTTGATGATAAGAACATGAGTGGAGGAACTATAGGCATTAGAAGAGTGCAAACTCCTTTTCGTGACCTTTTTCCTCTTAAAAAGTCTTTAATAAACCATATTGGAATATTAAAGCAGACAGGAAATACTTTTATTGACTCACAAGGCGACCCTTTTATCTATGAAAAAACCTTACTGTGTAAACTTAAATATTTTAAGATACGCAAGGTTGATAGGAAAGGTGTCGCTTCGCTTTTATGGGTCAAAGGAATAAATTTTCCTTTTACAATCCCAAGACCTCCAGAAGACGGAAGAACTTGGGCGGGTATATTACACTTACATAATATACCTTGGTTATTATATGAGTATTCCGAGGTAAAACTAAAGGACACTCGAAGAAAAGTATAGAGGCTTATGGGAAAACGCAGTAAAACTTTAAATGGCTCAGGGTTAGAGCTTGTTGAAATAGAACCACTAACTAGTAATCAACTTGTTGCTTTCGAATCAACAAAGAACTTAGTATTACACGGGTGCGCAGGAACAGGAAAAACTTTTGTTTCTTGCTATCTTGCTTTTGATGATATGACAAAACATCAGTATGAAAAGCTAGTAATTATGCGAAGTGCTGTTCCAACAAGAGACATTGGCTTTTTACCTGGAACCGAAAAAGAAAAAAGTTCAGTATATGAAGAACCCTATAGAGATATAGCAATAGACTTATTCTCAAGAGGGGATGCATATCAAATATTAAAGACCAAAGGACTAGTACATTTTATGACTACTTCTTACATAAGAGGTATAACACTAAGGGACGCAGTTATGCTTATAGATGAGTGTCAAAACATGAGTTTTCATGAGCTAGACTCTATTATAACAAGAGTCGGGGAAAACTGTAGAGTAATATTCTGCGGAGATTTCAACCAGTCTGATCTAAAACAGAATGGAATGGGTGAGTTTCTTGAAATTTTAAACAGTATGAAAAGATTTAATTTCATAGAGTTTGGAGTAAAGGATATTGTACGAAGCGGTTTTGTAAAAGAGTATATTATAGCAAAAGAGGGCGTATGAAAGCTGTAGTCAGCAATCGCATTTATTTGGAAGTAACGGACGAATATAAAGACGTTTTAAGCAAAGAACTAACTTATACTATTCCTTCGTTCAACCCAAAGGATCCACCTATAGTTATTAAGAATATGGCACGTATTAAGAGTAACTTAGTCAGTATTCCAATAGGAAGAACGGATTTAATACCAAATGAATATGAAGTAGTCGATAAACGGGTAAACTTACCTGTCCAATTTCCTGAGTTTAAGTTTGATTTACGAAAAAGTCAACAAGAAGTTTTTGACGATGTTGAAGACAACTGTATAATAAACGCTTGGGTCAGTTGGGGAAAGACTTTTACAGGTCTTGCGATTGCTGGCAAGCTAGCACAGAAAACCCTTATAATTGTGCACACAGTACCACTAAGAAACCAGTGGGCAACAGAGGTAGAAAAAGTATATGGAATTACCCCCGGCATTATTGGAAGTGGTAGGTTGGATCTTGACAGTCCTGTGGTTATTGGTAACACTCAAAGTCTGTATCGTAGGATTCCAGCTATACGTAAAGAATTTGGAACCATCATCTTGGACGAAATGCATCATGTCTCGTCTCCAACGTTTTCTAAAGTAGTAGATACAAACTATGCAAGATATAAGATAGGACTATCAGGTACTATAGAAAGAAAAGATGGAAAGCATGTAGTGTTTCGTGACTATTTTGGACAAAAAGTTCATAAACCCCCAAAAGAAAACTATATGGCTCCTAAAATTCTTATTCATAGGTCTGAGATACGATTTATGGACGGAGCTAGAACTCCGTGGGCAAATAAAGTAACACAACTCTCTTATAATGAAGAATATATACACACTATTTCACTTTTAGCGGCTGCAATGGCAACAAAAGGCCATAAGGTGCTAATAGTAAGTGATAGAGTGCGTTTTTTGCAGGCCTGCGCCGAACTGGCAGGAGAAAAAGCCGTATGTGTTACGGGGGAAGTCCCGCATGAGGAGAGACAAACACTAATGTCTAAAATTAAAACAGGTAAAGCAACAATGTTGTTCGGAACACAAGCAATTTTCTCAGAAGGCATCTCATTAGATGAGTTAAGTTGTTTAATATTGGGCACGCCTGTTAATAATGACCCTTTGTTAACTCAGTTGATAGGCAGAGTTATAAGACAAAAGGAGGGGAAGAGAAACCCTCTGGTAATAGATATACATCTAAAAGGGAATACTGCAAAAAGACAGGCTTCCAATAGGATGGGCTACTATATGAAACAGGGTTATCAAATAGAGGAACTGTAAAAAAATAATTCTTGACACGAGTTATAATTTTTGATATAATATGCTCTTATATAATTGGAAAAAGATACTTGAAACTTGTAAAGGAAATCCTTCAGAGGTAGTACGAGTTTTAAAGATGTTAGTAGAAAAAGAGATACCCCAAAATCAATATGATAAGATATATAAGTATTCAACTGTTGACTTTCGGGGGGAATCTTTTCTATTATATCCAGATGTTCTTTTGTACAATGCTTATCAGTATAGCTACAAGGATATCTGTATTTATGTCGCTATGGCTAGTTTACGTTCGTACGCTAACTATGCAGCATTTGGCAAGACCACATTGGATCTAATTCATTTACCTTTAGATCCTTTTATTTTTTTAAACAATCATAGACTACTATATGTAGAGAATGAAGAACTTTATTTTCTATATGAAGAAGTCCCAACGGAGAAGCATTAAATGGCAATATCATTTAACAAGCAGAAAGGTTCTGCTATAAAAACCTCAATAAGCACGTTTCAGTACAAAGACGGAGACAACTCTTTCCGTGTAGTGGGCGACATCCTTGCTAGGTATGTATACTGGGTAAAGGGTGAGAACGACAAGAACATTCCTTTAGAGTGTCTGTCTTTTGATCGCAATGCAGAAGCCTTCAACAACAAAGAAAAAGACTGGGTTCGTGATTACTACCCCGATCTTAAGTGTGGCTGGAGCTATGCAACTCAGTGTATTGACAACGGTGAAGTAAAAGTTGTAAATCTCAAGAAAAAACTTTGGGAGCAAATCATATCTGCTGCTGAAGACTTAGGCGATCCTACCGATCCTGAAACTGGATGGGAGATCAAATTTAAGAGAGTTAAAACTGGGCCTCTTCCCTACAATGTAGAGTATCAGTTACAGCCTCTCAAGTGTAAGCCTAGTGCACTTTCGGCTTCTGATGCTGCTCTTGCTGCTGAAGTAAAATCTATGGATGATGTTATGCCTCGTCCTACTCCTGATGCTCAAAAAGAGTTACTGGATCGTATTCGTCAGGAGAACACTTCTGAAGTAGATGAAGATAGTATCGAAGCAGAGTTCAATGTAGCGTGATCTTATTTACTGCTGACTGGCATCTAAAACTGGGACAAAAGAATGTTCCAGTTGAGTGGGCAAAAAATAGATACAAGTCATTCTTTAAACAGATTAAAGAACTTGAACAACAATGCAGCACCCATATAATAGGAGGCGATCTTTTTGATCGTCTTCCTACCATGGAAGAGCTAGAATTGTATTTCTCATTTATAAGGCAGGTAGGTATTCCTACCCTAATATACGATGGAAATCATGAAGCTACTAAGAAGAATAAAACATTTTTCAGCCAATTAAAACAAGTAAGTAGAGATATAAACCCTTTAATCCATGTCGTGGACTTTTCCTATGTAGACACGGATAAAGGGTTTGGTGTGCTTCCGTACGCAGATTTACACAGAAAAGACAGTATAGAAACTTTTAATACTACAATGCCTTTGTTTACTCATGTGCGGGGTGAAATACCCCCACATGTAAAACCAGAGGTAGACTTAGACAGACTAGAAGAGTTTCCTGTAGTTTTTGCGGGCGATCTACACGCGCATAGTAATACACAAAGAAATATCGTGTACCCAGGAAGTCCAATGACAACTTCTTTTCACAGAAACGAAGTAGAAACTGGTTACATACTTATTAATGATACGAACTGGACATGGTTGTGGGATAGATTTGATCTACCTCAACTGCTTAGAAAGACCGTAACAAGTCCAGATGAGATGATACCGAGTGACTATCATCATACAATTTATGAGCTGGAAGGTGATATTCAAGACCTTTCAAAAGTAAAAAACTCAGACCTTTTAGACAAGAAAGTTGTAAGACGAAGTACAGAAGCAACGCTTGTATTGGATAAAGAGATGAGTATAAGTGAAGAACTAGCGGAGTATCTGGAATACATACTAGAGCTTCCCAAAGATAAAATATCTAGTATTATAGGGACTTTTAATGATTACTCTAAAACAGCTACAGTGGAATAATTGCTTTAGCTATGGTTCTGACAATGAGTTGATATTAGACGATAATACCGTAACTCAAATCATTGGAACAAACGGTACAGGAAAATCCTCTATACCTTTAATTATAGAGGAGGCTCTGTACAATAAAAATTCCAAAGGAATCAAAAAAGCAGACATTCCCAATAGATACATAAGTAATGGTTACAATATAACTTTAACCTTTACAAAAGACGAGGATACTTATAAAGTAAGTATTGACAGAAAAACAAACGTAAAAGTAAAACTAGAGAAGAATAATGAGGATATCTCTAGTCATACTGCTACAAACACTTATAAGACTATACAAGAAATAATAGGTGTAGACTTTAAAACTTTTTCTCAGTTAGTATATCAAAGTACAAATGCAAGTTTACAGTTTTTAACTGCAACAGATACAAACAGAAAGAAGTTTTTAATTGATCTATTACACCTTGAAAACTATGTAGAATTGTTTGATATCTTCAAAGAAGCGGCAAGAGTCTCTTCTTTAGAAATTAATGGAATACAAGCAAAGCTAGATACAATAGAAAAATGGTTAGTAGATAACAAATTGAGGGATACAAATATACTACCCATGTTAGATTTAGAAATTTCTACGGAAAAAGAAGAGAAAGAGTTCCGTTATCTGTCGAAAGAAATTGAAAATATTTCGGCAAAAAATAAAAAAATCTCAAAAAATAATCAACTAACTGCCTTGCTTAGTCAAATTAATTTACAGGAGGCACAAGATTGTCCTATAACTGAAAAACAGTCATACGATAATTTACAAGCAGAAGTAGGTACGCACAGACAAGTCTCAACGGGGTCTCAACGCCTCGTAGAAAAACTAGAAAAATTAGGGGATGTTTGCCCTACTTGTGAGCAGGAAGTTGACCCGAGCTTTAAACAGTCTCTTGTAGACACAGAGTCCCGAAAGATATTGGAATCAGAGAAAAATATTTATGAAATTGAAACAGAAATTAAGCGAATTAAACGAGACAATACAGAATTCGACCGTTGTCAAAAAATTGAAAGCGATTGGACAAGCCTTTATCGAAGTATTGATCGAAATTTGCCAACGACCCCGCTGGATCAAAACGAGCTTGAAAAAAAGTTGGAGAGCGTACGAGTTGAGTTACTTCAACGAAAAGAGCAGTTGGCGAGCACAGCAGACGAAAACCAGCGTAGAACCAAACGTAACACGCGAATAGTTGTAATACAAGAACAAACTGATAGCTTTCTTAAAGAGTTATCAGAGTTTCAAGATATAATTGCAAAACAAGAAGCTCTGCTTTCAAATCTCGAAATACTAAAAAAATCTTTTAGTACAAACGGATTACTAGCCTATAAGATTGAAAACCTTGTAAAAGAGTTAGAAGAATTGGCGAACACCTATCTAGCAGAGCTATCTGATGGAAGGTTTACTCTTGAATTTGTAGTGTCTAATGATAAGTTAAATGTGCAAGTTGAAGACGATGGCAAAATAGTAGATATTCTCGCACTTTCTTCAGGAGAGCTAGCTAGAGTAAATACTGCTACATTGATTGCTATTCGAAAGCTAATGAGTAGTATCTCTAAGTCTAAACTTAACATACTTTTCTTAGATGAAGTTATAGCAGTATTAGACGACACAGGGCGTGAGAAATTAGTAGAAGTTCTTCTTAACGAAGATTTGAACACTTATATAGTTTCTCATGGTTGGACTCATCCACTCCTCGACAAGAAAGAGGTAGTAAAAGAAGAAAATATAAGTAGGTTAGAATGAGTAGTATAAAAGAAAACATGGAAAAGTACTTGGAGGGACAGATTGCAAAACACACAATTAATGCACAGGTTTTTATAAAAAACCCTGTAGGCGTGGCAGAGCACCCAGACACTATGGCAACAATCGAAGAAGAGCTTGGAAAAATTGCAGAGTACTCAGACAAGCTTAATGCTTTAAATGCGATTGGGTATAACTATCCTGACGATGAGTTATACAAGGATAAATGGCAGAAATCTGAGTGGTAGACAGTAGAGCAAAAGGTGCACGCGGAGAATACTTAGTACGAGACTTACTTCGAGAAGTTACAGGTCTTCAATTTGAACGAGTACCAATGTCAGGAGCTTTAGAATATCTAAAAGGGGACTTATATGTTCCAAATGAAAAAAACTATTTCTGTATTGAAGTAAAAAATTACGCAGAAAGTCCTCTTTCAGATAAAATATTCTCTGCACCTAGAACTAATAATTTAATTAAATGGTGGAAAAAACTTGAAGGACAAGCAAAGGGAGGCAATCAAAAACCTCTTTTGTTTTTTAAGTATAATCGCTCCCCTGTTTTTGTAGTAACCGAACAACTTCCTGAATGGGCAGAGTATATGTATATATCTAAACTGACTTGTTATATATGCTTAGCTAATGAGTGGTTGGACAAAGAAAAGGTAGAATTTATAAATGGCACTTAGTTTTAATTCACAAGCAAAGGAAGGAACGCTGATAGTTGATGCCTTAAACTTAGCGTTTCGATGGAAACACCAAGGCAGATCAGATTTTCGATACGAATATGAAAAGACAGTACATTCGCTAGCAGACTCCTATAAGTGTAAAGATATAATAATTACAGCTGACGGAGGCTCTTCTTCTTATAGAAAAGCAATACTGCCTGACTATAAACAAAATCGAAAAGATAAGTACGCAACGCAGACGGAAGAAGAAAAAATTGCGTTTGAAGAATTTTTTGAGGAATACCAAGCAACTCTTGATTTGCTTGGAGAATCTTTAACTCTTCTTCGTTTTGATGGCGTAGAAGCAGACGATATTGCAGCACACCTAGTAAAAGAAAAAGAAAAGTATGGTTTCAAAAATGTATGGTTGATATCAAGTGACCGTGACTGGGACTTACTTATACAAAACGGTGTAAGTAGGTTTTCTTATGTCAATAGAAAAGAAATAAGAATTCAAAACTGGTATGACCACTACGAAGTAAGTCCTGAACAATATATCTCACTAAAGTGTCTCACAGGTGATAAAGGAGATAACGTTCCTGGCATTACAGGTATTGGACCAAAGAGGGCAAAAGACTTAATTATTGCGTATGGGGATGCCATGAGTATCTATGACTCCATACCTTTACCAAGTAAATATAAACATATCCAAGAATTAAATATTTCTGGAGAAAGAATACTACAGAACTATGAACTAATGGATTTAATGTCATATTGTGACGATGCAATTGGAAATACAAACATTGCAGAGATTGAAGGGAGAATTGCGTGTTAATTGATTACAGAAGAGACAACTATTTGTCAGAGTTTAGTCACAAAACTCTACAGGATAGATATTTAGTTGATGGAGAAAGTTCTCCTCAGGAAGCTTTTGGACGTGCCGCAAAAGCTTTTTCAGACAATGAGGCGCACGCACAAAGGTTGTACGACTATGCTAGTAAACTTTGGTTCATGTTTTCTACTCCTATACTTTCTAATGGTGGGACCACCCGTGGGCTCCCTATTAGTTGCTTTCTTAATTATGTTGAGGACAGCAGAGAAGGGATTACCGGGCATTACACTGAGAATGCCTTTTTATCTAGTGTTGGTGGTGGCGTTGGGGGCTCTTGGAGCGCTATACGTTCAGTAGGTGCAAAAACTTCAAGTGGCTCTGAAAGTACGGGAGTCATACCATTTATGAAAGTTGTAGATGCGGAAATGCTTGCGTTTTCACAAGGTGTAACAAGGAGAGGCAGTTATGCGGCGTATTTGGATATATCTCATCCTGAAATCGAAGAGTTCTTGGATGTACGTAAGCCCACCGGTGGTGATGTTAATCGAAAGTCTGTTAATCTTCATCATGGTGTGGTGGTTAGCGATGAGTTCATGGCTCTCATAGAAGGAGCTACAAGAGAAGAAGGGTTTGATGACTCTTGGGATCTAATTGACCCACATACACAAAAAGTTACTAAAACAGTTTCTGCTAAAACACTGTGGGTAAAACTAATACAAAATAGAGTGGAGACTGGAGAACCTTACATTATGTTTGGTGATACTGTTCAAGCGGGATTGCCCCTGTGCCAAGCAGAAAAAGGTTTTAAAGTAAATCATTCAAATTTGTGTTCAGAAATAACACTAGCTACAGATGCAATGAGAACGGCAGTATGTTGTTTATCGAGTGTAAATTTAGAAGAGTATGATGAATGGAAAGAGCACAAAGATTTTATCCCTGATCTTATTCGGATGCTTGACAATGTAATTAGTTACTTTGTCGAAAATGCACCGAATACACTCTCAAAAGCTAAATTTAGTGCAGAAATGGAAAGAAGTCTTGGGCTTGGAGCAATGGGGTTCCATGCGTATTTACAAAGACATAACATTCCTTTTGAGAGTCCTATGGCAAAAGGGACTAACTTAAAAATGTTTAAGCATATTAAATCGGAGGCTTTAAATGCTACAAAAACTCTGGCAATGGAGCGTGGTGAAGCCCCTGATGCTGTTGGGTATGGGGTTAGAAATGTTCATCTTTTGGCTGTGGCTCCCAATGCTAGCAGTTCTATTATCTGTGGGAATACTTCTCCTAGTATCGAGCCATACAGGGCTAACGCATTTACGCAAAAAACTAAATCGGGATCATCTCTTTTAAAGAATGAGTACCTTGAGTACGCTTTACAAGAGCTAGATCAAGACACAAACGAAGTATGGAAAAGTATTATTACAAATAACGGATCAGTACAACATCTAGATTTTTTAGACGAATGGACAAAAGACGTTTTTAAAACAGCCGTAGAGTTAGACCAACGCTGGATAATAGAAATGGCGGCGGATAGGCAGGAAGAAATATGTCAGAGTCAGTCTCTAAACATATTCTTTCCTGCAAATGTATCAAAACAAGAGCTTCATGCTATACACATGATGGCATGGAAAAAGAAAGTAAAAACGTTATATTACTTAAGAAGTGAAGCTATAAAAAGAGCAGAGACAGTATCAGACGAAGCACTGCGACAGTACATTTTTGAAAGTATAGACGACGAAGGATGTTTAGCCTGTGAAGGCTAAGATGTGGACTATTTGGAAGTATACTATTGGTAGTTTCTCAGATGAAAAAACAGAAGAGTACGATAATATAGTAGCGATACTGCGCACAGGAATTGTGTTAGTTAATTTTTTAACTTGTTTTTTTATAATGGCAAACGTAGTACATAATTGGTAGAGGACGTGAATGAGTTTATTAGAAGAAAGAAATTATTACAAACCCTTTAATTACCCTTGGGCATTTGAACATTACAAAACTCAACAGCATATGCACTGGCTTCCTGATGAGGTCAATCTTGCGGATGATTTACGTGATTACAGGGAAAAGTTAACTCCTGCAAATAAAAAACTTATAAGTCAAATTTTTAGGTTTTTTACGCAGGCGGATGTAGATGTTTGTTGTGGGTATGCAAAGCATTACTTACCTACATTCAAGCAGCCTGAAGTACGAATGATGTTGTCTGCGTTTGCAGCAATGGAAGCAGTACATCAGGAAGCGTATTCATTGCTTTTGGAAACGCTAGGTTTTGGTGACGAAGAGTATCAAAAATTCTTTGAACACAAGGAAATGTTAGCAAAACATGAGCACTTGAATAATTTTGGTATGGGAACTTCAGTTGATATCGCAAAGACTATGGCTATCTATTCGGCATTTACCGAAGGGGTGCAGCTATTTAGTAGTTTTGCTATCCTGTTGAACTTTCCTCGCCACAACCTTATGAAAGGTATGGGTCAAATTGTTACATGGTCTGTACGAGATGAAACATTGCATGTTGAGGGAATGTGTCAACTGTTTCGTACCTTCATAAAAGAAAACCCTGAGCTATGGACGGATGATCTAAAGTATGAAATTTATTGTGCAGCAGAGCGCACAGTAGAGTTGGAAGATGCTTTTATCGATTTGTGTTTTGAAAATGCCGAAGTACCGGATCTAACACCCGAACAGATAAAAGAGTATATTCGATATATTGCAGATAGAAGGCTACTAGGTCTTGGTATGAAAAAGATATTTGGGAGTGAGCAAAACCCATTACCGTGGTTGGATTACATGTTAAACGGTGTTGAGCACACTAATTTTTTTGAAAACCGTGCAACTGAGTATTCTCGGGCTAGCACGACAGGTAATTGGCAGGACATTTTTAAATGAAATTTGAATTTGAAATAGAACAAGTTAATATT
>MDTC01238049.1_pt1 | contig 16965 bp, 27 predicted proteins | sample 811181 | NCBI WGS metagenome assembly MDTC01 (sample SAMN05326644, study PRJNA326480) | marine metagenome | isolation source: seawater | place: Pacific Ocean: North | collected 2011 | reverse complement strand
TGCAGACAACATTCCTTGACGAACCTCTCTTAGGCCATGCCCAGCGCCCAAAGCCATTAAGCCTTCACGATATAAAGCGTTTGCAAGCACGGTTGCTGTTGTTGTTCCATCTCCAGCTTCTTCCGCTGTTCTTTGAGCTGCTTCTCTAACTAGTTGGACGCCTAAGTTTGCAAACTTGTCTTTTAGGTGGATAGCTCTTGCAACAGTTACGCCGTCTTTAGTCAGTATTGGCTGGGCTGAAGGCTGTTCGATTAAAACGTTATTACCGCTTGGGCCCATTGTAACCTTAACTGCATCTGTTAATTGTTGAACGCCTTTTGATATTTTTTCGCGAGCATCGGTGCCAAACGATACTATCTTATACGTTTGATTAATCATCCTTTTAGCAACCTCTTTGGGTCATTGCTTTCTACAAGATTATCAGGAGCCTCAATAACTCTTCGTTGTTGCGTTATAACATCGACAGCTATGAGGAGATCACCTTGTGAAACAGCGACCTCATTTTCTGTCAATATCCCCATCATCCTTAAGACACGTATCTTATTGTTGGGTAAAGTATTTTCTTCCATCTTTTAAACCTCCGAATGGTCTTGAATAATTTGTCCAAGCCTTATCTGTAATCATACTTTTTAGATTCATTTGCGTAAAGGTATCGCGCAAAGTATCTAGACTATTTACACACCAAGATATTTCTACATCATCAAACTCTTGAGATGTCATTTTTCTAAGCTCTATCATTTCAATATTTTCAAGATATTTTTCCCTGGCTTCAGGCTTAGCCAAGAAGTAGCTTTCAAGAGCGCCGGATTCTGTAAGCATTGTAGTCGCCCTTTTATTACCGATACCCTTAATCCCAGAAATATTATCAGCAGAATCGCCTCTTAAGGCTTTCCAGTTTGCGTAAGGATACTCTGGGGGCTCTCTGTAATCTTTCTTAATTGGATTGTAAAGCTTAACGACGTTGTTTGGTATCTGGCAAAGTTGAATAAAGTCCGTATCACTAGACACGATAATTTTTTCATCATCTTCAGGTAAGGCACGGATCACTAAGTCAGCAATGACGTCATCTGCCTCCATCTCTGGATGTCGCATAACCAAAAATGGAACGCTTTCTTTAATCATATTAATAGACTTTTTTCGTTGCGCCCTAAACCCATCTTTATCATGGTATTCTCTGGTGCCTTTATAATCTGGCTGTAGCTCAAGGCGCTTTTTTGGAATGCCATCCAAAACAAAGTACACACAGTCAGGATTAAACTTTTCTACAATCGGCTTAATACTTCTGAAAAATGTATGCACAATTACATGGTCATAGTTCCTTCGAAAGCATGCATGTCTTGCTCTGAAAAGTAGGTTATTAGCGTCGAGTATTAAGTGTTTCATTCTGCACCATCCATCTTTAGTCTTGCTTTTCGACCATTACCTAAGTCTACTTCTGCGTAATCTGTTGACGAGCCTTTTTTAGACTTTTTCTTTAGAGGCCTTTCAGCTGCAGGAATATGCCAGGTTTCTTGCTCTAAAGCTTCTTCTTTTATATCTTCTTCTTGATTTGTAACACCGAATATTGAAGCAGCAGAAAAAGCAGACTCGCAAAGACCTGCTATCGCTACTGTTGCTCTATTAACCATAAAGTCTTTCATTTCGTTAGTTGTTTGAAAAATTGAGACCTTATCTGGATCGACCTCTATGTTCTTTAATTCGCCGCCAGAGCCAGGGACCGATATCACATACGTAGACTTTGATCCGTCAATAGTCGTTCTATCGATTCTTTCCATTACCTGTGCAGGCAGGACTCTCTCTGTTTTATTATGTAAAAAATAAACCACGCTGCCTACTGAAAAATTAGAAGAGCTCATTAATTTTCTCCAGTTGTATGTTGTATGAATCTGGTTTATTATACCACATCTGAGCTTTTTGTTCAGCTGTTCTTTTGGCAGGAATTGTAGTGCTTTTCTTTGCTGCTAAAGTATATTTTTCTATCCATTGATTTCTTAGGTTCGTAAATCCACCAATGATCGGCGTGCACTTTTTAAATGCTGAGGATTTTCTTAGTCTTGCCTTTCCTCTAGACCCAGGAGAAGGATCATGAAAATCATCAGGTACTAGATCTTCGAACAAGAACACGGCTGCTTCGCTATGTGATCGATCAAAAAGTAGGTATAGGAAGTCGCATGAGCCTTTACGCTCAAGTGTTGCCTTATCAGCTTGCAAAGACCAAGAGCCTTTCTTGCCTTGGCAAACCACTTTGCATTCAACCTCTTTGCCGTCCATACTGTCGATTACAATGTCAGCCATACCTGTACGACCATCGTTGGAACACTCACCAACAATAGAACCAATAGCTTTCGCAAAGAAATGCTCTTGAGCTGCTGAAATTAGAATATTTTTTCGACCAACATCACGATCAATATCGATCCCGTATTTACCGTACACATCACTCAGCTCAGTAAACAAGCACTTGATGTTCTTGATCGCATTAATCGAAGAATTTCTGTCTAAATACTCTCCCATAACCACACTCCTTGCTATTATTAGCTATGGTCTTATTATACCATAAGGAGCTTGGATTTACACGGGATTCAATTATGAACCAATTTTCTCTCTGATACTTTCAGTTATCTTTTTACCTTTTTCCGTCGCTTCGGATAAAGGCTCAAGACCTAAGGCTCTTCTTACTGTGTCATAAACTTCTGTTGGCAAGTTGTCTCGTAAAGTATTCATATTACCGTACTGGTGTAGATCTAATTCTACAATTGGTAACGGGTCGCCCGAAGGACCTATTTCTTCTTCACCTGTTTCGCTTGACTCAAAGATGAATAATACTCTTGGCATTGATTGATCAGCTGGGACTGAAATAAACGGAATATGGGATGTCATACCGTCTTCCATTTCTTCATAATAGATTTCGGGTACCCATGACTTTTGGTTTTGGTTCATTAAAAAGCTCCTGTAATGTTTCATTATATTGAAGTCAATACAGAAATAAAAGCGAATTATAGGGCAAGTAAATCATCTCTAAATTTAAAAATTAAATCAGCGTATTGTTTACCTCTTGAACTCAATGAGGATAGCTTACTTAATTCATCTTTAGACATCTCAGCGACAAACCCAAGTAAGTCACCTGCGGAAGCTTTTCTTGCGTCATCTACTGCTGAACCGAATATTGTCGCAAGAAGGCCCTTTTCAATTATAGGGAAAAAACTTTCCTTAGGTTCATCCTTAGCAAATCCTTTTGCGTCTGGGTGATTTCTAAGTTGCTCAATTATTTCTTCAGATGCGGAATCATCATTTTGAATTTTTTGAATTTGTTCTTTCATTTCTGATGATGCATCTGCAAACTGCTTAGATAAATCGACGTCTATAGCCTTTAATGCAGTTATTGCACTTTGAGCTTCTTCCATAGTAGTAGCAACAGATAGGGTACCTAAAAGTTGCATTTTGGTCTTTTGTTGCTTTAGGATTTCATCAATCTCAGACTGCTTATCATCCATTAATTCTTCCCAAGCTTTATCAATGTCCTTTTTCGTACCTGACGACTCGAGATAATCATTTGCCATGTCTTCAATTTCTGCTGCTGTTGGTGCGCCTGCTGCCTCAAGCTCTTCTTGCTCAATTAAGATCATTTCAATCTCATCAATCTCATCAAGTCCTTCACCAAAAAAAGCTCTTTTAAGATCAGCCATTAGTCCTGGTGACTTGTCCTTGGCTGTTGACGCGGCTATATTTTGATCTCCTATGCCTAATGTTCCCCCAAAGAAATCTTCAACTTGATCACGAGCAGGCTCTGCTGCGGACCAAGCTAGTTTTGCAGCACTTTTTGTCATAAAATATCCAGGAGCCGCAAAGAATGCCAATGCCTTAGCATCAGGAGAATTAAATATCGCCTCTGTAGACTCCATAGCTTTTGACATTTGATCTGCGTACTTAAGTCTTCTTTGACGATATCTTTCCTTAATATCTGCGCGCTTTTCCGGGTCGAACGTTAAGATATAGTTTGTTACGTCAAATGTGGTAGATGTTATATCTTTCGCAGCTATAAACGCCACCTTAAACACATCAGTAAAAGGCTCTATTAAAGTCTTAAAAATGTCAAGTGTTGGTCCGCCGCCGTAGTTACTATCATCGGTACCCCAAGACAGTTCAGTTAATATGATTTTATTAACAGCATTTTTTATAAATTGTTCAGCTATTTTTTCGTTATTCATCTTGGTACCTCGAGGCTAACGCCAGTCTTCTTTTCATAATTATTGATAATTTTAATCTCTAAGCTATTTAAGCTTTGACGCTTTGTGTCAGGGTCTCTTGTAGAAAACTTTGCACGGTCCCCAGAAGGTATTGATACAAGCACAATCTTTTTTAGATCTAACCATGAGCTTACTTCGCACCTTGTTCCTAAGTCTACAGCAAAATCGATTAATTCATCTGTTTTCATTACTTTAGTATTCCAGGAATTAACGGTAAAGTTGTTTTTTGTGCTTGAGCTTTCTCTTGTTCTTGGCTTGGCGCCTTAGTAAGATAGTCGTTACTAACTATTCTATAGTCTTCGCCTAACACTTTTACATAAAGACCCGGGTGTAAACTAGGGTCTATTATCGAGATACTTCGTATGATTGATTTTGAAAAAACCTCCGCTGTATCATAAACCGTAGAGCCTTCAGCGATCATACTTAGTCCTTCAGTCAATGTTCCAGAACCAGCGTTATTTGGCAATTTAATAGCTGGTGAAAAGAGAACCTTAAACCTACCAATAGATTCAGGTATGTTATTTCTAAATTCTTTAAACATACGCTCAATTAAAGGAGAAGAAGATATAGGGTTAGACTTGTTTAGTGAACTAATTCGCACAGCTCTTCTTACCACCACAGAAGAAGAGTTTATTTGTCCCCTTAATCGAATGCTTGGATCAAGAATTTCAAGATGTATCCAGCTAGATGAGCCTGGAGCGAACGGCCACAAAGGGACAAGCCTTTCTTCAACCTCTGTTAAGGCCTCTAAAACAACCTCAGACCTCACTTCATCGTTTATCCTATTTGATATGTCCAGTGCAGATATCGCGGCAGTCCCAAGGTCGTGGGGATGGCGAGCGTAGGTTAGCTTGCCATTAGGTAACATCCTTGCAAAAACCTTAATACATTCATATATCGGAGTAGCAGATATAGACTCATAACAAATCGAGGTTGCGACCTCACGAAATGTATCGCTGTCTAAATCATGAAGTCTTGTATATCGCTGCCTCAACATGGTACATCCCTACTACTTCTTTAATACAGCTACTTTTTGGGCGGCTCTTAATTTTTGACGAAGATATTTTAAGGTACCATTGAGGCTTGCTCTGTTTGCAGAACCGTGTCCGCATTGATCTCTCGTAAAAGTTGCGTCATCAATTCTAGAAGTTAAATCAGAAACACACTTCTTTGATCCAAAATTAACAAGCTGACCTGACTGGCAGCGGTGCTTATCATCCGATGATAAAGTTTCTAAAACCATCATCTTAAATTTACTTGTATCCGCTACTTCACCGACCATAATTGGTGCCTGATCTCCTGAAGCGTCAACTGACGGCACTGATGATTTTGTGATTTTTTCTTTTTTCTTCTTTAAAGTTACGTCAACACCCATACTTTCAGGTCGTGGTGCGTCTTCTCCCTTAGTGCCACCTGTGAGGATTGCAGCTATAGAACTTAAAAAAACGTATAATGACTTTTCTTCTGGCTGCCCTAGCTTGTCGAAGTAATCTTTTAGTTGTGCCGAAACGTCCTCATCTTTCAGACTTTTTCCAGCTCTTAGATTATTTATTTGCTTTTTAATAGAATCAAATGAAACTGTCTTTGGCATAGCCTTTGGAGCAGATACCTCAAAGTCTTCCTCACCTTTATCGTCTTCAGTCGGCTCAGGCTTTGGCTTTGGATCAATGTTTTCTTCACCTTCATCTTCACCTTCGTCTGTTAGTCTTTCCTCTTTCTCGTCAGTAGCATCAAGATTATCAGAGGTAATTTCTTTTGCAACAGCATCCTGACGCTGCTTTTCTGACTCAACGTCTTCGCGGAGGATCTTTAAGGCAATTTGGTTAGCTAACGCTTCTATATCAATCATTGTCATTTTTTTCTCCAAGAATACCTTACAGAATTTTGCCATCTTTCAGAATATAGCTTAACACGATGTCTTATCCCATGTGCCTCGTCTGCAGTCTTCTTTTGCTGCTCTTTTTTTGCTTTGGCATTTTTTCGATCTTCAAGGTCTTTTATAAATTTATCAAAAGATGACATCATCGCTCCTAAACGTAATTTGTAGTTGATATGTCTGAGGTGCAGATCTCTTTAGGCTCCACCCCTTTATGTCGCATTTGTTACTTTCAAAGTTATATAGACCTTCGAGACCAATAAATGACTTTGATTCATTATCACGATTATTACAAAGCGATGATATGAACTCTTTTTTTACAGCAGAACACTCAACTATGACAATATATTCTGACTCTTTAGTCATGCTTAACTCTACTAAGTCACCTCTTGCAGCCACAGGTAGACCGTCAGAACCTAAACATGTTATCGATAAACTATCTATCAAGGTCGTGTCTTTAACCTCTTCAGACACAGGAAGAGGCATATCTATTAATTCCTGTAGTGCTTCAGAGACAATAATATTATCAGGGTTAGATAAAACCCGTTCGTATTCTTGGTTGATGACCCTAACGCTATTAGTATCTTCAGTACTCATCACTAAACCCAATTAAAGAAACGTCGTTATACAAAGTGTCACACTCGCTAGCATATTCTTTATCAAGCTCTGTAACCTTATCTAAGTCATGTGTCCACACTTCTACAGTTACCTTTTTTCCTGATATAGTAATTTTAGCATGGTGGCCAGATTTTTCTTCAGCAGACAAAAGTTCTTCTATAAAAAGTGATCTTTGATGCAAGCTATCGAACTTATACGTCCTGTTTAATCTTTCAGGACCATCAGAGTCTAAAAACACCCACTCATTTTTATGAGGCTGTAGAGGCAGATCACTTTGTACCATAAAAGACTCAGGCAAAAGCTTGCGGCCGACGCTTCGGCTTCTTACACTTTCACTCTGTATATAGTCTTTCATTAAAGTGCTGATCTTCATTTCTACTCCGCAGCTGATAAGGATGAAACCAATACCTTCATTTTCTTTGCGTCAGGTAAACCTGCAAAATACTTCGTCGCTCTATCGAGTAAACCAGGTGTCAAGGAACCGAGGTCTTTTTCTTCAATTCCTGCCTGATCAGCGTCTCTTAGCATTTTTTTGTATACGTTGTTTAAGAAGCTTTCCCACATAAACACCCTAAAAGATTTTAGATCATACGCCGACTTAGCCGTCATTAGATCAGTGGCTTCTTCTGCATCGATCAAGTCCAGATTGTGAAGACCTTTCGCGAAGTACTGCATTGCCATTTCTTTTATAGAGTCTATGTCTCCTGGAAAATGTACCATCAACAGTCTTAACTTTTTAAGAGCCTCACCTTCTAATCTTTTTATTCCGGAAGTACTAAGACCCATCTCTTGTGCAAGATCGTGAAGCGTACTTTCGTCTTTTGTAGGCTCAGCTTTTTCAGGCGCAACTCTTTGTTCCATTGACCCTAACTCTTCGTCGGTAGGACCATCTAGATCGTCTAAATCATCGTACTTATTACCATAGGCGTCTGTATCTGGCATCATACCTTGCTCAAGCAAGCTAATTGCTAACTGGTTTCTGATTGCATTTTTAAGTTCTTCAAGTTGATTTTCTTCCACATCATCCTCCGGATTGTCAATAACCTCAATACCTGCTTGTTTGTTATTATCAACAAATTTTCTAAATTTTTCATATGTTTTTTGAACTATCTTTTGTTCATCAGGTAATTCAGTAGCCAAAGCAGCTAAAGCAGAGGACAACTCCTTGTTATTAACAGGAGTATATTCAGGATCATCTACTGGTGGGACCTGATTAGAAAGCTGAGCTGCAGACTGTGGCCCAGGTTCGATTGGCAGATCTAAAATAGGGTCAGATAATTCAACACCGTCATCTTGGCCGGCTCTTAGATTATCCATCGTACCATGCGTAACGTACGTGTCTTCAAATAAGATGGAGTTAACTTTTTTTCTAAAGTCGCTAAAGTTTCTAGACATAACAAAATACCTCACATAATAAGTATGGAGCCGCGAGCTAGTTTTACTATTGCTGAGCGACTTGGTGCATTGCATAGCCGGCGCCGATAGTAACACCGACCCCAGCAACGATTCCGATTATAAATACCCACTCTTGAGATATTTTTGGTCCTATTGCTCTCTTTTCTAAAAAATCTATATATTCCTTTTGAGAAAGCAGCTGTGTTTTATACATATCATCGATGGTAGTGCTAACTGACAAACAGTTTCTTAGCCTTAGATCAACTTCATTAACAGCTAAATCAACCGCTGAGTTTATCCTTGCTTGACAAACGTTACCTTGCTGCTCAAGCCTCGCTGTCATTTCAGCTGCTTGAAGTGTTGGTATTAAGACACCGCTAAAAGGTACGGTTTGGCCTTCTTCAACTGGTGTGGGGGCCTGAGTGTCTTGAGCATAGGACATCGCTGGGTGGATTGTTATTACAAAACAAATCCAAGAGCACATAAGGTTTATAAGTAGTTTCTTCATGTGCAATTTTAAAAAATAGGGGTAGTAAGTAAAAATTACTTTAGCTTTGTAGGACGGCCCATGGCGTTACCAATGACAGTCAACATAGTCAAAAACTCGCCAGTGTTTAAGCCACCCTTATCAACAACATGAACATTGGCCATCTGAGCAGCTCCCCCAGAGCGTAACCATTGCCCAGACCACCTGTGGTGACCGTCTATAATTTCACCATCTGAGGATGCGAATGCGCCTTCCATATCCTGACCAATATTCGCTAGTGCAAACAACATAGATTTTGCGGCTTTAACGTTCGTTTGAGTAGGCTTCATATCACCATTCTTCATAGACTGGTTAGGTGACACATTCAGGTTATCACCTTCGTTTCCTTTGCCTTTTTTAAGAAATAGCTCGGCCTCTCCACTGACCTGTGATAAATCAGCGGCACCACCGTCTCCAAGGTTTGGGGCGCCGGGCATTACCTTAGCTGCTCCTGGGAACGGAAAACGTGGATCTGAACTAATTTCGCTAATCGGTTTTAAACCAGCAAGCTTTCCCCATCTCTCAACTATAAGGTTGCCTGTCTTTCGTGAAGACTCATTTTTCTCTGTATCGGCCTCGCCTCCAGTCTCGTCTTGAACATATTCCTCAAAACTTGCGGTCTTGCCTCCAAAATCAGAACCAATATCGACGTTAAATTCACCCTCTTCATCAAGCGCATCAGAAAGTGCTGAAACATCACCACCTTCAAGCGCAGGCATTTCTGGCTTCGAAAAGCCTTGGGCTGAGCTTAGCTTATCGACCATACCCTTTACACGAGAAGTAAAGGTACCTTTGTCAACAAAAACCTCTGCTGCTTTATCCTTTAATGTTTCTCCCGTGACACCTGCCTTGCCTAAGGCTCCGGAACCCCAACCTGTTGCAGATCCTATCCTATCAAGAAGAGCTTGCGCTTCACCTACATTATCGCCAGTCATGATGTCCCAAACGGCGCCGGCATCCATATCATTAATATCTGATCCAGCGTCAGGGATTGTATGCTCATTGATTACAGCTTTTGACTCGCTTAAAATTAACGAACGAAGATCTGCTGCTGTTAATTTTTTGTTCGTTGTTTTGCTACCTTCATTTAAAAGGGCTTTTCTTAAAGAATATTTATTGTTTTTCATTTGGTCCTTCACTTAAGCAGATTTGACAAAGCGTCAGATATCGCTGCATTGGGGTTATCAGAGCTTAAGAGTTCATTAACTCGTTCTCTTTTTTCGCCCTCTAAAGATATAAGCTTTTGCTTTGCTTCTTCTTCTATGTCCTTGTTATTTTCCAAGAATGTATCGATGTTTTTTTCGTACTCTTTTTGCATCTTTTCTCTAGCTGTCTTTTCAGCTTCAAGAATTTTATCACTTGATTCATTTTTTTTCTTTAGCAACTTTTTACTAGAGTCACCTTTAAAGATAGCCAGTAAGGCAAAGATGCCTAAGAAGAAGCCGACCAGCAGCTCCCACCTTTTTTTGCACCACTCTAAAAGCTTATACCAAACAATGGACATTTACTTTCCGTGCTTCCACGCTATCGCTGCGTCAATAACAGTTTGGCCACCAATATATATCATCGCTATCATTCCCCATGTGTCGCTATCAAGATTAGCCCATGTCAATAATCCTGTTGCTGTTAGGAAAACAAAAAACTTTCTTGAAATAACACGACCAACAATTCTGTCAATAGAACCAAGCTTTTCAGGTGGTAGAATTGTGCTAATTGCTTTTTCTTCTTCTGCTTTGTTTACTTCTGTCATGTTACACTCTCCTATATCAGCTAACCTTAATTATTACGCAGCTTAATGCTCGTACCCATCTGCTGGATCTAGACCATATAATATGGAAGCCTGCTCAGCTTGCTGTAGTATTGAATTAATCAAATCTTGTATTTCGCGGACGTCCCTAGCTACTCCTTCAGACTGCTTTGCAGCTGTAAGAAGACTCGTCTGTATATTCTGCAAGGATATAATTAGAAGCTTGTTTTGTAGCTCTAAGCCTTCTACTTTTTGCTCTAGCTTATTAAGTCGTTTATTTGTTCCAATACCAAACCAACCCATGTCAGTCTCCCTTTATAGAGTCTAAGTTTTCTAATATGTCATATACGCTTTCAGCATCTGTCCCTATTACTTTTCTAAGATCTGATTTACCTTTTTCATCAGCTAATCTATCAACTATCTTTGTTAGCGATGGGTCGCCATTTACAAGTCTAGAAACCAGTCCTTCTATAATCGATTGCATAGAAAGTTTTTTCCTAAATGCTAAGACCCTTAATTCTGCGTGTGTGTCTTTCATAAGGTTTATATGAACAGATTTTCTAGTAACAAAAGAATCGCTCACGCGCCGGTGCCTCCAATTGCGCCAACAGCAATTGGTACCTGTTCCTCTACCTCATCTTCAAGTTCTTTCTTTTCACTCTTAAAACTTATATCGTGTCTGGCTGAAACGATATTCATTACTTCTTGAGCAACGTCCTCGCCGTGTTTATCGATTAGAAAGCTGTTTACCTTAGAAAGTAAAGTTTGTTCTAAATCCAAAAATGCATCGAAATTTAAAATCAATCTTGCTACCTCAGATGCGAACTTGTCTGTATCAATTGCAACGCCACTAGCTTCATTAATAAATAAAGTTTTTAGACTTTTGCTTTCTTTTTGTACTATTGCAGATTTGATTGCGTCAGCCTCTATATCAATAAGCAAGGCCTGTAATTGATCGTCGATAGACTTCTGAAATCTTTGTTCGTCCGCTAAATCAACTTCTGGCTTGTCTTCTTTGGCTTCTTCCTCACCACCAGCATCGTCTTCAGTGGCATCATCCCCACCTTCGTCGTCTTCGGCCTCTTCATCTCCGCCTTCATCATCAGTTGCAAAAGGGTCTTCCTCTTCCTCTTGCTCTGTAAGGAGACGGTATTGCCTTCTAAAGTACTCTTTTAATTGGTCTCTCTTCATTGTTGATCTCCAAGTGGCTTAGACATTATTTTTGAAATTTGATCAGCTCTTTTTACTCTTTGTTCTACAAGGGACCACCGAAGCTCTTTCATCATTGCAAAGATATAGGACTTTCTATCGTCTAAGTAGTCTCTAAAATAAAAGCTGTCTTTTACGCTTAAGCATATTACTGGTATACAATTCATCATTGGACCTACAAGCGAGTCGTCGACAACAACATTCATGTACCTATTTAGCGAGCCGTTATAAACTGTAACAGCGAATCCATTACGCGCGGACATCGCACAAGCTATAAAGTCTTTTTGCCAATCTTCAAAAGTACCAAAGTCTCTAGACAAACGCATATAAACTAACGAATCCATCATAATTTTTGATGTAGGATCAGCAATATTATCAAAGTGAAGTGATGTTAGAAATGCATCATTTAGATTATAGGTCTCAGCGTTCTTAAGTTCTCTAAACTCAGAATCCATGTAGTTCGCTGATGACCGATCAGCAGAATCAAGCTTAGCAGAAATATCATTCGCAACCTTGACTGTTTGCTCAAACTGTCTGATATTTGCGCTGAGTGCTTTTTGGCTTAGTACGTCTGTTTGAATATCATATTTTTTCGGGGAAAGAACAAACGCTTCCGTGAGGTTGCTTTTTTTCTTTTTGTTAGATGAAGCATCAGTGCCTAATGTCTCACTAATAACTTTCATAATTTCTTCATTGCTAATTGACATGTTAGTCTACCTCGTACTCTTTTTCAAATTCTGATTGATCTATAATAAAGACAGTTTCGTTAGGGTCTTGAGCTTCTTCAGTTTCTGGTGGTACCTGCATTTCTTCATCTGTATATGATTTCTTGAATAGGCTTGGAGGATCTTGTTCACCTAAGACTTCTTCATCACGTGGCTCTCCTAAAAGTGATCTTTCTTCAGGTGCAGGTTCCACTCTTGGGGTTTCAGGTGTTCTTAAATGAATTTTTACGTCTCCAGAGTCATCGTCGATTTTGTCAATAGTATACTCAAATCCGGAATCCTTATGACGAACCTTAAGGTCAGGAGACAATATCATTTTTCCACCATCATCAAATACCTCTGCCTCACCAATTACGCTATTAAGTCTTTTAGAATATTCATTTCTAAAAACTTCTAGAATAAATGTTGTATCAACCTTAGACATTTATTTATTCTCCATACCGGCCAACGTTTGCCATCTTTTTGATTCGATCAAGACACCTTGCATTGCGAATCGATTGTTTAGATAATTGAAGACTGACTTTCTAATCATTCCTCTTGTTATTGTTTTATTTGACTCAGAAGTCTTTTTAAGCATAATAGATGCAATTTGAGGAACTATTTTTTCCAAAGCATCAAAGTTTTTCTTTGCAAACCTCTTACTCTTCATAAGCGTTTCCTCATGCTCTTCACGCCATGCTTGAACTGCTGAAGTTACCTCACCCTCAACAGCCTTAGCGGCGTCCTCTAAAGAAACACCAACGATATCTTTAAGGTCGGCTAATCTATTCTTTGCCTTAAGGGCTGCTTGAGATGTTTTTGATAGTCCACTTGACCAGTTGTCCAAAGCCTTCGCCATCGCTACAGCTGGTGGTTCAGATGACGCCGCTGCTTCTTTTGCTGCATCTTTTAGTTCTGCAGTCGCGGCCTCAACTTCTTTTTCTGCTTCTTCTTCGCTAGCAATCGGTATTCCATCTTCAGTTTCTGCGCCTTCGCCACCAGCATCGCCACCTTCTTCATCACCAACTTCTTTAAGGTTTTCTTGTGCTGTTTTAAGCGCAGCCATTACTGCTTCAAGATCTAAGTCTTCATCTTCGTCAATAAGTTTTTGCAATGCCTCTGGATCTTTGAGAACATCAGCTAATTTACTGGGATCTACACCAAGCTCTTTAGCTGGCTCTTCAATCGCTTCAATCGCTTGCTCTTCGTTGGATTCCAGATCCGCTTCGAGCTCTTTAGCAACTGCTGCCGTAGCCGTATCAAGTTCCTTCTCTTGCTTATCGGTTGGTCCGGCACCTCCGGCGCCAGCAGCTGTTAACTCAGTTGTCTCGGTACCAGCGTCAGTTGCGACACCAGTGAGCTGCTGAACTTCTTTTGCTACGTCAACGTCCATGAGTGCGTCGTAAGGGGTAGCCTTTATTGCATCAGCCAATAATCCTGCGTCGACAATACGGCCAGTCTTATCAGCTTTAAACATTCCGCCAATAAATGCCATTGCTTTTTTAAAGAACCCACCAGAAGTTTCTTTTTCGGCTGCCTTTGAACCACCAGCCCATGCCTTATCAAACCACTTCGGTATTTGATACGCTTGGTCGACACCCTTATCAAGCTTACTAAGGTCAGGAAAATTTTCTATACCATCAGATAAAGAAGCTATTGTTTCTGTACCTTTATCACCAACATCACTCTTAAAATTGGAAAGGTTCTTCTTCATTGTATCGACTAAAGATACGATGGCGGATGTTTCAGCGGTTAGGCTTTGGAGCTTTTTGGTGTACTCAGTTGAAGCCTTTGCAAGTTTTTTAGTTTCCCCGCTCAGCGCCATTTGGGCTATTTGCTTTGTACCAAGACCATCAACTGATGAGTTTAAGGCAGCGAAAACTGGTTTCCATCCGTCGCCTGCGGGGGCTAGCCTTTTTTCTAAAGAAGTTATTACAGACGCTATTTCTTTAGACGCCGCTTCAAGCTCTTTAGCATCTTCGCTAGTAAACTCTTCAACCAACAAGACGCCATCCGTGGCGCCTTCGTTGATCGCTGCTGTCATTAAGTCACTTGATTTAGACTTGTAGATTGTTTGCACACAATTATAGGCAATGCGCTCGATTAGGTTGTTGTTCATTCGTTAAACTCCGAAGAAAGTCATGTATCATCCATTAAATATACACCCCAAGTCAGTCTTGCTTAGGGCAATATTGCCTAACTTTTACCCCTGCCGAATTTAATAGGTCAAGGCCTGACGTATCTCTGTATTTTTCTTGATAAATAACTTCAGATATTCCACCGTTTATAATGGCTTTAGCACAGCCCCTACATGGGCTAAGAGTTAAGTACATTATTTTGTCATTGGGATTATTATAATCAAGTTTGATAAGAGCGTTAATTTCTGCATGAATCATTCCTGATTCTCCAGGGGTCTGGGACTCTACCTCATTTGGGCCACCTGAATAATTTCCATTATAGCCAATTGCTAAGACCTGTGTATTGGAGTCTGTTACTATAACTGACCCCACCTGATATCGTGGATCATATGACCTCTTTGCGATTAGTCCGGCAAAGTTCATCCATATTTCATCCCAATCAGGCCTAGACATCTTGCTCTTCCTCTGGCGCTTCATTTCCTAAGCAGTCCCACCCAAGACGTCTATTACGTGCAAATAACTCCAAATAAGGACCTGTAGATCGACTTTCTATTAACTCATAAATTTCTTTAGGCTTTGCGCTGTGACGAGTTGGCTTGATAAGTGAGCTGCCCAATAACGTTGGACAATTATTAACTTCAGTTCTTACAGAAAAGCCGCGGCCTCTTGTCGCGAACAAGCATATTTCGTGCTGTCCACGGAAATATCGTCCTAACCCGAAACTTGGCTTAGCCCAAACAAGGTTCGTGATATATTTGAACCCTAAATGGTCAATAATCCTAAGGCCCTCTGCAAGATGATTATTGGCAACCCACATGTACATATGTGCATCTTTAGCAACACGACCGGCAAGCATTTCTGACATTACCTTTTTAATCTCTTTCTCTTTCAAGATTTCGTAATGCTTATCTGCGCCACGCTTTGACTTACCTCCTCCTCTTTGATACCACGGAGGATCTGCCATAATTGTGGAATACAACTTATTACTCATTAGAACCCTTACTTTTTGGTGTTGTTTTTGTTGTTTTTGATCTTCTTGTTCTTGTTGTCTTTTTTGGAACATCAAAAATGTCTTCTATATGTTTTCCAGCCGGCAGCTGGAAGCCTGCGGCTTTTTTATGACCACCGCCGCCGAATCTTGATGATATTTCAGCTACATCCACTGTATCGTGAAAAGCCCTTAGACTAACCTTTGTGTGTTTTGCTTCATGGTCCCAAAACCAAATCAAAGCAAAATCGCAATCAGAAGCTAATCGGGCACCGATTTCAGACATCCAATGAGAAGCGTTTACTACCAAGACACCTTTACCATCCATTTTACGAGGCTGTGCTTTTTCGCAGACTTTTTTCACCACCGTCTTGCTATAAGCCAGAATGTAAGAACCGCGCTTTACAGCATCATCAAAAACAGAGTCGTCTTCAAACTTTTCAAATTCTTCAAACTCGAAAGGAACCATATCGAATGCTGCTGCAAACTCCTTAGAGTAAGGTAACTCCCATTTCCATAAATCTCTATCTTGGATATATTGGATAAACTTTGGTGGCTCTTTTCCAGGATGAAAGAATTCCCATGAAAGCATAGCGCCGCTTTTTGTCATATCAAAATGCGTATTAGTAATATCATGAAGCTCTACCATCGCAGATTTATGATGATCAATGACCAATAGACTATTCGCTTCTTCAATCATTTTTTTAGTCGTTTTATTGTCAAACGAAAAGTCTAGTATTACTACGTTCTTTCCCTTAATATCAGGGGCTTCAGTACCGTGCTTACATGCAAAATATTCTGCTCTGTTTCCTAAACATTTCCAAGCTGAATATGCGGCTCCAAAACCGTCGGTACAGTCTGCGTGATATATCACGGTTGTCACTGAATTTGGATCCATTGAAGTCATACTTTCTCCATTGTATACGCTGCTTATGAATTTTTCATCGCTGTTTTATTAGTGTTTTAAATATTAGGTTCTTAGCTTTAGCCTCTTTGGTATCGCGTCCATAGTCATCTTCAATAACAACTCTTTGTGCTTGCGAAGATGTAGAAGATATTTCAAATACGATACTATCCTTTAGCGCTGATAACCTATAAGGACAACCAGCCTGAACATTTAATATTCCCCCAGGCTTAATTGTCTTTGCTCTAGAAGGGCAGCGGGCATGGTCACTAAGATGCATTTCATCAGCAAACTCAGCATAAACCTCTCCGGACTGAACATACAATATTTCGCTTTTATGAACATTAAACTTTAAACTAGTTCTATGCCCTTGCTTGATAAAGATTTCTTTTCCATGAAATAAACCCGTCCAGGATATTTCATGACCCCAAGGCATTATTCTTTTTGTTGAAGAACCAACCCAAGCGCTTCGATTCATAAAAGATTCCACCAACCCAGCGTCTTGTTTAAGCCATCCCAAAATTGAACCTGAGGTTTCCACCCAAGCATGCTTTTTGTCTTTTCAATGCTACCCAGTGTTCGCTTAACATCACCCGCTCTTTCAGGGGCATGATTG
>MDTC01001110.1_pt1 | contig 16970 bp, 9 predicted proteins | sample 811181 | NCBI WGS metagenome assembly MDTC01 (sample SAMN05326644, study PRJNA326480) | marine metagenome | isolation source: seawater | place: Pacific Ocean: North | collected 2011 | reverse complement strand
TTATCTTTAGAGTTCAAGTTAGTTTGAGGAAGAGATGCTCCAAAGTGAAAAGGAATATCAGAATCAGGTAATGCCAACATATCTTCTCTTAGTCTGTAGAAAATATCTAATTCAAAACCTAATGCTCCATCCCACAATGTTCCATCAAGACCAATATTTGATATTGCCATAGTCTCCCATGTAACCAATGCATTAGCAAGACCTGCAGATGAAATAATTGGATATGGATTTCCACCAAACAAGTAGAATCCATTAGCAATATTATAACCTGTTAGAAAATCAAAGTTTGAAACAGCGTCATTACCCATTATACCATGAGAAAGTCTTAATTTTAAATTATTCCATGATGTATTATCTTTCATAAAATCCTCTTCAGAAATTCTCCATCCAAAACTAAGTGCTGGAAAAACACCCCATCTTCCGTCAACAGAATATCTTGCAGTCGCATCAGCTCTAACAATAGCTTCAAACAAATATTTGTCTTTCAAATTATAGTTTACCCTTGCAACATAACTAGATCTGGCACTCTCTGAAAAAATCTCAGCATTGTCTTTTTCAGCTTCGGAAGAATAATTTAAATAAGGAGCTTCAAAGGATAATGGATCAGTTCTAGAAGCCATCATATAGTCTCTTTTAAATGATGTTGACTCAGCAACAAATAGTGCTTTTAGTTCACTATTTTCAAATTCTTTTTCATAAGTCAAAGTTAGTTTTGGAAGTAGCTCCATATCTCTGTCAGAATTAACACTGATGTTATCTCTTCTATATGTTCCAAATGGAATATATGCAGCATCACCATCACCAACTGAAGGATCATAAGTATACATCATAAATTGCTTGACAATATTTTTATTCCACTCATTTTGTGATTCCATGTTTAAACTTGCCGTAGCTTCCAAACCAGGTATAAATGGTACATCATATGTTAAACTGACTGCACCTCTTAAGTTATTATCTCTTTCAACAATTGTTCCTGCGGTGTCTTTACGAAGCATGTAAATTGGAGAGTAAGGTGTCGCTGAACCTGCATGAGAAGGATAACTCGGATCAGGATATATTGGTCTGTGAGTAGGTTTACCAGTTGTAAGCCTATTGTACATCTCTACCAATGGAAAGTTAGCTCTGTCGATAGTAGTTTGATAATATGCCATATCAACTTTCGCTGATAAGTTATCTGTGAAATTAACATCTAGATTAGTTCTGATATTATACCTTTCATGAGTATAATCTGCGTCTCTAAATGTACTTTCTGTGTCGGTAAAACCAACGGATATAAAATATCCAATTCCTTTACTTCTTCCTCTAGCGCTAATATTGTGTTGTTTTTGCGGAGTCCAATCTCTGTATGCAGTTTCATACCAGTCAAATCCAGCAAAATCCTCACCAGTTAAATTGTTATATACTCTCTTTCGGCTTGCATCCCAAGATAGATATCCAGGAGCTTCATTCTCAAAACCCAATCCATTCTCTTCAAGAAGAACACCATAATCATGAACACCTAGAGTATTAGGGGTAACAGTAGGGCTGGACCATGTTGATGTTCCGTGATAAGCAAATTTTGCACCCTCTCCTCTATCAGTACCTCTCTTTGTAGTTACTAATATAACTCCATTTCCAGCTCTTGCTCCATAAATTGAAGCCGCACCATCTTTAAGTACAGAAATAGATTCTATATCATTTGGATCAACTTGTCCAAAAGTAGCAACTATACCGTCAACTATTATAAGGGGGGCCTCAAAGTTTCTAATTCTTAATGTTGCAAAATCAGCACCAGGGAGAGCCCCTGCTTGTCTTGTTGATAATCCAGCAACTTGCCCCATCAAAAGCTCACTTGTATTTTGAGCAGGCTTAAGGGTTAGGGCTTCTGAATTTACTGTAGCAACAGCTCCAGTTAATGTTTTCTTTGTTTGAGATCCATATCCAACTACAACTACTTCTTCAAGTTTCGAAACGTCTTCTTGAAGGGTAACTGACATTGAGGAAGATAAATTACTAACTTCCTGTGATAAAAATCCTAAATAACTAAATACTAAAACAGCGTTGCTATCAACAGTTAACTGAAAGTTTCCATCAAAATCACTCACAACACCATTAGTAGTATTCATTTCTACAATACTTACACCGGGAAGTGGATTTCCCTCAGCATCAGAAACATTTCCTGAAACCATTTCTTGAGAGAAAACATTGATTGAAACAAACAGAAAAGTAAAAGACAAAAGCAGACTTAGCAAATTAAATCGTGTGTTTTTCATTGTATACATATTTGTTTGTTTAGTTGACTTTCGAAATTATATAATTAAATGTGAAAGAGTACCTTGATATCTGGGTAATGTTAATGTAATGTTAATTTTTGAAGGTTTTATGGTAATTTATGATAGTGTAAGTGACTATTTAAATGCGAAAATGATAAAATTTTACCCTTAATTTTGAAATCTTAACAATTATGGACCTTATTTTTTTGTAAAAATCAATTTATATTGAAAATATTGAGTTTATTGTAATTCTAAAAAATAGTATATATGGATTTTTCTAATGTTGATTTTGCAGTTTTTATTTTATATGCAATTGTAATCCTTTCCATTGGATTATATGTTTCTAGAAGTAAAGATGGTAAAGCAAAAAGTGCTGAGGATTACTTCTTAGCTGGTAAATCGTTACCGTGGTGGGCTATTGGAGCGTCACTTATAGCTGCTAACATTTCGGCAGAACAATTTATTGGTATGTCAGGCTCGGGTTTTGCACTGGGATTAGCTATTGCTTCTTATGAATGGATGGCAGCAATTACATTATTGGTTGTTGCAAAATATTTTCTACCAATTTTTATAGAAAAAAAACTTTATACAATACCGGAATTTATAGAAAAAAGATTTAGTTCTAATCTCAAAACAATTTTAGCTATGTTTTGGATTGCATTATTTGTATTTGTAAATCTAACAACCGTTCTTTTTTTAGGTGGAAAAGCTTTAGATACAATAATTGGTAGTGGAGACGGAGGGATTTTAATAAATAGTATAATAGGCTTAGCATTATTTGCGGCAGCCTACTCGCTTTGGGGTGGATTGGCAGCTGTTGCCTGGACAGATGTCGTTCAAGTTGTTCTACTTATTATTGGTGGATTATTAATGACCTACTTCGCTCTATCTAATGTTACAGAAAGTGGAAGTTTCATAGATGGAATAGCTCATGTTTATAATACTGCACCCGAACGTTTTTCGATGATTCTTTCAAAGGGTGAAATTATAACCCCTAACGGAAGAGACGCCTGGTGGGATTTACCTGGTCTTGCTGTTTTAATTGGCGGAATGTGGGTTGCAAATTTATACTACTGGGGATTTAATCAATACATAATTCAGAGAACATTAGCAGCAAAAAACTTAAGAGAGGGTCAAAAAGGAATTGTATTTGCTGCATTTTTAAAGTTAATAATACCTGTTATTGTTGTTTTACCTGGAATTATTGCATATGTAATGAATTTAGATCCTTCAACTGGTTCTTTAAATATTGACCTTTTAGCAACTGAGGGCTTTTTAGGTAATTCAGGAAATATTGCAAATGATAATGCTGCACCGTGGCTAATTAAGAATTTTGTTCCAGTTGGATTGAAAGGTTTAATTTTAGCTGCCCTTGCTGCTGCAATTGTATCATCACTTGCTTCAATGGTAAATTCAACTTCTACAATATTTACTATGGATATTTATAAATCTTTAATAAATAAAAAAGCGAATGATGTAAAAATGGTTCAAGTAGGTAGATTAACAGGTCTTGTTGCCTTAATAATTGCAACCATAATAGCACCTCAACTTGGTAGCTTAGGTCAAGTTTTTCAATTTATTCAAGAATATACTGGAGTTGTAAGTCCAGGTATTTTAGCTGTATTTTTAATGGGGCTATTTTATAAAAAAGCAACTAACAATGCATCTATTTGGGGAGTAATTTTATCCATTCCTATTGCAATGTATTTTAAAGTTGCACCTAATGCTTGGAGCGACTCTATAATTTTCTTAAACCTCCCTTTTATGCATCAAATGATGTTAACATGCTTGGGAACTTTATTTGTAATATTTATTATAAGTAACGTAGAAAATAAAGGTGATGATCCAAAAGGTATTGTGTTAAGTAAAAAACTTTTTGAAACTGACAAGACATTCAACTTAGCTGCATTTGCAGTCTTACTTATTACAGCATTATTGTATGCTTTATTTTGGTAATTGATATGAAAAAATATATTGTTATAGTCGTTGCTCTGCTTTTAAACTCTTGTAATTTCAAAGTAGATAAAAAACCTAATATTTTATGGATAGTTTCCGAAGATAATTCAATCCATTATATGGACCTTTATTCAAAGGGTGGTGCAAAAATGCCAAATGTATCTAATCTAGCTTCCGATGGGATAGTTTTTGAAAATACATTTTCAAATGCTCCTGTTTGCTCAGTTGCAAGAAGTACACTAATAACCGGTGTTTATGCTCCTAGAATTGGTACACAGTTCCACAGAAGAATGTCATTAGTAAAATTACCAAACAATATAAAACCTCTTCCTGTATATATGAAAGAAGCCGGTTATTATACAACAAACAATTCAAAAGAAGATTATAATTTTATAAAGGAAGGGGAAATATGGGACGAATCCTCTGGCAAAGCCACATATAAAAACAGGGAAGATGGACAGCCTTTTTTCCATGTTGAAAACCTTCATAATACTCATGAGGGCCAATTACATTTTGACGAGAATCATCTTAAAAATGCTCTAAAAACTAACAACTTAGATAGTATTAAACCATTCCCCTATCATCCAGATACCCCAACCTTCAGATATACTCAATCTTTATATCATAGCCATCATTTAGATATAGATACAGAAATTGGAAAAATTATTAAAAATCTTGAAAAAGAAGGGCTGCTTGATGAAACTATAATATTTTATTATGGTGATCACGGTGGAGTTTTACCAAGAAGTAAAGGATATATCTATGAAAGCGGATTAAATGTTCCTCTAGTTGTTAGGGTTCCAGAAAAATGGAAAAAATTATCCCCATTTAAGTCAGGTTATAGAACCTCCACCTTCGTAGAGTTCGTTGATCTAGCACCAACTGTTCTGTCACTTGCTGGAATTAATATACCCAAGTCTATAGATGGAAAACCCTTTTTGGGAAAAAATTTAGAGAAAGTTGAACTAGAAAAGCAAAATACAACTTTTGCTTATGCTGATAGGTTTGATGAAAAATATGATATGGTGAGATCAATTAGAAAAGGTAAGTATAAATATATTAGAAATTATCAACCATTCAATGTTGATGGTTTGTACAACTATTACAGGTATAAAATGCTTGCCTACAAAGAATGGTATAAGCTTTTTAAAGAAGGTAAATTAGATACTATTCAAAGCCAATTTTTTAGACCAAGATTACCAGAATCTCTTTATAATATTGAAGAGGACCCTCACGAAACTAAAAACTTAGCTCAGGACAATAATTATGTAGAAATATTAAAAAGTTTAAGGGAAGAATTAAATAATCATTTAATAAAAATTAATGATCTGAGCTTTATTCCAGAGCCTTATTTATTAAAAAATGGGCTTGATGACATTGAAGATTACTCGAACAAAAATAAGGAATTAATTCAAAAACTAATTGAAGTTGCTGACCTGTCTTTACATGATTATGATGAGGTTTCTGTAAAGATTAGAGATGCATTGGTGGATAGTAATCCTTGGGTTAGATATTGGGGATTAATAGTAAACACAATTTATGGGAAAAAGGGTGTAGAAAACAAAGATATAATTGATTTTATTTTTGAAAATGATTCCGAAAATTTAGTTAGAATGAGAGCTGCAGAATACATGTTACTTAATAACATTAAAATAAGTGATTCAAAAATAAATTCTCTTTTAAAAAGCTCGAAATTTGAAGCTGAGGCTAACCTCATGCTAAATACTCTAGCTAATATTAAAACTAAAAATTCGAATTACAAGCTAGAACTTAAAAAGGATGTATACCCTGATAATTGGTTCCCTCCAGTTAGAGAAGAAAACGCATTGGTAAATAGAAGAATGAATTATTTAACTGAAAATGAATAACCCATCCCTAAAAAAAATAAGTTTTTTATTATCAATTTTTCTTATACTTTCTTGTAATAATGATAGTTTAAAAAAACCAAATATTATTTTAATTGTAGCCGATGATTTGGGTTGGTCTGATTTATCTTACATGGGTTCCAGTTATTATGAAACACCTAATATTGACAAACTATCCAAAAGTGGTATTACATTTATGAATGGTTATGCATCATCTGCAAACTGTGCGCCTAGTAGAGCTACTATGCTATCTGGTAAATATCATACTCATCATGGTATATATACTGTTGGAAACTCCGATAGAGGTAATAAAAAGACTAGAAAACTAATACCTGTCAAAACTGAAACTATTTTAGATTTAGATTTTTTTATAATACCAGAAATGTTAAAAAAATCTAACTATAAAACAGGTCATTTTGGAAAATGGCATATGGGACCAAAAGGATTTTTCCCTGAACAAAGTGGTTTTGATGTTAATATTGGAGGAAATGAACACGGTGGCCCAGGTGGATATTTTTCACCATATGTACGCCCAAATATTACAGATGGGCCAAAGGGTGAATATTTAACTGACAGAATTGGTAATGAAGTTGTTAATTTTATTAATGAAAATCAAAAAGATAATTTCTTTGCTTATGTACCATTTTTTTCGGTTCATACTCCGATAGTATCTAAGCCTGAATTTGAAAAAGATTTTCAAAATAAAGAAAGCAATGAATTTCATAATCGAGCTGATTATGCAGGAATGATAAAATCTTTGGATGAAAATATCGGCAAAATATTAGAAAAAATTGAAGAGCTTAATTTATCAAAAAATACATTAATAATTTTTACCTCTGATAATGGTGGAATAAGGGCTGTTTCAAATCAATACCCGCTAAGAGCTGGCAAAGGATCATATTATGAAGGAGGAATTAAAGTGCCTATTATTTTTTCATGGCAAGGTAAAATAAAAGCTAAGACAAAATCATATGAAAGAGTTAGCAATATTGACTTCTTCCCTACTATTAAAAAAATTATAAATTATGAGGATTCATTAGACTTAGATGGAGAGGATTTAACTCCAATTTTTAATGGTAAAAATTTAAAAGAAAGAGAACTTTATTTTCATTTTCCTATATATTTGGAACCATATGATGTACATGCTGACGACGGAACAGATCCATTATTTAGAACTAGACCTGGATCAGTAATAATAAAAAATGATTGGAAGTTACATCACTACTTTGAGGATAATAAATATGAATTATATAATTTAAAAAATGATAATTCTGAATTAATAAACCTTGTAGATATTCATAAAGAAAAAACCAAAGAACTCTTAAATGACTTAAATAATTGGAGAATAAATAAAAATGCTCCAATTCCAGAGAAATTAAATCCATTTTATGATCAGAAATATGTTGACAGTTTAATATTATTAATTGATAACAATAAAATTTCTGGAAAAGTTAATAAAAACGAAAAAAACTAATGATTTTAATCCCTTTTGAGATTAATATTTAAATCTTTCAGGATTTAGTTCATTGTACTCATCATTTGCCATTAAGCCTAAAAAGGTAGGATCCATTAATGTTTTATACCACTCGTTAAACTTATTATTCAAACTATCATATATCTCTATTTTTTGATTTTTTAAATTTGTTTCTTCAAAAACTTCATTTTTTAAATTATATAAAGCATCTGTCTCTTTATTTTTAATAAACTTAAATTCTCCTGATCTAAGTGCTAATGCTTCAATTCTAAGATTTGGATCGTTCTGCATTAAGTTATTTCTCCAAAATAAAAATTTGTGCGGATCATTTTTATTTTCACCTTTTAAAAATGGAATTAAATTTACACCATGTAATTCATTCTTTGATCTAATTTCTGGAGATGTTATTTCTTTTAGAGTTGCAAAAATATCAAGTGAAATGATTGGCTTTTTAAATACCTGACCTCCTTCAATTTCTTTGGGCCACTGCATAGCAAAGGGAACTCTTATTCCACCTTCAAATAAATTTCCTTTTTTTCCTCTTAACTCACCATTATCTGAATCACCTCTTAATCTTCCACCATTATCAGATAAAAAATAAATAATTGTATTATCGTAAATCCCCTTTTCTTTTAGCTTGGAAATAATATCTCCAACCCCATCGTCTACTGCACTAACCATGGCTGCATAAGTTTTTCTGCTATTTTCTTCGATATGATCGTATCTGTCAAGATATTCTTGAGTTGCTTGTAAAGGGCCGTGAGGAGCATTATAGGCCAAATAAATAAAAAATGGTTTATCGGAGTTTTTATCAATAAAATCAACACTTTCTCTTGATAAAGCGTCTGTCAAATATTCTTTTTCCTCAACTCTTTGATCATCTCTTAAAAGTTTAGTCCTATATGCGGCTCCTTGATTTTTTACTTTTGTTTCATCGGCTAGAGTCCACTCTTGAGGGAAAAATCTATGTCCGCCTGTTAGAAATCCAAAGAAGTGATCAAAACCACGTTTCATTGGACGTAAACTTTCATGAGCTCCTAAATGCCATTTACCTACTGCCAATGTAGTATAGTTAGATAATTTAAGCATGTCAGCCATTGTTTGTTCTGATAATGTAAGACCCATATTAGGATCTTTAGGAGCAAATAATGGATTTTTTCCAAAACCAAATGTGTCTTGATATCTTCCAGTCATTAATCCTGCTCTACTAGGTCCACAAACAGGATATGAAACATATCCATCCGTAAAAAGAACTCCATTTTTAGCAATCGAATCAATATTTGGAGTCATAATTTCAGTTGATCCATTAAATCCAACATCATTGTACCCTAAATCATCTGTTAGAATTAAAACTATGTTGGGAAGATCATTGTTTTTTTTACAAGAAAAACAAAGAATTAAAATTATAAAAAAAATATTTCTCATAGTTTATGTATTTAGCAAAAACAAAACTATAAAATTTAATTTAGAGAAATTTTTAATTAAATACGATCATTAATCATCAATTAACTAATTAAAATCAATTCTTAACATAATATTTAAAAAATTGTATTTTACTTAATATTCAATTAAATTTAACTTGAAACTAACTTTATAAAAGCTATTAACGATGAAATATAATTTTCTTATTCTGCTAATTTTTGCTCTATTTTCCTGCAATAACAATACTGATAAAATAAAACCAAATATCATAATTATATATGCTGATGATTTGGGATATGGTGATGTTAGCTCTTATGGTTTAGGAACTTTAGATACTCCAAATATTGATAAAATTGCAAATAATGGTATCCGATTTACAAATGGATATGCAAGTTCAGCAACATGTAGTCCAAGTAGATATGCTTTGTTGACAGGAACTTATCCGTGGAGAAATAAAAAAGCAAAAATTTTAACTGGAGCAAATTTGATTATTGACACATTAGAAATGACTATTCCTAAGATGCTAAAAACTAAAGGATATGAGACAGGTATTGTTGGAAAATGGCACCTTGGACTCGGAGATTCAAAAATTAATTATAATGAAAAAATAACTCCCGGCCCTAATGAAGTTGGATTCGATCATAGTTTTATAATGGCAGATACTCAAGACAGAGTTCCAACTGTGTATATTGAAAATGGATATGTGGTTAATCTTGATCCAAATGATCCTATTGAAGTTAATTTTGGAAACAATGACTACGGCTTACCTAGTGGAAAAAAGAATAAAGAATTATTAAGTATGATGTGGCACCATGGTCATAACAGTGCAATTGTTAATGGTGTACCAAGAATCGGATACATGAAAGGTGGTGAAAAAGCTAAATGGAGTGATATTGATATGGCTGATAAGTTTTTAGATGAAGCAAAAAAATATATAAATAAAGTTAAAGACAAGCCTTTCTTTTTGTTTTACACTCTACAACAACCTCATGTTCCTAGAACTCCACATCCAAGATTTGAAGGATCCTCAGGAATGGGGCCAAGAGGAGATGTGATCAAAGAAGCTGATTGGTGTATTGGAGAGTTATATGATCATTTGGAGGAAAATAATCTTCTAGAAAATACCATTATTATTATTTCAAGTGATAATGGACCTGTTTTAAATGATGGTTATTTTGATGATGCTGTGGAGAAATTAGGTGATCACACGCCAGCAGGAGAACTTAGAGGAGGAAAATATAGCTTATTTGAGGCAGGAACCAGAGTGCCATTTATTACCTATTGGAAAGGAAAAACAAAGCCACAAGTTTCTGATGAGATTGTGTCACAAATAGATTTTCTTAATTCATTTTCAACGATTGTTGGTTCAGAAATTAATTCTAAAGATGGTGTTGATTTGTCAGATGTGTTTTTTAAAAATATAGGCAATGGCCGTAATGATCTAGTAATTGAGGCTATTAAAAGAACAGCATTAAGAAGTGGTAATTGGGCTATGATTCCACCATATAATGGTCCTGAGAAAAATACTAATGTTAATATTGAACTTGGTAATTCTAAAGAATATAAATTGTTCAATCTTAAAAATGACCTTTCTCAAAAAAATAATCTTGCAAAATCTAATCCTGAAAAACTTCAGGAAATGATTAATATTTATAGTAAAATAATTGGTAATGAGTCAATTGAAATAAAAGAATTAATATTAGAATAAATTTAATTTTTACTCATCAGCTGGTTTCATGTAAATTCTTTTACCATTAATGTCATGAATATCTCCTGGTGTGTATGACTCTTTACGTAATTGAACCTCTTGAAGCTGTCTCCCTATTCCTTTTGGTTTTTTTCTAGCATCTGCTATTCTAAAATTTATATGATTTATTAAAGAATCTAAAACTGATGAATAACTTTCATTATTATTTAGATTAATTAATTCTTCTTTATCTGATTTATGGTCATAAAGTTCATAACCGTATTCTCCATTTTCACCCCATTTTGTTAACCTATATCTTTCTGTTTTAATTGAATATCCTTGAATTCCAGATTCTGAAAAATTAAAACTTCCATGCTGAGAAGCTCTCCATCTTGTTAATGCACTTTCTCTAACTTTATATTTTGGATCTTCGAAAATTGGCCTCAAACTTTCACCCACAACATTTGGGGGAGTTTCAAAATTAGTAAGATCCATTAGAGTTGGATATATATCAATTAATTCTACCGGTGAATTTGATCTTATTCCTTTTTTAACACCAGGACCAGAAAATATTAAGGGAACTCTTGTAGAATTTTCAAATAATGTTTGCTTTTGCCAGTGACCATGCTCTCCTAAATGATATCCATGGTCTGAACTGAATACTACAATTGTGTTCTTATCTAGCCCTGTCTTTCTAAGCTTATCAAGTATTCTACCAATTTGGGCGTCAACAAATGTTGTCGTTGCATAATATGCTTCTTTTATCTCTTGTGCTAATTCTTCGTTTGATTTATCATTTAACATTAACTGATCTTGTTTCCACCTTATTGTTTTGACTGCAGGTTCAGGTAAAGTTTCTAAATATTTATCATCAACTCCTGTGTAAGGAATTTCCATTTCATCCATTTCATACATATCAAAATATTTTTTTGGAGCCACATAGGGGGTATGCGGTCTGAACATACCAACTGCTAAAAAAAAGTTTTTTCCATTTTTAGAAAATTTTTCTAATTGTTCAATTGCTTCGGTCGCTGCAATTCCATCTGTTTGCTCTTCATCTTTTCCGTCCGCAGCTAGCCAACTTAAAGTGCCGCCATATTGTCTTGGCCTCAATGTTTTTATCTTATATTCTTCTTCTTTATCTCTTCCATAAGGATTAATTGTATAAGTCCATGTTGAAACATCATCAGTACTTGAAGTTCCTATTGTACTTGGATTTCCATAATGATATATTTTACCTATTCTTACAGACGTATATCCACTCTGTTTGAATCTTTGTCCCAAAGTCACAACATCTGGAACAGTTTGTCTTAAATGAACTTGTAACTTTGTGCTTTTAGTTTGATCTGAGTACATTCCAGTCATAAGTGAAATTCTAGATGGACTACACAAAGGAAATTGATTATGGGCATTTTCAAATAATACACCATCACTGGCTAATTTATCAATATTAGGGCTAATTACTTGTGGATGTCCATAAGATCCCAAATCACAATTTAGGTCATCAGCCATAATAAAAAGAATATTTAAATTTTCGTTATCTATGTCCTGATTTTTTGTTTCACATGAGAAAATAATTAGAGCTGATAGTAGTATTTTTATAGTTGTTTTCATTTTTAAATTTAATTTGTAGGAGATGCATTTTCAATTTGCCTACCTAAACTTTCGGGGTACTTATTAGCTTCAAAAATTCTGTTATTAATAATAATCTTTAAAGAATCTTTTACTTTTTGGTAGTCTGAATCATGTCCTAAATTATTTAGTTCTGATTTATCATTTTTGAGATCATATAATTCAAAGTCTAAATTATCGTTATATAACCACTTAGTAAGCCTATGATCCTTTGTTTTTAAAGAATAACCTTGTGCAGTCCCATTTGGTGTCCAAACACGAAGTTCTGTTAACGCATTATATCTTATTTGAGTTCTATCTCCAGATAAATAAGACTTTAAACTTCTTCCACTTAAAAACTTTGGAGGATCTATGTTTAACATATCCATGATTGTTGGATATAAATCCACTAGTTCTACTGGATCATCAACATTGCCTTTTTTATTATTTACTCCCGGACCTGAAAATATAAGTGGAACTCTAGTGGCATGATTAAATAATGTTCTTTTTTGCCAATGTCCATGTTCTCCAAGATGGTAACCATGATCAGAAGTTAATATAATAATAGTATTTTTATCGAGACCCGTTTCCTCTAATTTATCCAAAACACGTCCAATTTGAGCATCAACGAAACTAGTTGTTGCATAATATGCATGTTTAATTTCCTTAGCTAAATCTTGATCTAAATAATTTTGTACTTTTTTCTCTCTTACTGATTGAGCTGCGGGTATTGGAATAGTTTTCAGGTATTCTTCATTACTTTCAGGAATATAAAAATCTTCAACATTATACATATCGTAGTATTTTTTGGGTGCAACATAAGGAGTGTGAGGTCTAAATAAACCATAAGCTAAAAAGAAATTTTCACCGGTCTTAGCAAACTCGTCTAAAAAACGAATTGTTTCAGTTGCACCAATTCCATCTGTTTGTTCTTCATCTGTGCCATCGGCTTGAAGCCAGCTTAATGTCCCACCATATGCACCCTCTAGTAAAGTATTTATTTTATACTCCTCTCTTTTATCTCTTCCCCATGGGTTAACTGTTCTGTTCCAAGTAAACGGATCATCATGACCAGCTGTTCCAATATCTCTTGGATTGTGGTAATGATAAATTTTACCTACTCTTGCTGAATGATAATTCTCTTTAATTAATTTTTCCCCAAGAGTAACTACATCAGGAATTGTTTGTCGTACATAAAGTCTAAGCGATTTTGATTTTGTTTGATCGGGATAAAGACCAGTCATAAAAGATACTCTAGATGGACCACAGTGTGGATATTGATTATGTGCATCAGTAAAAATCAAGCCTTTTTTTGCAAGTTTATCAATATTTGGTGTTATTGCCTGTGGATCACCATAAGCACCTATCGCGCAATTTAAATCATCTGCAACAATAAAAAGTACATTTAATTTTTCGTTGTTAATTTTATCATTTTTTGTATTACATGAAAAAATAAAAAAAAATAAAAAAATAATTTTGCTAACTGTTTTCATTTTAATAAAGTACAAAATTTTAAAGTTTGTATATATAAACATGGGTAAAATTTAAATTTAATTAACACCATTTCTAATGAATTTTGTCAAAAAGTATCAATAAACTAAAAGGTTTAAATAAATTTTTAGAAAAAAAATATAAAGAAGGGTCATATATGAACTAAAACAATTTTTCTTTTATTAATTTTGTAATGCTAAAAACAAAATATGGTTTTTGATATTGAAATGATTAAAAAAATATATTCTTCCATAAAGAATAAAGTCGATCATGCTAAAAAAGTATGTAATCACCCTTTAACTCTATCAGAAAAAATACTATACTCTCATCTTTGGAATAATTTAAACAAACCTTTTAAAAGAGGAGCTGATTATGTAGATTTTGCTCCAGACAGAATTGCATGTCAAGATGCAACCGCTCAAATGGCATTGCTTCAATTTATGCAAGCTGGCAAGTCTAAAGTAGCAGTTCCAACTACTGTACATTGTGATCATTTAATACAAGCTAGAATTGGTGCTGGTCCAGATTTACAAGAAGCGATAAATTCTAGCAATGAGGTGTTTAATTTTTTAGAATCTGTATCAAATAAATATGGAATAGGATTTTGGAAACCAGGGGCTGGAATTATTCATCAAGTTGTATTAGAAAATTATGCTTTCCCTGGTGGAATGATGATTGGAACTGATTCTCACACTGTCAATGCAGGTGGCTTAGGAATGGTTGCAATTGGCGTTGGAGGTGCAGATGCAGTTGATGTTATGGCAGGAATGGCATGGGAATTAAAATTTCCGAAATTAATTGGTGTTAAGTTAACTGGAAAATTATCTGGATGGACAGCTGCAAAGGATGTAATTTTAAAAGTAGCCGGTATTTTAACTGTTAAAGGTGGTACTGGTGCAATAATCGAATACTTTGGACCTGGTGCTAAGAATTTATCATGTACGGGTAAAGGAACAATATGTAATATGGGTGCTGAAGTTGGAGCAACAACATCAACATTTGGGTATGATGAATCAATGGAAAAATATTTGAGAGCAACTGGAAGAAATGAAATAGCAGATGAGGCAAATAAAATCAAAGACTATTTAACAGGTGATAAAGAAGTTTATGAAAACCCTGAAAAATACTTTGATCAAGTTATTGAAATAAATCTTACAGAGCTGGAACCTCACATAAATGGTCCATTTTCGCCTGACATTGCCACTCCAATTAGTGAAATGACTAAAACATTAGAAAAAAATAATTGGCCTAGGAAAATTGAATGGGGATTAATTGGTTCGTGTACTAACTCATCATATGAAGATTTATCCAGAGCTTCATCAATTGCAGATCAAGCATTACATAAAAATTTATCTACCAAAGCCTTCTTTGGAATTAACCCTGGATCTGAACAAGTACGATATACAGCTGAAAGAGATGGGTTTTTAGATATTTTTAAAAAGTTAGATGCAAAAGTATTTACAAATGCTTGCGGACCATGCATTGGTCAATGGGCAAGAGAAGGTGCTGATAAAAAGGAAAAAAATTCAATTATTCACTCTTTTAATAGAAATTTTGCAAAAAGAGCTGACGGTAACCCAAATACTCATGCATTTGTTGCTTCACCTGAAATTGTAGCAGCGATAGCTATTTCTGGTGATTTAGGTTTTAACCCAACGACTGATTCATTAATTAATGAAAAAGGACAAGAAGTTAAACTTGAGGAACCAACTGGCTGGGAATTACCTCCAAAGGGTTTTGAAGTTGATGAAAGAGGATACATTGAACCTGATGAAGATGGTTCAAATATTGAAGTTAAAATTAATCCTGAATCAAAAAGACTAGAAAAGCTTGAGCCTTTTTCAAGTTGGGATGGTAATAACATAACTGATGCAAAACTTTTAATCAAAGCATTTGGAAAATGTACCACTGATCATATATCAATGGCTGGTCCATGGTTAAGATATAGAGGTCATTTAGATAATATTTCTAATAATTGTTTGATTGGAGCTGTTAATGCTTTTAACAAAAAAACAAATTTTGTAAAAAACCAATTGAACGGTGAATATGGTGGAGTTCCTGAAACTCAGCGTGAGTATAAGAAAAATAATATCCCAACTGTTGTTGTTGGTGATCACAACTATGGTGAGGGTTCATCCAGAGAACATGCTGCAATGGAACCAAGACATTTAGGTGTTAGAGTTGTAATTGTAAAATCTTTTGCTCGTATCCATGAAACAAATTTGAAGAAACAGGGTATGTTAGCACTAACATTTAATAACGAATCTGATTATGATTTAATTCAAGAAGACGATACATTCAATTTTATTGATCTGAAAAACTTCAGCCCTGGGAATGCAATAAAGGTTGAATTAATTCATTCTGATGGTTCTATTGATGTTATAAAAACTAATCATACCTATAATTCTCAACAAATTGATTGGTATAAAGAAGGATCGGCATTAAATCTCATAAAAAAAGGGGCATAAAGCCCCTTATTTTAAAATTTATTTTTTAATTATTCCGCTACTGCAGCAGCTTGAGCAGCTTCAATTGCAGCCGTCATCTCAGAAGTATCATAATGATGATATTCTGCAACAACTTTTCCATCATCACCCCAAACAAAAGTAATATGAGCAGGGAGATTAATTGTTTCACCGCTTAATTTACTTGTTGCATTCCAATTAAACCAAGTTTGAGTGGCAGTTGCAGCATTATTTGCTGGACCTTCGGGGTAATTAATAGTTTGAACCCATGATCCTAAATCTACTTCACCATTAGCACTCCAAGACATAGTGATAGGACTAAAAGTAGCGTGTTGAGCTTCTAGTAAAGGTAAGAACTCATCCATTGTTAGAGGTTCTGTATTATTTAGATAAAACTGTACGTCAGGTGATAACAATGACTTTATAGCTTCCATGTCATTGTTTAGATAATTCTGAAATTGAGTTCTGATTGCATCGGACTTTTCATCATCAAATGTAACTTGAACACCCGTAGATGAGCAGCTAACAAATAAAGCTGCAAAAAATAATAATATATAATTCTTCATAATTTAATTTTTACTTGTTTCTAAATATTGTTCAATTTGAACATTCATTCCATTGACATCCATCCAGTCACTAAAACCAGATATTTTTCCATCATCTCCAAATGTTATTAGTCCATACCATTTATTACCTCCCTCAGCTCCAGTTTCTGTATGTTTCCATTTCCAAACTCCATAAACCCTC
>MDTC01073660.1_pt1 | contig 16971 bp, 18 predicted proteins | sample 811181 | NCBI WGS metagenome assembly MDTC01 (sample SAMN05326644, study PRJNA326480) | marine metagenome | isolation source: seawater | place: Pacific Ocean: North | collected 2011 | reverse complement strand
GATAACAGTACAAAAAAAAGTAAGACATAAATGGACTGCTCTAGAAGATTGTGTGATAGAGGAAATATCAACTAATCATAAAATTGATGATTCTTTTTATGTTGATAAAACAATACACAAGAATCTAAATAGAAAAACTCTGATAGAACATTGGTTTCAAAAATAATTAATGGAAAATATTTGCCGAGACCTTCTCTCTTCATTAGCAGTAAGATTAAATCATGAGCATAATCTATTGCTTCTTGGGGGTAGTGGTTTTTTTGGGAAATCTATAGTTAATTTTCTTATTAAACTAAAAGTTGAATATGAAATTCAAATCAATTTAACAATACTATCTCGTAATGCTAAAAAATTTATGAAGGAGTATAACCTTCAAAGATATAATTGGTTAGAATTCGTTGATAGTGATATCACTAATCTTAAAATAGACCTTAACAAATATTCAAGAATCATTCATGCGGCAACTCCCTCGCATAATATAGACGATATGTCCGCAAAAGATAGATATGAATTTATACTATCATCAACAAATAAAATTATCGAAAAACTCTCTAAATCAAATAATATTCTATTTATTAGTTCAGGAGATGTATATGCTGACTTTTCTAGGAAAAATTCAGAAAGTTCAAATATAAATTCCTCTTCAGACATAAATATGCATGCATACAGCCTTGCAAAAGTGAAATCTGAAAATCTCTTTATAAATATGTCAAAAGACATGGATATACCTGTGAAAATTGCTAGATGCTTTGCGTTTATTGGAGAGTATTTACCCTTGGATGCACATTTTGCAATAGGTAACTTTGTAAAAAACTGTATTGATAATCGTGACATTATCATTAATGGCGACGGCAAAACTATAAGATCTTATATGTACCAAGATGATTTAGCTTATTGGTTATTATATTTATTATATTCAGATAATGCTAATTTAATAACAAATGTAGGTTCTGATGATTCGATTTCTATTTTTGATCTTGCAAAAAAGATAAAACTACTAACAAATTCTGATTCTAAAATAAAAGTATTAAATAATCAGTTAGAAAATACGAGAAGGTTCTATGTCCCAGATATTAAAATAGCCAGAGAAAGCTATCATCTTGCCCCTTGGACATCACTTGATCAATCTATTAAAAAAACATATGAATACCACAAAAATATACAAAAACATAATTTTTGATTTAGATGGAACATTAATTGATTCAGCTCTAGCTATCACTCAATGCTTGGAGAAATCGCTTTTTAATCACAACATACAACCTAGTGTAGCAATCACAAGTTCCCTAATAGGTCCGCCTCTTCAAGACTTGATAGATAAAGTTACTAAGAATATAGATTCTGAAGTTAATTCGAAAATTTGTAAAGAATTTAAATTACTTTATGATAATCATTATTATCAAATGAATAAGATTTTTATTTCTACAGATAATCTTAAAAAATTGAATAATAAATATGATTTATTTCTAGCTACAAATAAAAGGTATGTGCCGACAAAAAATATCGTAAACTTTTTGAAGTGGAATATTTTAATTAAAAAGACTTATACATTAGATAATTCATTAGAATCTATTAAATGTAAATCTGATCTAATTTCATATCTTATAAGGGAGGAAGGCATCAATAGATCAGAGACATTATATGTTGGTGATAGAAAAGATGATATGGAATCATCAATTAATAATTCCATTGATTTTGCTTATGCTACATGGGGATATGAAAGATTTCATCCAGACGATAAAACTATCATCCTAAATTCCCCTGATGATATTTTGAATATTGATAAATTGGTTAAATCATAATGAGTGTCGATAGTCAGTTAGCAAGATTTTTCGGTGTGGGTATTATAAATACAGTATTTGGTTACAGCGTTTATTCTTTAATAATATTTCTCGGCTATTCATTTTTTTTAGCTGCTTTATTATCACAAATAATAGGTACTTTATTTAATTACAAAACAATATCAACTTTTGTCTTTCCTTCAAATAGTGTTAATAGATTATATAGATTCATAATTGTATATATAGCCTCATATGTTATAAATGTCATAACCTTAAGTATATTAATTAATCTTGGATACAATGCTTACGTTTCTGGTGCTATAATCATCATACCGATGGCATTACTAACTTTTTATTTAAATAAACATTTTGTCTTTAACAATGAATAAAAAAACTATAAGCATAATTACTCCATGTTTTAATGAAGAAGAAAATATCTTACCTATATTTGAAGCCATTAAAAAAGAATTTGATAATCTAGATTATGAATATGAACATATTTTTATAGATAATGATTCCGATGATGAGACAGTTAAATTGATAAAAGAATTAACTGTCACTTATACTTATGTAAAATTGATTAAGAATACTAGAAACTTTGGCCCAATAAGTTCTCCTGTACATGGTTTGATTCAGTCTTCAGGAGATGCAAGTATTATGTTAGCATGTGATTTTGAGGATCCTCCTACGTTGATACCACAACTAATAAGAGAGTGGGAAAAAGGTTTTAAAATTGTTCTGGCTGTTAAAAAGGTATCACATGAAAAATTTTTATTTAAGTATCTTAAAAAAGCATACTACAAATTCATGTCACTTATAACTGAGTCAACACACATAGAAAATGCCACTGGCTATGGTCTATATGATAAAAAAGTAATTGGGATAATAAAACAAATAGATGATAAATCACCTTATTTGAGAGGGATTTTAGGCAGAATAGGTTATAAAATTTCTACTGTTCCCTTTACACGAAATAATAGAACAAGGGGTAAGTCGAAACATAATTTTTTCTCTCTTTTTAAGTTTGCCATGCTCGGTGTATCATCTGAGTCTGACTTTCCAATACACTTGATAACATTATTTGGATTCATAGCTTCAGTTATTGGTTTTATCCTCTCTTTACTGTACCTTGTCGTAAAAATACTATATTGGGATAGCTTTGCTGCAGGGATTGCTCCGTTAATTTTAATTGTACTTTTTTTGGGTCTTTACAAGTCTTTACAATAGGTATTATCGGGCAATATGTTAGATCAATATTAAGAAAAATTGATAAAATGCCTCTTGTCATAGAGGAAGAAAGAATAAATTTTGATGACAAACAGGACGAAAGTGATAGATAGTAAGAATTTTAGAGTTTCAGATTATATTGTTGAATGTCTAGTTAATAATGGCGTTAAGGATGTTTTTTTGCTACCCGGAGGTGGGTGCATGCATATAGTAGATAGCTTTGCACTAAATAATAAAATTAATATTATCTCATGCAATCATGAACAAGCCGCATCTATAGCAGCTGAATCTTATGGAAGAGTATCAAAAAAAGCGTCTTTTGGCGTTTGTTGTGTTACTTCAGGTCCAGGAGCAACAAATGCTTTAACCGGCGTTGCAGGAGCATGGATTGAGTCATTGCCGTTATTAGTAATATCTGGCCAGGTTAAAAGAAAAGATATGATCGGCAAAAGAAAAATAAGACAGGGCGGAGTGCAGGAGGTTGACATTACATCAATGATCAAACCTATTTCAAAATTCTCTAGAACTATAATGAATGTCGAAGATGTAAAAGATACAATGGCCATGGTATTTCAGCACTTAAGTGAAGGCAGGAAAGGACCAGTTTGGCTCGATATACCTTTAGATATCCAAGCAGCTCCATATATAAAAAAACACATACCAAAACCTATTTTTAAAATAAAAAAGAGTCTTCGAACTATTGATTTATCCAAATTTAAAAAATCACTAGAGCAATCAAAGAGACCTCTTACAATTGCTGGGCATGGAGTAAGAATTGATGACAGCCAACAATTATTATGTGATTTTATAAAAAAGAATAATATTCCATTATTAGTTACTTGGAACGCAATGGACATGCTTCCTTTCGAACATAAACTATATGCAGGAAGACCGGGTGTAGTTGCAAAGAGATTTGCGAATTTCTCTGTACAAAATTGTGATTTATTAATATCAATAGGATCGAGATTGGACAATGTTATAACAGCTTATAATCCAAAAAACTTTGCGCCTTTGGCAAAAAAATTTATCATTGATATTGATAAAAATGAGCTAGCTAATTGTCAAGTAAATGGTGAAAAATACAATATAGATGCTCACTCTTTTTTATGTGAGGCTAATAAACTCGTAACAAATAAACCAAAGAGAAACGCATGGATTAAACAGATAGCAGACTGGAAAAAGAAATATCAAAATGAATTTTTATCACAAAAGACGACTAATGGAAGATTTACTCATTTCCAAGCAGTTGAGGCACTATCAAATTCACTTCCAGAAAAGGCATTAATTTGTACAGGCAGCTCTGGATTAGCAATTGAGTCATTTTATGTTGGATTTAAAAATAAAAAACATCAGAGAATTTTCCTTACATCGGGACTAGGGGCCATGGGTTATGGATTACCGTCAGCAATTGGAGCATGCGTCGCAAATCAAAGGAAAAGAACATACCTTGTTGAAAGCGACGGTAGTATGCTTCTTAATTTACAAGAATTAGCCACGGTAAGGTCATATTCGTTGCCCCTGACAATTATACTTATGAATAACTCTGGCTATGCTTCAATCAGGAATACACAAAGAAACTACTTTCAAAGCAGATTTGTTGGAACAGGGAAAGAGACAGGTAATTTTTATCCATCATTTAAATCAATATCAAAAGTGTTTGGGCTCAAATATTTCTTGGTTAAAAATGAAGATGATTTATTGAAAGCTATCAATAACAGCAAAAAATATCGACATGCATGTATTATAGATATTATGATAAAAAAAGATGAACAACTTGCTCCAAAAGTATCTGCGATGCCTCAAAAAGACGGGTCAATGATTTCTATGCCATTGGAGGATATGAATCCACTTCTACCTATCAAAGTACTAGAAAACGAGATGCAAAAACAAATTAATGATCTATCTTATGAAATACGTAAAAATAAAGGCTAATTTTGATTAACTCTAAAAAAATTAATTTCATAATCGGCTCAGGCAGATGTGGAACACGTTCATTTTATAGAATGCTTGCAGGTGAACCAAATATCGATATTCATCATGAATATAGAACTGTTGATGTTCAACAAATTGCTGTTCTTTATTATACAAAGATGATTGATTTTGAAGAGTGTTGCGAGAGGCTTAAGGAAATTTATAATTCAGCTATTCACTACAGTAACTCACCTGTATGGATAGATAGTTCTAATAAGTGTTCCTGGCTTATAGATGTACTTCATGAAATATATCCTGAGGCAAATTTTTTAGCACTGATACGTGATGGAAGAAAAGTTGTTTCTAGCTTCTATTATAAATTAAGAGAAGAAATATATGACGATGAATCATGCACTATTTTGAATCAGTGGTTGATGAATTCGTCCAAGCACATGCCTCCCTTGGAAAAGCCATACTGGTGGAACATACCCGTTCAATGTCCTGATAAATATAATAAATTTTCAAATTATGACAGGTTTGAGAGAGTCTGTTTTCACTGGAATGAGATTAATAATTATATAGAAAGTAGTTTCAAAAATATTCCTAACAATCAAAAAATGTATATACGATTTGAGGACTTAGTTGCTGATAATGCAACAATAGATTCTGTGTGTGAGTTTTTATCAATTAAAAAAAATAAAATGTTTTATGATTTTTTACAAAAACCAAGAAATGTTTTTTATCCATTGAACTATCAACTTGGTAAGTCTAAAATAAAAAAATTTGATAAGATTTGTAAAGATACTATGAAAAAATGGGGCTATGATAATTCTGAAGAATATGTCGTTAAATATTAATTATGTATAAATGTGATATTTGTAATAGTGAACTTACAGAGGTTTGTTATAAACCGCATAATAGCCGCTATGACGTAGAAGTATATCAATGTAGTGTCTGTTCTACTGTTCAGTCCAAAAAAAAATTAAAAAATCCTAAAAAATTTAAGACAGTAAGTTGTGATGCTGACTGGGGTAATGTGAGGCACGGAAAATCTCTAAGACTTGATACACTTAAAAAAATCTTTTTTAAAGATTTTAATTTTCTAGATATTAAGACTTGTCTTGATATAGGATCAAGTAGAGGTGATTTTGTAAACTATGCCATTGATGAGAATAGTAGTTTACTGATTGATGCAGTTGAGCCTGACTCTTCAGTTATCGATAACTACCATGCTACTGTAAATATCATTAATGATAGGTTTGAAAACGTTGAACTTAAAAATGATTATTATGACCTTATATACTCTTGTCAAACCTTAGAACATGCATCATCGGCAGATGATATGATTAGGAGATCTAAATCACTTCTAAGCAATAAAGGGCTGATGCTTATAGATATACCTTCAATTGAAATAATAAATGATGAAAAAATAATTGAGGAATTTTTTATTGATAAACATACTTTCCATTTTAATGAAGAAACTTTCGAATATCTTCTAGCCAAAAATGGCTTAAGAGTCCTTAAGAAAGATTATAATAAGTATAATTTATCTGTCCTTTGCTGCAAGGATTCTAAATCTTCTTATTCGTATCCTCCAAAAAAAAATATAAAAAGACTATGCTATCAATATGCAAAAAATAGGGAGCAAAATAGAAAGTTATTGAAATCATTAGTTGATAATAAAATTATGCCTTTAATAAAAAGACAAAAAGTAGCTTTTTGGGGGGCATCGCGTACATTAGATGCTTTAGTAAAGTATGGGGCATTAGATTTATCTAATGCCCATATAATTGTAGATTCATACTTACATGGGAAAATTAAATTGCATGGAAAATATGATATTAAAGAGCCTTCATACTTAAAGCAGTATGAACCAAGTATTGTCTTTGTACTTGCCAGATCGGCAGAAAATGATATTGCTAAAATTGCATATAAAATGGGGATAAGGCATGTGATAAAGTATTCTGAGATTTTTGAACAAGTTATAGTTGATTCAGAAGCATCATGACAGATTCTATAAAATCTAAATGTATTTGGTTAACTGGCCTTCCATGCTCAGGAAAAACAACTATAGCAAATGCCCTTCAAAAAAAAATCAATAATAATGGCCTTATTTCAATCGTTTTAGATGGAGATGAATTGAGATCAACTGTCAATTCAGATCTTAAATTTGATACAGATTCTAGAAATGAAGCAATGAGAAGAGTTGCTCACTTAGCACAACTATTATGTAATCAGAGAATTATAGCTATTGTTTCAGTGATATCACCCTTGTTTAAGCATAGAGAGTATGCAAAAAAACTTTTAACTAAAAATAATTCATTTTATGAAATATATCTGTCTACTGATTTGGAGTGTTGTGAAAAAAGGGATGTAAAGGGCATGTATAAAAAGGCAAGAAATAATGTTATCAAAGATTTTACAGGAATAGGTAGTAAGTTTGAAAAACCTAGGGAACCTTTCTTGTCACTTGATACTAAAGAAATTGATCTTAAAGAAAGTGTGAACATAATTATGGAAAAAATATTCATTAATGAATAATACATTTCAGTTAAGAAATTATTTCAAAAACATAGACAGTATAATTTATTTCTTTTTAATATCTTTTTTCTTTCTGACATTCATAAACAGAGATTTTGCTAATGTTTGCCTCATATTAGTACTCTTATTGTCGATAATTCAATTAAAAGTTGATGATTTAAAACTAATAAAATATCCCATTTTTTTCATAATTATATTCTTTTTATCACTATTTCTAAATTTTCAATCTTTACATACTGAACTTCAAGAATATGATAACTATTTTAGATTAATACTTTGTCTGCCTATCTTTTTTTATTTTATGAAAAATAAAATAAACTACTTATTCTGCAGTCATTTTTTGATTGCATGTAGCACAGGGATTATATTAAAATTTATAATCGCAACTGACGCCTCAATGTATGCTGATAGATACCTAGGATCCTCATCTTCTGCAATTACATACGCGAATATGATTATGACTGTGATAATAGTTCTTATTTATTTCACCCTTGCTAATAGAATATCCAGGATTAAAAATTCATTATTAATTTTATTTTCCTTGGTTATTTTATTATACATATGGTCGCTAACCCTTACTCGTGGTTCTATAATTGGGTTACTCCTTGCATCACTTTTGATTATTTATTTTATAAAAGAGAATAGAGTCTTTGTGTTTTCAGGATTTGTATCTCTTATATTAGCTGTCTATTTTTCACCAGTTGGGGAGAGAATTGATAACTTTTTTATTAATTTAAATAGTATTAATTTTTCTGAAGTTGAAAATTCAACTATAGAAAACAGAAGTCTAAATCAAAGATTTGCGTATACAACTTTTGCTATCGAAAAGATTATAGAGAATCCTCTTTCAGGTATTGGCGCTAGTAATGTTGAAAATACTATGACTCATAACTTTAGGGTTGAGCGTGGAATATTAGTAGGAGTATCAGATCATGTTCATAATGAATATCTCGACATTGCATTAAAATTTGGAGTGATATCGTTAATCTTATATTTTATTATTTGGTTTAGTATATTTCTTGATTTTGTCAGATCTGAAAAAAACTTTCACTCTTATATGCTTATTATGGTAGTAATATCACATATGGGCTATATGCTTACACAATCAATATTCGCACATCACCAAGCTTCAGTATTTTTTATTATCTTAATATATGTTTTATTGCCACATTTATATCAAATTGATAGAAAGACATTATAAATCTCTGATAATATGGAAAAATGAAATTTTGGCATGACAAGAATGTTTTAATTACAGGAAATACTGGATTTAAGGGATCCTGGTTAACATTGTGGCTAAAAGAGATTGGTGCGAATGTCTATGGGTATTCCTTAGCACCAGAAACAAATCCAAATATGTACAAATCATGTAATCTTGATAAAAACTTGACGACATACATCAGCGATATATATGATTTCAAAAAATTAAAGCTATGTATCACTGAAACCCAGCCTGAAATTATATTTCATATGGCAGCACAGCCCTTAGTAATAGAATCTTACCTTAAGCCTTACTATACTTTGAATACAAACATTGTAGGAACATATAATTTATTAGAATCCATCAGAGAAATAGATTCTATTAAAGTTTTAATTAATATCACCACTGATAAAGTCTATGAAAATACTGAAAATAACCATGCATTTAAAGAAACTGATAAACTTGGTGGTGATGATATATATAGTGTCAGTAAAGCTTGTTCGGATCTAATTACAAGTTCTTATAAGAAGTCTTTTTTTACAAATGAAAAAGACAATATTGCGATATCAACCGCAAGATCAGGTAATGTAATAGGTGGAGGAGATTGGGCATCTAATAGATTGGTTCCTGATATCGTAAAATCTGTAAATAAAAATGAACTAGTAAAGATAAGAAATCCTCAATCTACAAGGCCATGGCAACATGTTATCGAGCCTCTTTATGGATACATATTATTAGCAGAACAAATGTATGCAAATGATCCGAATGTTTTTTCCTCTGGATGGAATTTCGGACCAAGCTCAAAACAAGAAGAATCTGTATCATCAGTGTCACAAAAATTATTAAAACTTTATGGAAAAAATGACTTATATTCACCCAGCAGCGAATCATATATTTTTAAAGAATCTGAACTACTTAAGTTAGACTGTACTAAATCAGAGAAGTATCTTTCTTGGAAATCAAATTTAACCATTGATGAAACACTTTCTCTTACTCATGAGTGGTACGCAAGTTATTATAATTCAGAAAACATGTACGATGTTACATATAATCAAATAAAATCATATATGGATAAATTATAGTAATGAAATTGATTAAAACAAGATTTAAAGATGCATTTCTCATCATTCCTACTCATTTTGAGGATTCGCGTGGTTATTTTTATGAATCATTTAATCAAAATGTTTTTGAGGATAATACGAATATACAAATAGAATTTGTGCAAGACAATCACTCGCTCTCGAATAAAAATGTTCTTAGAGGTCTTCATTATCAGAAACCTCCATTTGAACAAGCCAAATTAGTAAGAGTAGTTTCTGGATGTATATATGATGTAATTGTTGATTTAAGGAAAAATTCACAAACATTTGGAATGTGGGAAAGCTATGAGTTAACATCCGAAAATCGGCAACAATTATGGATTCCAAAAGGTTTTGCACATGGATTTTTAAGTATGTCAGATTCTACCCAAGTTATTTATAAAACAGATAATTATTATAATAAAGATTCTGCAATTAGCATTAGATATAATGACCCACATTTAAATATTAAATGGCCTATTGATAATCCAGTTCAGTCAGAAAATGATTTAAAAGGAATATCTTTTTCAAATTTATAATAAAATTATTTTTTTGAGTCAAAACACATAGATTGTGTATAATATATCTAATAATGAAAATAATTATAACAGGTGGTGCTGGATTTATTGGGTCATGTGTTGTGAGATACGCCATTAATAGAGGCGACACTGTTTTAAATATAGATTCATTAACTTATGCATCATGCCTAGACAATCTTGATAGTATTAAAGATTCTGATAAATATTTTTTTGAAAAAATTGATATATGTAATTATCAATCTCTTAAATTTTCAATTAATTCATTTCAGCCTGATGCAATAATTCACCTTGCGGCTGAGAGTCATGTCGATAGATCTATTGGAGCTTCTTTAAATGTTATAGAAACTAATATAATTGGAACATATAATTTAGTTGATATTTTCACAAAATATTGGATTAAAAATAATAAAAACCCTAGTACTAGATTTATACATGTTTCTACAGACGAAGTTTTTGGTGAAGCAAAAAACTCTGAATTATTCACTGAAGATACTGCATATAATCCAAAAAATCCTTATTCAGCATCAAAAGCATCGAGTGATCATCTGGTAAGAGCCTGGGTAAATACGCATAAAACACCTGCATTAATTACAAATTGTTCTAATAATTATGGTCCTTTCCAATTCCCTGAAAAACTCATACCTCTTACAATCAACTCTGTTAGAAATAATAATCGTATACCCATATATGGTAATGGCAAACAGATTAGAGACTGGATTTATGTTGACGATCATGTAGAAGGAGTCTTTAAAGTTTTAGATGATGGAATTATAGGCGACAGTTATAATATTGGTTCTAATAATGAGGTTACTAATATAGATTTAGTAACAAAAATTTGTAATATACTAGATAAAAAACTTGATCTAAAAGAATCATCATTGAAACTTATTGAATTTGTTAAGGATAGGCCGGGTCATGACAAAAGGTATGCTATTAATTCATCTAAAATAAGAAATGAATTGAAATGGAGTCCTAGTTTAGATATTGATGAAGGACTCGATAAAACAATCGATTGGTATTTATCTAATGGGGATTGGTTGGACAAGTTATCAGACAAGGCTATAGTGAAAAACAGATTAGGATAGTCACTAATGAAAATTCTAATTTTTGGCAAAACAGGTCAAGTTGGTAAAGAACTTATTAGAGAAGTAGAAAGGCATAATTTTAGTTACCTGGCTTTAGGCAGAAAGGATGTTAATTTAAGTGATGATAGTCATATTAAGTCTGTTATTAATGATTACAGCCCCGATGTAATAATAAATGCTGCAGCATATACACAAGTCGATGAAGCAGAAAATAATAATAATGAAGCAGATAGAATTAATTCAGAATTCCCTAAAATTCTTGCTAAGATATGTTCTTCAAATGATATAAAATTAATTCATTATTCTACGGATTATATTTTTAATGGGAAATCGATGAAGCCTATTAAAGAATATGATAATCCAATCCCAATAAATTATTATGGGATAACCAAACTTGAAGGTGAAAATAACATACTAAATAATCATAAAAATTATTTTATATTTCGTACTTCTTGGGTTTATTCAATTTATAGTAATAACTTTTTGAGAAAAATCATTGCTCGTGCAAAAGAGACTGACACTTTGTCTATAGTAAATGATCAATTTGGTACGCCTACATCCGCTTCATTCATATCATATATTACTATTTTATTCTTGAAATATCACCCAACTGAATATGGCATCTATAACTTAGTTCCTAACGGTAATACAAACTGGCATTTTTTTGCAAACTATATTATCAATGCATTAAAAAATAATAAGTTGGGCTATAATAGAGTAAAAGAAATAAAACCTATATTATCAACAGAATTTAAAACTTTAGCTGAAAGGCCTCGATACTCAGTTTTAGATAATACAAAAATATCAAAGCTTTTTGATAATAATATTTTGCCATGGGAATTGTATGTCGATCGTACGATTGAGGAACTTATCACTTCTGAACTAATTTAATCAATATGTTGACAATTTCAATAGTCTCACATAATCAACTTCCAATTATGTATGATTTAATTACTGAATTACTAAAGAACATAAATTATAAAATTATCATCACGATAAATATTGAGGAAGATGAAACATTACTAAATAATCTCCCAACTGAGAATCTGAAAATAATAAAAAATAAAAAGCCAGTAGGTTTTCCAGAAAATCACAATAATGCATTTAGGTACTGCTCCACAGATTATTTTTTAATTCTTAATCCAGATGTGCTTCTTAATAATGATCTAGTAGACAATACATTAAATCTAATGATAGAAAAAGAAATATCAATATTATCACCACTGGCTGTTTCTCATGAAGGCACAGTCTTAGATAATTCAAGAAGATTTCCGAAGATATATACACCTTTTCTTCGTTTATTTTCATCAAAGTATAAATCTGACTACCAATTTAGTAATGATAGTATTCATGAAGTTGATTGGATATCAGGCATGTTTATTATGATAGAATCATCTTTATACAGAGACCTCGATGGCTTCGATGAGAGATTTTTTCTTTACTACGATGATGTTGATTTATGTAAGAGAGTACATCAACATGGGTCATCAGTGTATCTCACATCTAAGTATACTGTGATTCATGAAGGTAACAGACTTAGCAAAAAATCATTAAAATATTTTTTAATCCATATCGTTAGTTTACTAAAATATCACTTGAAGCATGGACTATGAATATACAGTGTTTCAAAAAACTAAGAATTAATGTATAATAGTTTAAAATTAAATTATAAACATGAAGACAGATATTGAAATTGCACAAGCAGCTAATTTAGAGAAAATAAGTACTATAGCTTCAAAACTTAACATCCCTGAGGATTCTCTTGAGCCTTTTGGACACTATAAAGCTAAAATTTCCCTCGATTTTTTGAATTCACTTAAAGATAAGCCAGATGGTAAGTTAGTACTTGTCACTGCCATTAGTCCAACACCTGCCGGAGAAGGTAAAACAACCACATCTGTTGGTCTTGGAGATGCGTTAAATAAAATTGGAAAAAAAGCTTTAGTTACAATTCGTGAGCCTTCTTTAGGACCTGTGTTTGGCATGAAAGGCGGTGCAGCCGGAGGAGGTATGTCTCAAGTAATACCTATGGAGGATATAAATCTACATTTTACTGGAGATTTTAATGCGATTCAGCTCGCAAACAACTTACTTGCAGCAATGTTAGATAATCATATTCATCACGGAAATAAATTAAGCATAGATGTTAGAAGAGTGACTTGGAAAAGAGTTTTAGATATGAACGATCGAGCTTTAAGGAGTACCGTTTGTTCTCTTGGCTCTATAGGTAATGGATATCCTCGACAAGATGGCTTTGATATAGTTGTGGCCTCTGAGATAATGGCCATATTTTGCTTAGCTACTTCTATTAAAGATTTAAAAGAAAGATTAGGTAAAATAGTTGTTGCCTATACTAGAGAAAAAAAAGCTGTATTAGCAAAAGATATAAACGCTCATGGGGCTATGACGGTTTTATTAAAAGACGCTATGAAGCCAAATTTAGTACAAACTCTGGAAAATAATCCAGCCATGATACACGGCGGACCTTTTGCAAATATTGCACATGGTTGCAACTCTGTTATTGCAACTAAGGCATCACTAAAATTAGCAGATTATGTAGTCACCGAGGCTGGTTTTGGCGCAGACTTAGGTGCGGAAAAATTCTTAGATATAAAATGCCGAAAAGCAAATCTAAAACCATCAGTTGTTGTGCTTGTGGCTACCATTAGAGCATTAAAGTATCATGGAGGATGTTCTTTAGAAAAGCTAAATGAAGAAAGTACTGATTACTTGTCAAAAGGACTCACAAATCTAGAAAGACATGTTAATAATTTGAAAAATCATTATGGACTTCCGGTAGTAGTTGGTATAAATGGTTTTAGCTTTGATACAGATAAAGAAAAAGATTTACTAAAAGCAAAATCAAAACAGTTAAACGTTCCAATAGTATCCTCAACACATTGGGCAGATGGAGGAGAGGGTGCAAGAGAATTAGCTGAAACTGTTGTAAAAACAATCGATGATTCAGAGAATAATTTCAACTACTTATACCCAGATGAAATGACGTTATGGGAAAAAATGGAGACAATTGCTAAGAAGATTTATGGCGCCTCTTCAATATCAGCTCCAGCTAATGTTAAAAAGCAGATAGATGACTTACAAGAAAATGGATATGGTAAATTTCCCGTATGCGTGGCAAAAACGCAATATTCATTTTCAACAGATCCTACACTTAGAGGGGCGCCCTCTAATCATGATATTCCAATAAGAGAAGTGCGATTATCTGCTGGTGCTGAATTCGTTGTCATGGTTTGTGGCGATGTAATGACAATGCCTGGATTACCTAAAGTTCCAGCCGCAGAGAGAATTGATATTGATGATGCTGGAAATATTATTGGCCTCTTTTAGTAAATATAAAGTTTCTCCATAGTCTTTTATTATAGTATTATTTTACCAGTGGATCTTTTATATCAAGCATTTCAAAACATTATTCAATTTGAAAAGAACTATTTAGAGATAATCATTCTTTCTCTATATATTTCTATCGTAGCCACTTTTTTATCATCAATTATCTCAATATTGGTTGCTAGTTACATCGCTATGAATAGATTTATAGGGAAAAGTTTTTTAATTATTCTAATTAATACACTTATGAGTCTTCCACCTGTGGTAGTTGGTTTAATTCTTTATATAGTTTTTTCAGCTTCAGGAATATTTGGTTCTATAAATATATTATACTCTCCGACAATAATGATAATTGCACAATTTATAATTATTACACCTATAATAATTTCACTTTCACTTAAAAGTTTTATTGATCGTTTTAATTTATTAAAAGAATATTTGATTACACTAAATACTGCTAAAAATAAAATAAGAAATACTATAATTTATGAATCTAGATATGATCTATTAATAATAATTATTACCGGAATGAGTAGGGCATTATCTGAAGTTGGTGCTGTAATAATAGTAGGCGGTAACATAGACCACTTAACAAGAGTAATGACCACTAGTATTGTTCTGGAGACATCAAGAGGTGAGTTGTCTCTAGCTTTAAGTCTTGGCATATCTTTAATTCTCATCGCATTAATAATGAATTTAGCAATTTTAACGGTCAAAAAAAGAGTATTATGAGCTATATATACACTACTAAAAATCTTTCGTATGCTTGTAATAATAAAGAGATAATTAGATCTATTTCATGCAGAATTGAGAGCGGCACAATAACTTCTGTTAAAGGAGCTAATGGTGCTGGTAAGACAACATTTCTAAAGCTGCTTTATGGGCTGTATGATCCTACATCAGGAACCATACTAAGAAATTTTGATACTAAAAATATAAAACTTGCATATATCTTTCAAAATTCTGTATTTTTAAATAGATCTGTTAAAAATAATCTTGAACATGTCTTATATTGCAAAGATATTAAAAAAAATCAATGGAACGATATTATTGAAGATGTGCTTGAACGATTTAAGTTGAATTATATGCTTAATTTGGATATTCAATCATTGTCTGGTGGTGAACTACAGCTATTAGCACTTATTAGAAGCATACTTATTACACCGGATATCTTATTCTATGATGAACCATCGAATAATCTTGATAAAGAAAATGCTCGCTTAGTACTTGATATAATTTCTTCAATTCATGATAAGGGTAGTACTATCATTATAGTTAGCCATGATAATGAATTTTTAAGTTATTTCAAATCTACTCAGATAAATATAGAGAGAGGTTTATTAGTTTGATGAAAAAGGTCATAATATTTCTTATATTTTTTATTGTGCAAATACAAAATTTAGCGATAAGCGATACGTTAATTATTCAATCGACCACATCAACAAGAGATTCTGGATTATATAAGTATTTGCTTCCGCATTATCCAGATTATAAAAAGATAAAAATTAAAGTTGTAGCAGTTGGTACAGGACAAGCAATACTTAATTCTAAAAACTGTGATGGAAATATTCTTATTGTTCATGACAAATCTCGTGAAATTAGATTTATGCAGGATGGTTATGGATTGAAACGACATGAGCTTATGTATAATGACTTTGTTGTAATCGGACCAAAAGAAGATAAATTGGGCATAACCAATTCTAAGTCAATATCAGATGTCTTTTCGAAAATATATGATTATCAACAGACATTTATTTCCAGGTCTGACTCTAGCGGTACACATTCTGCAGAGATGACTGTTTGGAACAATTCAAAATTAGATCCGAGTACATACAGTGGTGAGTGGTATCTTGAATCTGGACAGGGTATGGGGCCATCATTAAATATTGCGATCTCTATGAATGGATTCATTTTTTCTGACAGATCCTCTTGGATGCGTTTTAACAATAAAAGATCTCATAAAATTCTCTACAGTAATCCCGAAGAGCTCAGAAATGATTATGGTATGATTTTAGTGAATTATCATAGATGTAGTAACTTATATCCAGAGCATGCTACAAGACTATATAACTGGTTATCATCCAATGAAGCTGCTAGTTTGATAAACAACTATCGTTTATATGGTGCCCAGGTTTTTTATACACCATAATTACATAATATATATTATACGAACCTAAATATTAATCTAGCATATATAATTGAGATAACCTATCCTAATGTTATATGCACATAAGGCAGCGTGAAAAGGAAGTCGATCTACATCTG
>MDTC01255020.1_pt1 | contig 16972 bp, 10 predicted proteins | sample 811181 | NCBI WGS metagenome assembly MDTC01 (sample SAMN05326644, study PRJNA326480) | marine metagenome | isolation source: seawater | place: Pacific Ocean: North | collected 2011 | reverse complement strand
GCTTTGGTCCTGTGATTATGGTTGGTCGGACATTTCGTATGGGCGGACATGCCACACATGATGAGCGGGAAGCGCGAGAATTATTCGACGACGACCTATATACCTACTGGGGTAAACGTGACCCGGTTGGCATGTATGAAACTTGGCTGACGGAAGACCGGGGCGTCCCAAAGGCGCAATTAGAAGACATCGAGGACAAAACACACGGAGAGATCGAAGCGGCTGCTCGACTTGCAGTCTCTAGACGTGACTCCCACTCCCCTGATCCAGCCACACAGCAGGAGGGCGTCTACGCCCAATGAGTAACACGACCGGCCGACTCTTTAGAGCAACCACCTTTGGCGAATCTCACGGCGAGATGATGGGTGTTGTCATGGATGGATGTCCACCTGGGATAGCCATCGACCTCGACCAGGTTCAAAGGGACCTAGATCGGCGTAGACCCGGTCAAACATCACTGACCACACCGCGAAACGAGCGGGACCAACTGAGGGTGGTATCGGGTCTTTTCGATGGAACGACAACAGGCGCGCCCCTGACCATAGTCTTCGAGAATCAAGACCAGAGGCCCAGAGATTATAAAGACACCAAAGACCTATATAGACCAGGCCATGCCGATTACAGCTACCAGATGCGATACGGCATTCGCGATCACCGCGGTGGAGGCCGCGCGAGCGCCAGAGAGACCGTCTCAAGAGTGGCTGCGGGCGCCATCGGCCGTCAAATACTGCAAACAAGATTTGATTTGGATGTCGTCGCCTGGGTGAGTTCAGTAGGGTCCATCGAAGCGTGCGTAGACGAGGCAAACGTATCTAGACAGGCTGTCGACGCCCATCCCACCCGATGTCCAGATCCGCAGGCCGCTCAGGCCATAGAAGCTCAGATCAACGCTGCAAAAGCCGCGGGTGATACACTTGGTGGATGCGTATCGGCCATCGCAAAAGGCGTGCCCACCGGATGGGGGGCCCCCGTATTCGATAAGCTCGAAGCCGAATTGGCGAAGGCCTGTCTGTCCCTTCCCGCGTGCAAAGGCTTTGAAATCGGGTCCGGTTTCGCGGGGACTCGGATGAAAGGCAGCGAGCATAACGATGAATTTAAAATCGAAGAGGGTCAGGTCAGAAGTTCATCAAATCATGCAGGAGGTGTGCTGGGTGGAATCACGTCCGGCATGCCCATTCAAATGAGGTGCGCCTTCAAGCCCGTATCCACCCATTTCAAACAGCAGCGGACGCTCACCAAAGAATTGGATTCGGTTGAGTTCAAAAACGTGGGGCGACACGACCCATGTGTCTTACCTCGAGCAGTGCCATTGATCGAGGCTGCCATCTGGCTCACGCTCACGGATCACTACTTGATTACACTGTCGCTTGGGCGCATTTAAACCCTAAATTATCGGGTTGGTCATCGGTCTCAGTCTATTCAAAGCAGGCGTTGACCTGCTCACATGACTCCGTCTCTGTCAGACACGCCCATGACTGCCGAGGAATGGCGTCTTCACCCGATGCAACAGCGCAGAAGTATGGACACACACCGTCTGTGGCAAGAGGGTTCTGCTCGGGCAAACAAGGGACTAACGCCGCGCAGGCTGCTTCACAGACGTCATACTCATTCTCGGGCATGCCGGAGCAGATGTTGGCGAGGACCCCAGAGCCGTCCATCTGGCCACTGTCGACCGTAAAGTATGTTACAAAACCAGTTGCCATATCTGACCCACAGTCATTTTGTGTGACTGCATTTTGAACGTCGGCTTCGGCCATATCACCATTGTCTACCAAAAACTCGCATAGCCCGCTGACAGCCTCTCTGATACCGATGTCGAGGCGTGTGCTCTCTGGACATGTTTCCGCAATACACGCCTGGACCTGGTCCCCAAGACTGCGGCAGCTGTCAAGGCGCGGCGGTGGCTGGCTATCATCGAAACATGCAAACACATCACCACACTGATTCTGCTCTGAGACACACGCCCATTGGCTGATCGGTGGGACACCTTCCGTGGAAGCACCACAGAGAAAGCGGCACGTAGGGTAATCGCCAAAACCGCCACCGTCCTCTGGTCGCGTGTCAGCAGGAATACAGACATCTAACTGTTGGCAGGCTGCATCGCAAACGGCCTCTGAATTCACAGGCCCTTCGGAGCAGAGGGGGACAAGCCCGCCCGTACCCTCAGGTCCGTCTTCCGCCAGGATAAAACCCAGAACTGAAGTCACCAGGATGTTATTACATTCTGCATTATCCAGGTTGGACAGCTGACTTTCCGTAAAGTCACCGCGCTGAACGGCCGACGCACAAATGCTACCAAAAAGAAAATCGACCCCCTCGCCAATGGCGCTTGAATTGGGGCAAACCTCGGCAAAGCATCGCCCAGCCAGGTCGACATAATCATCGCAAACTGGGTTCATTGCGACCATATCAGAGCCGCATCGGTCAGCAACCGCGGGGGACTGCTGGGATACACTGTTCACAATGTCGGCACATTCACCCTCGAGGGGCACCTGTTCAAGAAAACCGTCCTGAGACTCGCAGCTCATACGGCAGGCAGCCCGGAGAACAATGGCATTTGCGGCTGGACACACATTGCCTGCGCAATCGACAAAGCGTGCGCAGACGGAATCACAGGTCGCGGGGTCGACTATGTCTGAATCCGCAGACGATCCCATATCGGACATGGCATCAGTCAAACCGCCATCGATGTCTGTTGGGTCTGTAATCATCTCTGCATCTGTGACAGGTGTAGCGGAACCGACGCTGCTGTTCTCTGCTGTACAGCCGGCGACTGTCGCCCCGATTAAAAATACAAATGCCAATAGCCTCATTGAAAATACCTCCACACGCCGAAAGCCGACGGGGACACTAAAGCATAATCAGGGGATCCCTGTCGATGATTTAGGAGGCGCTTAAATCCCGTTTCAACATACGCTGTAATGGGCGCAGCGCCGCAAGCCGAATGTCTTCTGGCACGTCGATGGCTGGCTCTAGGTTTCGCAGCGCCGAATACAGTTTCTCCAGGGTGTTTAATTTCATATGGGGGCACTCGTTACATGCACAATTCGCTTCTGGAGGACCAGGAATCAACGTCTTATCTGGGGCGGCTTTCGCCATCTGATGTAAGATGCCGGATTCGGTCAAAACAATAAATTTGTTTTCGGGAGAATCACGCACATAGTGGAGCAGCGAGGATGTGGACCCGATGTGATGTGCATGCCGCAGGACGTGCGTTTCGCATTCGGGGTGAGCGATAACTTTTGCATCCCGATGCCGGACCATCATTTGCACCAGTTTCTTTTCGCTGAAGACTTCATGGACCTGACAGGTGCCCTGCCAGAGCACCATATCTCGTCCGGTCTGTTCCATGACATATCGGCCTAAGTTACGGTCGGGCGCGAAAATTAACGGTTGGCCAGGGTCGAACAGATTCACAATATCGACGGCATTACTAGACGTACAGATGACATCACTCAGGGCCTTCACACCCGCAGAGCAATTTATGTAACTGACGACTTTATGGCCGGGATGAGCGTCTTTAAATGCCTCGAGCCGGTCAGCCGGGCACGCATCTGCAAGAGAGCAACCGGCAGCTAAATCTGGAAGAACCACGGTTTTGTCTGGATTCACAATTTTCGCAGTTTCGGCCATAAAATGAACGCCTGCGAAAACGATTACGTCAGCCTCCGTTGCAGCCGCCTTCCGGCTCAGCTCCAAAGAGTCACCAACAAAATCCGCGATGTCCTGAATATCAGGGTCCTGGTAGTAATGAGCCAAAATGATGGCGTTCCGCGCTTTCTTAAGCTCATCGATGGCATCAAATAAATCTACGTGGGGATCGACCTCTTGCCCGTCCGAAATTTGGATAAAGCTATCGTCCACTGAGCGTCTCCTACTCTCGGCTTAAAGCACGTACAACCACTGATGCAGCCGTGAGCCCAAAGGTTCCGGTCACGAAGGATGCGCTGCCATCTATTCGAACCCGGCGATCACAGGTCAAAAGGCCATTTTGACCTTGAGGACAGACACAGACAAAGCCTGTTCCTTCATCATAGGCCAGGTCTCTCGGAGCCTGTACAAATTCGGTGCTGTAGATCGCCGGTATCCCCCATGCAGCCCGTCCGCGAGGAAAATTGTGTTTTTCTCTCAGAATCTTGCGGACGTTTACAGCCATACGACAATTTTTTGTTTTATTGAGATCAACGACTTCAATCTGCGTTGGGTCCCAGCGTCCTGCAGCCCCCATGGAGGAGACCAGCGGTACGCCCCTTTGCTTACACGTGGCAATCAGATGACACTTAGCCGTGAATTGGTCGATGGCATCGACCACGAAATCTGGATTACCGTCCAGCAATTCTTCGGAATTCTCAGCTTGATAAAACAGTTTGACAGCCTCTACCGTCGCCATAGGATTAATGCGTCTCAGCCGATCTGCCATCAATCCGACTTTTGGTTTTCCGATATTGCCCTTCATCGCGTGCAGTTGCCGATTACAATTGGTCACACACACGTCGTCGAAATCGACGATCCGAATCCGGCCAACCCCGCTTCGTACGAGGGACTCTGCCGTAAAGCTGCCGACGCCGCCAATACCAAAGACGATCACAAAGCTATCCATGAGAGAGGCCATGCCATCATCACCGGTCAACCGTGCCATGCGGTCAAACCGTCGGTGCAGTTTGTACGCTTTGGTCTGCTTAAAGGTTGCCTCAGGTTCAGCCGTGTTATGAATTTCTATACCGTTCATTCATCACCTCGCAGGTCACTGATAATGGGATTTTGACAGCGTCAAGACCACGCATTGTCTCCAAGAAAAGTCTCACAATTGGTCGCGGATATTCTCAAAATTTCGCTCTCTTCGCACCCTCTAAGTCGTGCGATGTGCTTTGCGACCTCAATTACCACAGCCGGCTCGTTTCGGTCACCCTTGATGATGGGCTGATCCGGCGCGTCACTTTCGATCAGAATCCGATCGGCTGGAATCGCATTTATGAGCCCATATGCACGCTCGGGTTTCATCCGCATTATGCTGGTTCCAAAGCCAATATAGAAACCTAATTTCAGATAAGCCTGCATGACCTCAGTTGAACCGCTGAATGCATGTACCATCCCGGCCGATGGTGCGCAGCCAGTCAGGATATCAAGCGCTGATCCATGACACCCAACAACGTGGAGTATCAAGGGGCAGTTCAGATCCAACGCGAGGTCGATATGCTTCCGGAACGCAAAGCGCTGTATGTCCAATGACGCCCGAAGGGCAAAACGCTTATCAAGACCGGTCTCTCCAATCGCTGCAGGTGGATTTGGCGACGTAAATAGCCCTTCGATATCTCGAAGCCATCTTTCAATATCGGCGCGTTCACTTTTGGCGACAAACACCGGATGGAGGCCAGCCGACCAAACGATACCAGGATATCGGTGCGCCAATTGTTGCTGTCTGGGCCATCCCATCGGCTCGACTCCGCTTATGACAAACCGCTCTACACCATGCGCTCGGGCTCTCTCGATGACGGCAGCGCGATCCTCGTCGAAGGCTTCAAAATCTAAATGGCAATGGGCGTCGATATACATAAGCTCAAGTTTTTTCCACAGCGCTGGTCTCAACCACACGATATATGGGACCATTCACCAATGTTGACATCAGAATCAAGGCGTAAACAGTCGCCGAAGGTCCGAGAGCAAACCATGTATGCATTCTAAACACATCATAGTGTGTTTTCTGCTGACTCTGTTCAGCGGATGCTTCGACCGATCCAGCGGTGGCTCTACTGCCATTCACCGAGTCGTCCCCAACCCGGTGGTGGAAGCTGAGCTCGCGACGCTTAAAGGGATCCGCCTGCCCAAAGATTCGATGATCGTCATCGATGGCCAGAGTGCACTCATTGAACGACGTAGCCCGCGGGACATAGCCTTCCGTGTTCCGAGCCGTGTCGCGCCGGGTCACCGCTTGTTGCTGCTCCGAAGTCCCAGCTTAAAACGCGCCATCAGACACCCGATCGAGGTGATGGGTCCTCATTCAAGAGTGGGTACTCAGCCGCCGGCGGCCATTGACTTTGGTACAGGGACAACCCAGGCGCAGTCTACAGATGCCAATGTCCCGGAGCCCCTTCAGGCCCTCTTCGCCGCCGATCCCGTAACTGAGGGAGCGGTTGCCATCTCCGCTCTTGACCAAATGGCTGGCCAGCTCCAACTGCGGATCAGTCTGCCCGAGTCAGCTCGTCCTGTATGGGGCGCAGCTTTTCACCTTCTTTATGATCCCAACATCATGGTTTTCCGCTCTGTTTCTGACAAGCCCTCTTCACACACCTTTCAGGCTCAAGAGCCACTCTCGGGACGGCTTGCCATTGGCTGGGTTGTCGAAGCAGAGGATCAAGGACAACTGGTCCTAAACTTTGATTTGGTCGGTAGCGGCGAAGCTAGACTCGAATTCCCAGTTCATCACAGGACCCTTCGAGATGTAGACAATACCCCCTTGCCTCAGGTCTCTTGGCTGACTGGAAGTGTTCGCGTCCGAGAGGTCAGTCCATGAAGCGCTACCTGACCGTACTCTTGCTATTTACGTGCACTGCACAAGGCCAGGAGAGACCGCTCGCTAAAGCCTTTTGCGGCCTCGGTGCAACCATGGCCGAGCCGTACCAAGAGAAACGCTTAGACCGCGTAGGTGACTACGATATCGTCAGTCTGGAGGCCCAGTTGTCCACATCAGGTGGTGGTTTCTATGACCGAGCGACCTACCACGTCAATGTCCTTGTTCTGATCGCCATCGAGAACGAAATTTCCTTTTTCATGCCGGGACTCGATGTCGCTGCCGTGACCATCCGGGACTCGAACGGAAATCAAACGTCAGCCTCATTCCGCACGGAACCAGATACTGGACTGGTCTATATCGGCTTGGACATTGGACTGTCAGCAGAGTCCATCGCGACTTTTGGATTCGACGGATCTCTCGCTCTGGAGCGGGTCTGCACGAGTCCACGAAACTGCATCTTAGACGGTGATTATCAGCATCTTGCTACGGCGGGCTGGTATCCAATGAGTGACACATATGCCACCGATGACCGCTTTCACATCCGCACATCTTTAGGCGAGCCAATGGACTCTGATGCCATTGGACGGACCATTGGGGTCACGCCGTCCGACGAGACCGACTCCTTTCAATTTGAAACCGCCACTCGAACGTATCTCCCAGCGGTGATACGCGGCCCCTATCGATTCATCCAAGGGGATGCCGGCTTTCAATTCTTCGCCCCCAAAACCGTCGAAGCGGTCATCTTCAATGAAGATCTTGCCGAGAGCCAGGCGCTCTATGAGAGGCTGTTCGGAGAGATGCCCTTCTCTCCTATCCAAGTCGCCACCATAAGCGATGAAGCCGGCGTAGCCATCGGCGCACAAGCCTTAATTCTGGTCCCGGCTGGGCTCTGGCGTGTCCCCCGCGAGGACCCATTTTTCGAAACCGTATTGGACATCCTCAGCCACGAACTCGCTCATCAATATTTCTTTAATTTAGTCGGCATAACAGACCCTCGTGATGGCTGGATGTCAGAAGGCTTCGCAGAATATGCTGCGAGTCGAGCCTCCGAAATCAGAAATGGAGACCAGCAACATATTATGCGTAACTATTGGTCGTATATGCTCGCCGTCGATGGAGACAATGATGCCCCCATTTACGGTTTAGACGTTCGCGAAAGCCCCATTGTGTACGAAATCCTGTATCACAAAGGAAGTTCAATTCTCGAAATGCTGCGCCGCCGATTGGGGACTGAGTCTTTTGATCAGGCCATCCTTGACTACACTCAGCAATTTGCAAACCAAATCGCGACCACTGCCGAATTTGAGGCCTATCTAAGCGGACAATTCCCCGAGTCCAACATCGAGGATTTCTTTGAGAACTGGGTCTATCGCGATGGCTATCCGGAATTCACTATTCGGGCCAGGCGGCGACGGCTAGATAGCAGCCAACTCACGGTTGAAACATCGGTAAGACTGTCCGCGGGCGCCCCTCCTTTTGTCCTACCTATCCCTATCCGCATCGTTGGCCCCGAGGGCTTTTCACGCGGAAATCTAAACGCCCAGCTATCCGAACAGACCCTGGCGTTAGACGCCTCCGCCTACGGCCTGAAAATCGATCCAGATGTGACATTTTTCCGACGCATTTATCCTGAACCAACCGCCGATCTGAATTTAAACGGAATCGTCGATGGCATGGATTTACTAGATGTGACCCATTCAGCGAATCGGCCGAGACCCGGACTTGGTTGGAATGAAGTGGCTGACGTCAACGGAGACGGCACCATCGATACCCAGGATGTCGACCAGGTGATCGATCAGTTTGGAACCATCAACGCGCCTCGTTAACTTTGAATTGCAGTATGTATTGCCCCAACTGGCTGTCGCCAGAGACGCGCAACGGCAAAACAAAGCGACCCGCCTTATCGGTTCTAGCACCGCCTAGCACGAGCTGCTGACGCGCATGATTGATGGCATATGCTTCGACATAGACGCCAACAGCCGGCGCATTGAGGCGCGTGTTAAGCACCACGCCTGTTATGGAAACAGCCGTTCTCGCCTCCCGCTCGAACGAATAAGCGGCGCTGGGGTTAAGTAATTGAATTTCATAGGGCTCGACGCCATCTGAAACTGGAGCGCGCGACCCATCAGGCGCAGTTAAGTCACCATCAGTCATGTCAGGCGTTTTGGTCGAATGTGTCTCTTTTTTATTTATTGGGGCCTCACCGGTTGGAGGGGTCTTCAACGCGGGTTCTGTTGCTGGCGATACGCCCGGACTTGGTGGTTCTCGCTTCGCTGCGTCCTCGTTTTTCATGAGTTGGTCACCCGTTGATGGCAAGCCGTTCAATCGCACTGGACTATTCGCTGTCTCGGAATGACTCCCACTGACGAGGGCATAGCTGTAGGTTTGACGGTAAGGAGGTGGCTTCGGAAAGGGATCCGCTGGCGGCTCATCTAAGCGACCGCCCTCAGCATTCCGCATAGTGAGCGACGGGGCGACACCGCCCAGATCAATTCGGAGCCAGCCCGATTTTGGCACAAAAATCTCTACGAAAGCATGCGCTTCGTTGTAAACCATACGTGTGGGTACACCGAGATGACGAGCAACGATCATAAAGGCAAAAGCGCGGTGGCGACACACCCCTAACTTCGCGTCAATAATATCATTCAGGATATCATTAACCGCTGGCTTGAGTTGGCCTGCAGAAAAGCTCCTAAAATACTGAACTAGGCGCCGTACACCCGTAGCAAAATCTACCTCCGGGTCAATGCCAATGGTCAGTCTCGCTCGCTCGGCCAAGGATCGAACCGGTCTTGGTAACCGGGTATGAGGCTGCCCTGCCTGGTGACCGATGACAATATCGCTCGGCAAATCTATTCCACCAAAATAAGCGCTGGCCGCATCAACAGTCAGTGCGACATCCACTGCCTGACGCCCCGTACCGTGCACGTAATAATGCCCGGCTTCATCACGATAAAAGAGGGGGGCAGGCCCATCCGACCTGAGTTCAATCAACCTCATATCTGGGGCCACACTTGGAATCCGAACCGGTCTCCCCGATGGCCTCACCCGCAGCCTTGCAGAAAAGCGTCGCCGCTGACCTCGACGCGCGTCCTCCGGACCGATGGGAAGTTGTTTTAATTCTGACTGCGCAAGGTGGAACCGTAAGTCACGGCTCACTGAGTCAAAAACGGAGAAGCGCTTCATGGGCGCCACCGAGGGTTCAAAAAAGACCTCATATGACAAGGCATCATCCGCGCGGGTATGGCGATCAGGTCTAATAAAAGTTCGCCCCTCCAGACCTGTTGCCTTTGGCGGTCCCCTGAGTTCCGCTTGCTGCCTCGCTGTGTCCGGTGGGGTGCCAGGGACATGGCTGGATGCCGGCATAGAGTCGGAATCAGACTCGGAGTCGGATGTCGCCCCCAGAGATGAGGCCCGCTTCAGCAGGCCATCTGAGACCGGTTCATGCATCGGGCGCGCTTGACTCGACGCCGTGACCAAAACTAAAGCAAGCAGTAGACCTGCCGCCGGATGCGCTGACCGCATCGCTCTGACCATTGGAATTGACTGTAGGTGAGACATCATCTCGTACAATGCCTGCGTTCATGCCATTGTTCAACACATGACCAGACTTTGAACGAAGCTCCAGCAGGGGGGGCATCATCTGTGGCATCTGGTCATTAAAATCCGTAAGCACACTGCCTAATGCGCCTATTCAATTACCCGTTTATAGCGGCTGTGCAGCCCATCGACATATCGCAGTCCAAAGCGGTAAAATGGGCTTCAGCCGCTCTGTCCATAAATCTGTTCAAACCAATGATTAGGTCAGATATCGCTTGATAGCCCGGCCCAAGACTCCTAGTGTGCGGTTCGGCGAACCCAGGGGGCAGATGAAGACAGTATGGCTACGATTGCGATCGATGCAATGGGCGGTGACTATGGCGTTTGTGCTGCGACAACCGCGGCCGCTGCCGTCTCCCTTAAGCAAGAGGCCGGCGTCCTACTTGTCGGCGATGAAGGCACCGTTGCGCCTATTCTGCGCAGACTACGCTATGACCCTGGCTACTTAACTGTGCATCATGCCCCAGAGATGATCGAGATGGGCGAAGACCCACGGAAAGCGCTAGCCGCAAAGCCTAATTGTTCAATTGCAACGGCTGCGCAATTGGTGGCATCGGGGTCCGCCGATGCTTTGGTCAGTGCTGGTAATACCGGTGCTTGTATTCTCGCGTGTGCCAAACATTTTACGCGTCTAGATGGAATTTCTCGAACCGCGTTGGCCGCCGTTTTCCCAACGGAGCGACGGCGCGGCGAATCCGATGATCCATTCTCTTTGATTCTAGACGTCGGTGCGACCGTGGATGTGGCTGCGGCTGACTTGGTCGCGTTTGCAAAGATGGGCAGCGCATACGCTCAATGTATTTCGAGAAACTCACGCCCTCGAGTTGCGCTCTTGTCCAATGGCGAAGAGGCCTATAAAGGACGACCCGCGATCATTGAAGCGCATCGCCTTTTGAGGGATGACCCCCGCATCAACTTCATCGGAAATGTCGAGGGCGTCGATTTACCAAGAGGAACGGCCGATGTAGTCGTGACCGATGGTTTCACAGGGAACGTAGTACTCAAAATGCTCGAGGGTATGAGCGAAGCAATTGTCGATTTGGCCAAATATGCATATCGCAGCAAACTCACCTGGAAGGCAGGCTTGTTCATGCTGAGCGGCGGGCTCAAGCAACTCAAAGACCTGACCGATTGGCAGCAGTACGGTGGCGCACCAATTCTGGGATTCGATAATCTCCTCATCAAAGCCCATGGTCGAAGCAACGCTAGGGCGCTTCAAAACGCAATAAAGGTCGCCAATAAGGGCGTCCGAAACGACCTCTGTGGAAAAATTCGAATTCTGATGGGCGAACAGTGAGGCATTTAACGTCCCGTCTGATTTCTGGGCAGCTCCATCTCGTAGCGGCGGCATGGCCAAGCGGGGTTTTACAATGAATGCGCCACATATTTTCAGATGGGACCTCGATAAAACATACCTGAAAACGGAATTCGACACCCTGAAAGATCTCATCAAAACCGCGTTACAAAAGCCCGCTGATAAAGCAAACGTCCCTGGTTCAGCCGAACTACTGCGGGCCTTGAGAACCGATGCAGGCGGCAATGCTGAAATTTACTTTCTCAGCGGTAGCCCCCGGCAAATGGAGGGTATCCTGACGAAGAAGCTTCTTCTCGATGGGGTCGACTTTGAAGGTTTCGTGCTCAAGGACAATCTGCGCAACCTTCTGCGTTTTCGCTTCCGAGCTCTCAAGGAGCAGATCGGATATAAGCTTCCAGCTCTACTTAAATCGCGCGCTAAAGCGACTTTGGATTCACAGGAGACGCTCTTCGGAGATGACGCCGAGCGCGATGCGTTTGTCTATAGTCTTTATGCTGACTTGCTGGCCGAACGCGTCTCCCCAAAAACCCTTGACGATGTCCTCAATATCGCCGGTGTCTACAGCGACTGCCGCGATGCCGTTTATCTTGGCCTAGATAACCTTCAACCCACGGTAGCGGTCGAACGCATTATCATTCACCTGGATCGCCGATCGCCTCCAATTCGATTTGACGCCTACGGCTCACGGGTCGTCCCAGTCTACAATTATTTCCAGGCGGCGTTGGTTTTGTTCGCAGATGGTCGCATCAAGACAAAGACCGTCAATAGAATCGGCGCGGCATTGATCAATTCATATCAATTCACCCTGCCTGTATTGGTGCGCAGTTTTCAGGATGTCCTGAGACGAGGCGCCATTAAAAAAATCGATGCGCAAAAGCTCATAGAACAATCTTTAGATGTGGGTATAGAGTCCGGTCTGGTTGACCCCTTTTACGATGCCTTGAAAGACACTCAGGTCCGCCCCAATGAGACCGGTCAAACCTTTGTGCCAGATTACGCGATGCTTTTGAGGCGTGAACTGGACAGACATCGAATCGAAAAGTCACGTCAGAGATGGCGATTTCTAGGCTAAAAGCATCATATCCCTAAGAAACGTATAGCGACTTCGTTAAATGCATTAAGAGTGCACGCTGCAGACAGATACAAGAATCAAAATTTGTCCGTTCTAACGCTCTACTTTAACACGTGTTTCGTGCTATTCTGACACTGGTGATTCGAACAGGAAGAGCACCATCTGAAAGCAAAAGGACACCGCTATGCGGTGGTTCGAGAGGAAAACATTGAAACACACACGGCTGATCATGATCGCTGTTTTTTTGGCCGCTTGCGGGACCCCCAAAGACAAAGTCACGCTCGTCGCGATGGATTTGATCCCATGCCTTGGGCTAATCGACACGCCTGAACCTCGTCCCAACGAGGATATCCAACCGGTGGACAGTACGTGTCGAGATACCCTCGATTCGAAGATTGATCTAACCAGCCAGGTCAATGTTTGTCTGCTGGTTCGCTTATCCGACTCAGAAAACTATACTGTCCCGTTCAAGTGGCAAGACAGCCGGCTGGGCCCCCCCTTATCCGATGTCCCCATAGAGGCAGGACGGCGTATGAATGCGGCTCTTGTCTTTCTAGGGGAAGGCGGCGGCCGTTCGGTTTGCGAAGGACTGAGTTCAGAGTCCAGCTGTGACGATATACCAAATTGCGTCATTCGACTCAGCCAAGACAACATCATTCCAGATTCTGGTGGCAATACGCTGATTACGTTCACGCGCGAGGTCGAGCGAAATGGTGAACGTAATTACGAGTGCATGTTTGACCGTGCTGCCAATCAATTCGAGTCGGTTGCAGACATTTGCGACGATAAAGACAACGACTGTGATGGGGTCATCGACGAAGACTTCGCCCGTGATGAAGGGGCGCCCCGAGCGGTCTATAAAGGCAAGAGTTGTAGTTTAGGCACCGGCGCCTGTCGCGTCGATGATGGCACCTATCAATGTAAGAATGGCGCCGAGCTTCACTGCGTAGCCCAATTTGAAGGTCAATCCATCACCGTAGCACCAGCCCCATCTGTGGATACGGACTTTTGCGATGGTGACCCTGCCAATCCAACTCCAAGCGCTGGAACGGGTGTCGATGACGACTGTGACGGACAGATCGATGAGCAGCTCCCCTGTTTCAGCTGTCTCAACACGGAGGGCTTAAACGATGATAGCCTCTGTGGGGGTTACCCCGGGCATCCCTATTGTTTCGAAGGGCGATGTGTCACCTGTCAGTACGGCAGTCCGGATCATAACGGATGCGAGGCAAACGAACTCTGCTGCCGTCCCGATGAGGGGCAGCCATCCTGTGTGCCCACCTCCGATAGTGAATGCACGGGCTGTGGTCAGTCCTGTGGAGGTCGAGGCGCACCCACCTGTAACCAAACCCGCGAGTGCGTTTGTGATATCGCCGTCGATAGACCCTGCACTGAAGATGGCGGAGCGCCCATCTGTTCCGACCAGGGTCAATGCATTCAGTGCCAGGACAATGCTGATTGCGGGCCCAATGAATTATGCTGTGATTCGCAGTGCCAGCCAACGCGACGCGATACCCAATGTGAAGCATGTGGTCAGCCGTGTCCATCCCTCGGACCGCTACCCGGGACACAAGGCGCATCCAGTTGCCAGAACCGACAGTGCGTCTGCAGCCAACCTGGTCAAGATGAGAACGTAGCGGGTGCTTGCGCCTCCGACAGTCGATTCCCGGTCTGTGTTCCGGAATTAGCACCGACACAATGTCAAATTTGTAAAGAAGACATAGACTGTGAGCGTCAAGGCTTTGCCCAGTGTGAACCAGCACAAACACCAGGCGACTTATCCCGCTGCATAGAATGTCGGGCCGATGATGAATGCGCCGATGTAGGTGGAGACGAGAACTTCTGTGTCACCGAGACGAATACCTGTGAGGTCTGCAATCCAAGTATTTTAAATTATCCGGGTTGCGAACTGCGAAGTGCGATTCCTGTATGCGGTGAAAATGAGAACGGCGACATCCAATGTCAAGGCTGCAGCGACGACTCCCAGTGCGCCGATAATATCAGCCATGCGATCCCTGACCCATTCCGAGACTTCTACCCTAACCTGGCGGATGACCAAATTACGCCATCGGTCCCATTGCGTTTCTGCAGCGAGGACGGGACAGGCTATTGTACGGTTTGCAAAGCCAGTGGTCCGAATAAGAATGATGGCTGTCGTGACCCGGACCGGCCTATCTGTACGGACAGGCGAGACGGTGACACCAACAATGGACTAGCCAGGGACAATAGCCAGCTAAATCATAATGGCTGTCGCAATTGTCAAAATGATGGGGAGTGTGGACTCGATCGCACATGTAACCGCAATACGGGGCGCTGTGAAGGGTGCTCCGATGAGGATAACACCGGGTGCGACCTGTTCCGAGATATCCCGGTGTGTACAGGGGGGGTCTGCACAGGCTGTGGGGTGAGTGTCCCAGGCCAACCATCGGTCACCCCTGCCGATGCCGATGCAAAATGTGCGGGTTATGCTGCTCAATCCGATGACCCGAGTGACCGTTTACGAACCTTGTGCGTTGGCAATGTTGATGAAAACGGCGGCCGATGTCTTGAATGTGACCCTGATGACAACCAGCGCGGCTGTGATGAACAGCAGGCCGGTGAGATCTGCGGGAATGATGGGTTCTGTCGAGCGTGTGACAACGACGGTGAATGTGCTGGCCGCTACCCGGGAGATCGCACCCAATGCGTAGACGGCACGTGCCGACTATGCGATGGCGCTGATAACGCAGGCTGTACAGACAGTAGTCAGCCGATATGCTTTGATTCGACACGCTGCGACCGCTGCAGCCAAGGCGCTGGCGGGAATGACGAATGCCGCCGCGGGCTTGACCCAGGCATTGCAGCATCCATCTTTTGTGACCCGATCAGAGGGATTTGTGGCGAGTGCGAGCAAGGGTCCAATGTCGGTTGCGACCCAGATGACCCAACTAATGACCGCCCGATCTGTGGCGATGACAATCGCTGTCGAGGCTGCGCCGAAAACGCTCTAGAATCCGAATGTCCTCCTGAAAAGCAGTGTGTCCGTGGTCGCTGTCAGGACTGTGATGACCGTGATGGACGTGGCTGCGATTCAAATTCGCAAGCCCCTGTTTGCGATCGCGATGGGACTTGCCAGCCGTGTGCAGACGATGCCGAGTGCGTGGTCCGTGCTTTTGGCCCGCCTGGAACTCAATGTTTGCAGGATGGACGCTGCGCCATCTGTGACCGGGCTGATAATGCCGGCTGTAATGACCCCAATCGGCCCGTCTGTAACGGTGACAACCAATGTGGGAACTGCATTGACGATTCCCAATGTCGCCGTGGTTTAGACGCCGCGTCAGCCGCCGAGGTAATCTGTACTGATAGGGGGTTTTGTCGCGGTTGTGATTCAGAGACCGATGACGGTTGTCTTCACACCAGCGGCCGTCCTGTTTGTGGCGATGACAACCGATGCCGCGCCTGTGAAAACGATGGTGACTGCGACGTCCATCACCCGGGCCGCGAGTGCGTGCAGGGTCGTTGTCAGGAATGCGACCCGTCAACCCATGATGGCTGTGAGGAGAATTCCGGTGCGCCTGTATGCAGTCCCATGGGCACGTGTGAAGCATGCACCCGTGACTTGGATTGTCTGGCTCGTCCCGGCAACCTAAACACATGTATTAATGACGGAGAAAACAGAGGCTTTTGCAAGGCCTGTTCAACCTTGGCAAATCGCGGATGCAATGCCGATGGCGATGCACCAACATGTGATTCCGACAGCCTGAGCTGCCGCGGATGCGGTAACGCTGATGACTGTGCCGGACCAAACCAGGTTTGTGATTTGGCAACTCAGCGCTGCTCGCAATGCCAACCAGCCACAGATGCACTCGAGCAAGTCGGATGCGATGAAGGCTCCGATAGGCCCTATTGTGACCCGGCGACACGAACCTGCGTAGCCTGTTCAAGTGACGACCAATGCGACCAAGGCTTTTGTTACACGGGCCGCTGTACCCAGTGCGACCCAATGCGCGTGCTCGGCTGTAATTCAGCCCCATTTAGTAACGCTCCGGTCTGCGATCCCAGTGGCCGCTGCGTCCCCTGTAACGGCCCCTTTGATTGCGTCGCACAAGGGGCCGTTGGACCAGCTTGTTTCGGAGGAGCCTGCGTTGAATGCGACCCGGCATCAAATGCGGGATGCGACGATCCGGCCACGCCAGTTTGTTCTGCGAATGGCGCAGCACCGCCAACGTGCAACCCATGCGCTGACGACGCCGAGTGCCCGGCTGCTTCGATCTGTGTTGACGGACAATGCCTCGGCTGTGATGTGGATAATGCTGCGACGTGTCCGGACATTCGACCTATTTGTGACCCACAAACTAACCAATGCAGGATTTGCGTTGAAGATGCGGACTGCCCACAACAGTGTACGGGTGGTCGTTGTCGCCAATGCGACCCAATCGACAATGCCGGCTGCCAGGCCGCTGGCGCGGGCCCCATCTGTAATGCACAAGGGCAG
>MDTC01113060.1_pt1 | contig 16972 bp, 20 predicted proteins | sample 811181 | NCBI WGS metagenome assembly MDTC01 (sample SAMN05326644, study PRJNA326480) | marine metagenome | isolation source: seawater | place: Pacific Ocean: North | collected 2011 | reverse complement strand
TGACACAGGTAATACTTTTGCTGGTGTTCTTAACGGCAGAATGAAGGTTTATGTTGATCCATATGCTTCTGGCGATTACGCTTGTGTAGGATATAGAGGACCTAATCCTTATGACGCTGGTCTTTTCTATTGCCCATACGTTCCTTTAACCATGGTTAAAGCAATTGGCGAAGAAGACTTCCAGCCAAGAATCGGATTCAAAACAAGATATGGAATGGTTGCAAATCCTTTTGTAGCTGCTGATGGTACTGGTACTAACCGTGCTAACCCATACTTCAGAATCTTCAGAGTTGACGGAATTATGGTAGACTAGTCTATCAATCGTTAACACGATTCAACTAAAGGGACTCTTCGGGGTCCCTTTTTTTATACCGGTCTTTTTTGTGTTTTTAATATGTATAAATAGATGTATGATAGATAATAAAGAACAACCAAAACCTGACAATGGAAGATGGAATTGGTGGGGTTTAGCGGAAGAGGAAGAAGAAAATGGCACTGACAACGAATAAAAACTTTCTAAGTCCAGTAGGATTTACATTTAAACTAGATGCTACAAACTTTGCTAACACAGAATATTTCTGTTCTCAAGTAACTATGCCTGGTATGAATTTAGCTGAAGTCAATGTTCCATATAAGGGTGTTAACTTAGCAATGACTGGTGATAGACTTAATTTTGAAGATTTAGCTATCAGATTTAATGTCACTGAAAACATGGAAAACTATATTGAAATATTCAATTGGATGCATAGAATAATTCAAACAACAAATGCCGAAGGCGAAAAATATGACGCCACTCTTTTAATTATGTCCTCTCACAATAACCTTACAAAATCAATTAAATTTCAAGATGTGTTTCCAACAAGTCTTACATCAGTAGAATTTAATTCGCAAACATCTGATATAGAATACCTACAAGCTGATGTAACCTTTAAATATACCCTATTTGAATTTGAATAAACCTTTACTTTTATGTCATTTTATGATATAATATATAGGTATATGCCGGAGATATTATGAATTTAGAATCAATACTTGAAATGTGGAAAAATGACTCAGTTATAGATGAGGTTCAATTAGATGAATCATCTAGAGATTCCGCAAAATTACACTCAAAATACTTAGACTTATATTCAGTCGCTAAATTAAGACAGAAAGATTTAGAATTAAAATTTAAAGTCATACTCAGAGATAAGTTTATGCATTATAGTGGTAAACTTTCTCAAGAAGAAATGGATAGAAAAAATTGGGATTATGACCCACTTAATGGATTAACTGTTTTAAAAGGCGATCTAGATAAATGGTATGATGCTGATGAAGTAATACAAGATCATCAGAAAAAAATGGCATACCAAGAACAAGTAGTTGCAACACTAAAAGAGATACTAGATAATATTAAATGGCGCCATCAAACAATTAAAAATATGATTGAGTGGAGAAAATTCACGAGTGGAATATAAGTTACACGATTATCGATATCCTAAAATTAATCGATTTTATGGTATAATTAAAGAAGCTATGACAAATCTAGGTCATCAGCTTAATGATACAGAACCTGATATCCATATATATAATCATTGCCATATATCAGAATTAGAAACTACTAAAAATATAATTTTAAAACCCACTGGTCCAACATCGAAACATTTTGCATTAGATACTATTGGATATGCTAATAGTTCTGAAATAGCTTTTATTGAACCTGATTGGTATAACCCATTTGTACAGCCAACTCAAGATGATTTTGATTATATACAATCGTTAATAAATAAAAAATCAAATAAGTGGGACGATTCAATTTTATTAAAATGGCGAAAAGCTCAAGCTATAGCTGATGATCATATATTAATAATTGGTCAAGTTCCTACTGATGAAACTGTTAATGGATTTGGATTTGGCAATCACTTTACAAAATTATCAATGATTGTGGATAAATTAAAAGATAAAAATATAATAGTTAAACTGCATCCGTCTATGAAAATTGAAAATAAAGAAAAAGTTATTATTGATAGATGGATTAAAAATAATATTGATGTTCGAACTCAATTCGAATCTATTCATGATTTTTTACCAAAAACAAGAGTAGCTATATTAGAGAATAGTACAGCTGGTATTGAATGCATGATGCATGGTGTTCCAATTATATCTTATGGCTGGCCAGAATATCATTGGGTTACTCAAAAATTACAATCACTAACACAATTAAATGAACTAGTATCTGACTTATCTTGGCATTATAAATCAGATACAGAGCAATTTATTCACTGGTATATAAATAGATACTTATGTCATGATTTAAAATCTACTCAAAGAAGATTGTCAGAAATTATTCAATGGAAACTATAACATACACTAAAATTAATGAAACTCATATGCAGCTTCAGTGCGAGCCAAGTACTGGACAAGAATTATCTGAGCATTTTTGCTTCTATGTGCCTGGTTATAAATTTATGCCGGCATATCGTAATAGAATGTGGGATGGAAAAATAAGACTTTTTGATATGAGGCATAAAACCTTATACTGTGGATTGTTACATTACTTAAATGAATTTTGTGCTGAAAGAGGGTATAAATTAGAACCCTTAGACTGTAAGGGTTTAGAAGATAGCCATCGAGCACAGAAAGTGAACCTCGAGGCCTTTATCACCGAATTATCACTCTCTGTGAATGGTACAGGGATAATACCCAGGGACTATCAAGTTAAGGGACTCTCGTTCACTATTGAGAATGGAAAAACCCTATTATTAAGCCCTACGGCATCAGGTAAGAGTCTGATGATATATATGGCCATCAGATATTTCTTAAAATATTTTGAAGGGAAAGTTCTAGTTATAGTACCCACCACCTCCTTAGTAGAACAAATGTATAGTGATTTTGATGATTATTCTAAACTAGATAATACATGGAACACAGATGAAAATTGCCATAGAATATATTCTGGTAGAGAGAAGTATAATATATCTCAAAGAGTATTAATAAGTACTTGGCAATCAATTCATAAAATGGGAGCTGATTATTTTGAAGATTTTGGTATGGTTATTGGAGATGAAGCTCATAATTTTAAAGCCAAGTCACTAACATCGATAATGGAAAAATGTATTAATGCTCCATTTAAGATTGGAACAACTGGAACGTTGGATGGAACACAAACTCATCAGTTAGTATTAGAAGGATTATTTGGACCAGTATATAAAGTAACTACTACTAAAGAGTTAATGGATAAAAAATCTCTTGCTCAAATGGATATATCAATACTACTTTTAAAGTATCAAGATGAATATTGCAAAGCTATATCTAAATTAAAGTATCAAGAAGAAATAGATTTTATTGTAAAATATGGACCACGAAATAATTTTATTACTAATTTAGCTTTAGATCAAAAAGGTAATACTCTTATACTATTTAATTATGTTGAGAAACATGGTAAACCTTTACATGATCTGTTAAAAACTAAGATAGATACTGATAGAAAGCTGTTTTATGTATCAGGAGAAACTAAGGTAGATGATAGAGAAAATATTAGAGCTATTACAGAAGAACAAACGAATGCGATTATTGTTGCTTCTCTTGGCACTTTTTCAACTGGTATTAATATTAAACGACTTCATAATTTGATATTTGCTTCGCCTTCTAAAAGCCAAATACGTGTTTTGCAATCAATAGGAAGAGGATTAAGGCTAAGTGGAGATGATATAAATACTAAGGTATATGATATTGCAGATGATTTACATTGGAAAGGAACTAAAAACTATACTCTAAATCATGCTGCAGAAAGAATTAAAATATATTCAAAAGAAAGATTTCAGTTTCAAGTATACGATATAAATATATAAATGCTAACAAAAGATAACAAATTAAATATTCGACAATTTAAGCTTCTTAATGGAGAAGAGATCATAGCTCTCGTAAACGAGAAAGATGAATCTAATTTCATATTAGAAAGACCATATAAAGTAAACACCGGAATGATTGGTGGATTTTACTTTGTCCCATGGTTTCCATTCTCATCTCAAAAGTTGTTTAAATTATCCAGGGAGAAGATAGTATATCATGCTGAACTTGATGAAGACATGAAACAAGAGTATGTTAAACTAGCTTCAGAATTTGCAACACCAAGACCTAAGCCTACGCGCTTAAGAGATTCTGAAGAGTTGGTCGATTCTTTGTCCGCTAATCTAGATAGTTTAGCTGATGAACTAGATGAACTTGATGAATTGAAAGCTACCATTGATGAGAAAACTAGAATACTACATTAATATTAGTATACCCCTAACCTCCCCGGTAGTTCTATTATTATATCATACTTTTTCCCATTTGTAAACGATTATTTTCACTTTTTTTAAATTAATTTAATCGTTTACTTTTGACTAAAAATATGTTATAATATTACATTATAGGAGATTCATAATGAATGACAAAACTAAGCCACTGGTAAAACCACCAGTAGACAAAACTAAAAAAGCTCACTACATAAACAATAAAGATTTTTCATTGGCTGTAGTAGAATACGTTACTGAATGCAATGAAGCAAAAGCAGCCGATAAACCCGTTCCAACAGTTACTAATTATATAGCCCAATGTTTTCTTAAGATATCCGAAGGTTTGAGCCGAAGGCCAAATTTTGTAAGGTATACTTATAGAGAAGAAATGGTTATGGATGCTGTAGAAAATTGTTTAAGAGCAATAAATAATTATAAAATTGAAACAGCAACTAGAACTGGAAAACCAAACGCGTTTTCTTATTTTACTCAAATATGTTATTTTGCTTTTATACGTAGAATTTCTAAAGAAAAGAGACAACAAGATATTAAGTTTAAGTTTATTGAAAAAATGGGTATTGAAGACTTTACTCAAATGGGTATGGATGATGAAGGCGCCCAACAAACTATGGCTTATGTAGATACTTTACGTGAAAGGATTAGTAAGGTAAGAGATACTGATAAAGCTATCAAAGAATTCAAAAAAGCAGAAACAGCAAAATTAAAAAAACTAGAGTTATTTATGGCATGAATATTCAAATTCTTGAAATATTAGATAAAGAATTATACCGTCAAGACAATACCATCGAACTTATAGCAAGCGAAAATTTTGCTAGTCAAGCTGTAAGAGATTTATGTGGTAGTGTATTTACTAATAAGTATGCTGAAGGTTATCCATCCAAAAGATATTATAATGGCTGTGATCATATGGATGAAATAGAAAATTTAGCCATAAATGCAGCATGTAAAATATTTGACTGTGAATTTGCAAATGTTCAACCTCATAGTGGAGTAAATGCTAACACTGCAGTATATCAAGCTTTTCTTAAACCAGGCGATACTATTCTTGGTATGGATTTGGCAAGTGGTGGTCATTTAAGTCATGGCGCTCCACCAACTTTAAGTGGCAAAGTTTATAATGCTCATACTTATGGCGTTGATAATAATGGATTCATTGATTACGAAGAAGTTGCTAACTTAGCTCAACAACATAAACCTGATATTATAGTTGCAGGTGCAAGTGCATATCCAAGACAAATTGATTGGGTAAGATTTAGAGCAATTGCTGATTCAGTTGGTGCATATTTACTTTGTGATATGGCGCATTACAGCGGATTGATAGCAGGTAAAGCTTATAAAAGTCCATTACCATATGCTGATGTAGTTACTTCTACAACTCATAAAACATTACGTGGTCCTCGTGGTGGAATTATATTATGGAATAATCCTGACTATACTAAGAAAATTAATAGCGCAATATTTCCTGGAACTCAAGGTGGTCCACTTATGAATATTATAGCAGCAAAAGCTCAATGTTTTTTAGAAGCAGAATCTCGGCATTTCCAAACATATGCAAGAGAAGTAGTAGAATCAGCCAAAGCATTAGCTAAAAGTTTTATGTACAACGATTATCATGTTGCAACCAGTGGTACTGATAGTCATATAGTGCTAGTAGATTTAAGCAATAAAAATATTAGTGGAAGAGAAGCTGCAGATGTTTTAGAAAAAAACGGAATTACAGTTAATAAAAATGGTGTACCAAACGATCCAAGAAATTTTATAGAAACAAGTGGAATACGTCTTGGGACTGCCGCCGAAGTTACTAGAGGCCATGATAGAGAATGGTTTAGTAATTTAGGAAAAAAAATAGTGGAAATACTTAATGAAAATAGCAATACTTAATGATACCCATTGTGGTGTAAGAAACTCAAGCGATATCTTTTTAAATTATCAAGCAAGATTTTATGAGGAAATATTTTTTCCTTATCTTAAAGAAAACAATATTAAACATATACTTCATTTAGGAGATTATTATGAGCATCGAAAATTTGTCAACTTTAAAGCTCTCAATGCTAATAGGAAGCATTTTCTTGAGCCTATGCGCGATTATGGTATTACCATGGATATTATACCCGGAAATCACGATGTCTATTTTAAAAATACAAATGAGTTGTGCTCCCTCAAAGAGTTGCTTGGGTATTTCACTTCCAACGTTAACATTATAATGAAACCTACTGTACTAGACTATGATGGTTTAGGAGTAGCAGTAATCCCATGGATTAATAACGCAAACTATAAAGAATATACTGATTTTGCTTTTAACTGTAAAGCTGACATTCTTGGCGCGCATTTGGAATTAAAAGGATTTGATATGATGGCAGGGATGCCTAATCCACATGGAATGAATGCAGATATATTTGAAAGATTTGATATGGTTTTATCTGGTCATTTTCATACAAAATCTAGTAGAGACAATATCCATTATCTAGGTTCACAAATGGAATTTACTTGGGCTGATGTAGATGATTCAAAGTTTTTTCATGTATTAGATACTGAAACAAGACAAATGACACCGGTTAGAAATCCAATTACTATTTTTAAGAAGTTCATATATGATGACGAAAACAATGATTATAGTAATATAAATATTAAAGAGTTCGAACATAAATTTGTAAAGATCATTGTACTAAACAAAACTGACCTTTACATGTTTGATAGGTTCTTAGATAAACTTCAATCTATAGAAACCTATGAGCTTAAAATAGCTGAAAACTTCGAGGAGTTCCTTGGAGAAAGCGTTGAAGATGATAAAGTTTCTTTGGAAGATACTACAGAATTACTAGATTCTTATGTCGAAGCTGTCGACACCGATCTTGATAAAGAACATATTAAAGTGAAATTGAGAGAGTTATATACTGAAGCTCAAAATCTAGAGGTTGTATGATACATTTTAAAACTGTACGGTGGAAAAACTTCCTGTCCACCGGCAATGATCCTATTGAGGTCAAGCTTGATAAAAGTCCTTCTACATTAATTGTAGGGCAAAATGGCGCAGGTAAATCTACATTACTTGATGCGTTGTCATATGGTTTATTTAATAAGCCGCATCGTGACATTAAAAAAGATCAATTAATAAATTCTATTAATAAAAAGAAAACTGAAGTTGAAGTTGAGTTTGATATTGGTGGCCAAGAATTTAAAGTTGTTCGTTGTATTAAGCCAGGTAAATTTGAAATATGGCAAAATGGTCGACAAATTAATCAAGCATCTAATGCTAGAGATCATCAAAAGTTTCTTGAACAAAATATACTAAAACTAAATCATAAATCATTTCATCAAATAGTTGTATTAGGATCAAGTTCTTTTATTCCTTTTATGCAACTACCTGCTTGGTCTAGAAGAGAAGTAATAGAAGATTTACTAGATATTAATATTTTTTCTAAGATGAATCAAATTTTAAAAGAGCGTAATGCTACTATTAGAAATAATTTAGTTGAAATAGATCATAATTTAGATTTAATAAAAACTAAAATGTCAGCTCAAGAAAAGTATATTAAAGACTTAAATGCGATAAATAAAGATCAAATAGATCAGAAAAAAGAATCAATGGAAGAATACTCTTCCAGAATAAAACTGATTTTTAAGGAATCAAAAACATTAGGTACAAACCTATCAGCTTCCTTAAAGTCAGAGCAAACTAATTATGAAAAACAACTGGATCAAATATCCAGTTATAAATCTCATGATCAGCAATTAAACAACAAAATTAAATCACTAGTACAGGATGCTAAGTTTTATGAAGAGAATGATCAATGCCCAACGTGCGACCAACCAATCGAGGAATCGAAGAAGACAACAAAGATTACATCAATCAAAGCCGAAGCAGCAGATATCCAAAGAGAAAAATGCGACTTAGATAAAAAACTTAGCGTACTTAATACTACCACTAAGTCTATCAATCAAAGTATTGAAAAGCTTCGTGAACGCCAAAATAAAATTAATTCTAATAATGATCAGATTTCTCTGTTACAAAAAGAAATAGATAAGATACAAAATGAAATAACTAAACTCACTGGTCAATCTGGAGATATTCGTCAAGCTAAGAAAGACCTGAATAAGCAAAGATCTAATAAAGATTCTGAAACTGAGCGTAAGCTAACTAATGTTGAAGAAAGAACTTATAATGAAGTTATTGGAGAAATGCTAAAAGATACTGGTATAAAAACTAAAGTAGTCAAGCAGTATTTACCAGTAATGAATAGACTTATTAATCAATATCTTCAAGTACTAGATTTCTTTGTAGCATTTCATTTAGACGAAAATTTTAATGAAACTATTCGTTCACGCCATAGAGATACATTTAACTACGCTTCTTTTTCTGAAGGAGAAAAACAAAGAATAGATCTATCATTATTGTTTACCTGGAGACAGATAGCTAAAATGAAAAATTCAGCTGCTACAAATCTTTTAATTCTTGATGAAACATTTGATTCAAGTCTTGATATTGATGGAGTTGAAAATCTTACTAAAATTCTTAGTACTCTTGATGATGACTCTAATGTGTTCATTATATCTCATAAAGGCGATGTACTAGAAAATAAATTTAGATCTAAGATAGAATTCTGGAAGGATAGAAACTTTACTAAAATTAAATAGTTTTTGTCCTCGTAGTTCAATGGATAGAATACCGGTCTTCTAAACCGCTGATACAGGTTCGACTCCTGTCGGGGACACCAATTTAATAAATAGTAGTATGGATAATACTCACTTGAAATGTAGAACAAAAAATTGCAAATATACTGGTCCAGTACTTCATTTTGCTTTTATTTACGGAACCACTCTCTGCCCTCGATGCGCTACTAAAATGCTATGGATCAAAGGAATGAAAAGTACTTATTCCTAGTCGAAATAAGAAAATGACTCTTTATATTAAAATATTCTAAAAAAAGTGAAAAAAAGTGAATTATTTTCACAAAAATCGTTTACATTTGCTTAAAAGTATGATAGAATATACATATTAAATAATTAAATAAGGAGTTAATTATGTACAACACAACCGTAGCCAAACTACTAGCTAAAGAAAATATTGAAATCCAATATGGTAACTATACCACAGCTTGGTTCGATATTCAGTCTCGTACTTTGGGATTGCCTATTCTAAAAGATATGGGTAAAGATGTACATGATCTTTTTTGCGGCCATGAAGTTGGGCACGCACTCTTTACTCCTTATGAAGGCTGGCATGATACTCCTGAAAAATTAGATGGTTGCCCACGTACGTACATTAATGTAGTCGAAGATGCACGTATTGAAAAGAAAATACGTACTGAATATCCAGGACTTGTAGGTCCTATGGCAAGAGGCTACAAAGTCTTGGCTGATGAAGACTTCTTTGGAGATTTATCAGATATTGCTTGGGATAAAGTTAAGCTCATCGATAAAATTAATCTTAAAGCAAAATTAGGTTCATTAATTGATGTACCTTTTATAGACGCTGAGTACGCATTATTTAAAAAGACAATGCTTACTGAAACTTTTGCAGAAGTACTTGATGTTGTAAGAGAAATTCTTGCATACACAAAAGAAGTTACTCCAGAATTAATTCAACAACCCGAACCAGCTGAAAGTTCAAGCTCCACGGATGAGACTGAGAGCTCAAGCCAAGAAGATGTCGAATCAGCTGGACCATCGGGCCATGATGATTATGAAAACCCAGAAGCAAACCAACCAGGAGAAACTGAAGATGAAGAGGACTCATCAGAGGAAAGCCAGGAGACAACAGGAAATTCTAGTGGATCCGAAGACAAAACGGAAGATTCCAATGATAACGAAAAAGAAGAGGTCTCTACGGCTTCCAAGCAACCAGAATCAAATATAGATGAAGATGTTTCAGTAACTGATTTAATCTTTAGAGATTCAGAAGAAAGACTTATTGAATCTAACGATAGAGGCCAACAAACTATACTTGGTAGAGATCTTGGCAAGAATACAGTAAAAGAAACTGTTATACCTTTTAAGAAACTTATGAAGGATAGAGGTAGTAAAGCTTTTACTGGTGTAAATTCTAATATCCTAGATGATTATGCTGAGTATACTCGCAATGTTAAGAAATCTGTTGCAGTTGCGGTCAAAGAATTTGAAATGAAAAAAGCAGCTTACCAATGGCAAAGAGCTTCATCAGCTAAAACTGGTTCTTTAGATCTTAACGCATTACACGCGTACAAGACTAATGATGACATATTTAAAAGAGTTACTCAATTGGCTAATTCTAAAAATCATGGCATGATGATGATTATAGACTATTCAGGTTCTATGGCTTCAACATTGCCTCAAGTATTAGATCAACTAATTCACTTAGTTACTTTTTGTAAAGCAGTTAATATTCCATTTGATGTATATGCATTTACTACTCATGGTATGTATGATTATGAAGGCAGAAAACAAATTGATGGCGAAGTTGAATGGGATAATCTTGTTATGCCGCAACTTATATCTTCTACTCTTAAGAAAGCTGAATACGAACTAGCTCTTAAGCATTTGTACGCACGTAAAATTGCTCTATCTAATAGGTACGGCAGAAATTGGGATGAAGAATACTTTGATGAAGATACTGTTATTTCTAAGAGATACGAGTCTTGGGGTTCTACTCCGCTTAATACTGCTCTTATGACTGCTCATCATCTTATAAAAGACTTCAGAAAAAAGAATGCTGTAGAAAAAATGAATCTCGTAGTTCTAAGTGATGGAGATTCAAATGGTCTTAGAATTATAAGAGACTATAATCTTAAAGATAAAATGGCTGATACAAATAGCTGGTCAGGCCCAGCAAAACTAATTGTTGATGGTAAAATGGTAAACGCCTCTGGTAGAAGAACTTCAGCTACCACGTCACTTTTAGAAAATCTACAAAAAAGATATGGTGTAACTACTTTAGGATTTTTTATAGCTCAGGATAGACATGATTGGACAACTAAAATTCATCAAATGGGCGGAAGAAATCTTATGGATGATATGAGAAAGCAATACACTAAAAATAAAGTTGCCATCAAAGACAATGCTTTAGGATACAATAAGTTCTTTATGCTTAAACCTAACAAAGCTTTGGATGCGCAGACTGAAGAGTTTGGTGAAATGGTAAATGAAGAAATGACTACTGCTCAAATACGTAACTCTTTTAAGAAGTATTCAAAAGGTAAGAAGAACAGCAAAGTATTAATGAAACAATTTGGAGGAATTGTTGCATAAGCTTATAACTAATTGATCTAAAAAAAAGTGAAAAAAAGTGAAAATAATCCTTTACATTTGCTTAAAAGTATGATAGAATATATCTATATTATAAAATAAAAAAAGATAAGGAGTCTTTATTATGAATGAATTGAAAATATCAACTCAAAAAATCCTAGAGGAATTGGCCACTAGGTTTCCTAACATGGAACACTTTCGTAAATCAGTAATCGAAGAGACAGCAAATTCTCTTGGTTATACTGGAAAGGATTGGAGTCCTCTTTGCTCAGCTGATACTCGAGTAAAAAGAGGTACTTATGATCTTTCATCTCTTATTGTTCCACTTAAGGACATTGTTATGAATCAACCTACTGGAAACGTTGTTGCCATGGCTCCACAGTCAGTAGTCAACAAGGAAAGGACTTTTGCTAAAATTGATCCTACCTTTGTACCATGGGGATCATTTGCTGATGTTAAGAAAGTGATCCAATCTGAAATGTTTTATCCAATCTATATTTCTGGTCTTTCTGGAAATGGTAAAACATTCATGGTTGAACAAGCTTGTGCTAAGCTTAATAAAGAGTTCATCAGAGTTCAGATCAACCCTGAGACTGATGAGGATGATTTGATTGGTGGTTTTAGGTTGGTCAATGGAGAAACAGTCTTCTCAAAAGGTCCAGTGCTTAAGGCTATGGAAAATGGAGCTATTCTTCTTCTTGATGAAATTGATAGAGCCACAAACAAAATTATGTGTCTTCAAGGAATCCTAGAAGGCAAGCCAGTTCTAGTTAAAAAGACTGGCGAAGTAGTTGAACCACAACCTGGATTCAATATTATTGCTACTGCCAATACTAAAGGCAAAGGATCAGAAGATGGCAGATTTACTGCAGCTTCTATTATTGATGAAGCTTTCCTTGAAAGGTTTACTATATCAATTGATCAGCAATACCCTTCAGCTGCAATTGAAAAGAAAATTGTAATTAAACACTTTGAAAAGTTTGGTATGCCTGAAACTGAAGACATTGCTGAATTTACTCAAAGACTAATTGATTGGGCTGATATTATTCGTAAGACTTTTTACGATGATGGTGTTGATGAAGTTATTTCAACTCGTAGGCTTTGCCATATTGTTCAAACATACTCTATCTTTAGCGATAGAATGAAAGCAATCAATCTTTGTATTGCTAGGTTTGATGATGATACTAGGGAAGCTTTCCTAGATCTTTACACTAAAGTTGATTCTGGTGTAGAGTTTAATCATAATGAAGAGGACTTTGGTCCAAGAGACTTTGATGAATCAGATTAATTATAAATTTAATGAAGGCGAGTTGGTAAAACAGCTCGCTGAATATATTAACAAAACATATGATGGACACTACTCCAAAAATAAATTTCAGTCAACTGAGTTTATTGTTGATTGTGGACATGGTGAAGGGTTTTGTATTGGCAACATACTTAAGTATGCACAACGATACGGAAAAAAGAATGGATACAATCGAGCAGATTTGTTGAAGGTACTCCATTATGCAATTATAATGTTAAACGTTCATGATAAAAACCATGAACAAGATGTTGATGACGATAGTTTAATGAGTATCGTTTATAAAAACAAGGAGAAATGATGAATATATCAAATGAAACAATTGATGTGTTAAAAAACTTTGCTGCGATTAATCCAAATATTGTTATTAATCCAGGACAAGTTTTAAAAACAATATCAGAAGCTAAAAACATAATGGCTATCGCTGATATTCAAGAGGACTTTCCTCAATCTTTTGGAATTTATGATTTAAATGAATTCCTATCTGTAATCTCTTTAATCGAATCGCCTGATATCGATTTTGATAGCAAATTTGCTACCATAAAGAGTTCAACTTCAAGCGTGAAGTATTATTTTTCTGAACCAGAAATACTTACAACGCCGCAAAAGGATATTACAATGCCTGAATGCGAGTTTGGTGTTTCTATTACAGAAGAACAATTATCACAATTGAAAAAAGCAGCAGCTGTCTTAGGACACTCTGAATTAGTATTATCCGGAAATGATGGTAATATTATTGCTACAATTTCAGATGAAAAAGATGCTACGGCAAATACTTTTTCTTTTGATTTAGATAGCGATAACGAATGCAAGAATGATTTTAATTTTGTTATTAATATTGCAAATCTAAAATTACTTCCGGGTGATTACTTTGTTTCGATTTCTTCGAAGCTGATAAGTAATTGGACCAACGTATCTCGTACGGCTCCAATAAATTATTTTATCGCTTTAGAAAAATCAAGCGAGTTTCGTGTATAAATACATATACGAAAGTTATTCTCATATATTATGGGGATATGGTGTAAGATGTCGTGTAACGAGTCTTGCGAATATAGTCTAAAACTTTGCAAAGGAGAAAAAAATGGCTAATGAAAATGAAGCAGCAGTCGAAGAGGCTGCACCTCAATTGACCTTGGGGGATATCGCTACAGTGGTACAGATCATTGATCTAGTATCAAGACGTGGCGGGTTTGAAGGACAGGAACTGGAAACAGTTGGTGCTCTTCGATCTAAGGTCGTTAAATTCCTCGAAGCAAACAAACCTGCCGATGGTGAAACACCACAAGGCGAGGTTCCTGTTGCTGAGGAAGCGCCAGCTGAAGAAGCTGACGCATAACTGGAGGGGAGCGCAAAGCTCCCTCTCTTTTTTTATTATGGAGATATTATGGAAAATTTTGATAAATATGAACTGCTTACTGCCTTACACAAAGGATCAGTAACAGTAACATTCAGAAAAATAGACACAGGGGAACTAAGAGTTATGCCCTGTACTCTCAATCAAACAGTACTTGAAGCCAATGATGTTAAACCATCAATTGATTATTCTGCTAAAGATGTTGAGCATTTTGCAGTATGGTCTTTGGATAAAAATGCCTGGAGATCTTTTAGGCTAGATACTGTCGAAGGTTGGGAGGTACTTTAATGCAAGAATTTTTATGGGTTGAGAAGTATCGCCCAAACACAATCGACGATTGTATTCTGCCCCTGCAGCTTAAAAAAGATTTTGAAGAAATATTAAAACAAGGGGAATTACAAAACCTTCTTCTAACGGGGACTGCGGGCACAGGAAAGACAACAGTCGCGAAAGCTTTATGTAAACAGTTAGATTTAGACTATCTTTTGATTAACGGATCAGAAGAGTCTGGTATTGATACCTTAAGAAACAAAATTAAACAGTTTGCATCTACAGTATCTTTACAAGGTGGATATAAAGTAGTTATCCTCGATGAGGCTGACTATCTTAATCCACAATCAACACAACCTGCATTGCGTGGGTTTATTGAAGAATTTTCTGCCAATTGTAGATTTATTCTTACATGTAACTTTAAAAATCGTGTCATTGAACCACTGCATTCTCGATGCTCAGTAATTGAATTTAATATTCCAAAGAAAGAAGCTGAAAAACTTTGCTCAGTCATGATGGCTAGGCTTATGCATATACTTGATACCGAAGGTGTAAAATACGAAGCACCGGTACTTGCTGAACTTATTATGAAGCATGTACCAGATTGGCGTAGAGTTATAAATGAACTACAAAGATATTCAGTCAGTGGAGTTATTGATTCCGGAATATTGGTTCAGCTATCTGATACTTCGCTAAATGATTTAATGATCTTTCTTAAAGAAAAGAATTTTAAACAAATGCGTAAATGGGTTGCTGACAATATGGATAGCGAACCAGCTGCCCTATATAGAAAAGTATACGATAATATGTATGACTATGTTGATTCATCATCAATACCACAACTCGTTCTTATACTTGCTGATTATCAGTACAAGAATGCTTTTGTGGCAGATCATGAACTTAACACGGTTGCGTGTTTAACAGAAGTCATGGCTGGAGTAAAATTTAAATGACAATCAATAGTATTAATCAAGTTCAATTATTAGAAAGTAATGTGAAAGAAGTTCAAGGACAATTAGTGGCAGCACAAAAAAGAATTGCTTCTTTGGTAGCAGAACTAGATAAGTATAAAAGAAAATATCGCGATGCGATAGACAATAATGAGTATAAAGAAAAGTACCGCGATTTAGTAGATCAAGATTTTAGAATGCGACAAAAATCTTTAACAGAACTAAATTATGATGGTAATGAATTTCGTGGAAGGTATGGGGAAGATGAATCCGTTTGAGTATCTAAATGCAATCAATATGACCAAGAAAGATATTATGGTCGATGATATTGCAGAAAAAGAATATAATTCTTTTATGGTTAATCGTGGATTATCTTACTTTTCTGACACTGTTCTATACGCCAATGAAATGAATAAGAACCATCAGGTAGATGGTCGCCTTCAGTTTGATTTTCTTATAAATATAATTAGAAAGAAGAAAAGATTCTCTAAATGGTTTAAGCATACAGATGATGAATCAATTAGAGTAATCAAAGAATATTATGGGTATAGCAATGAAAAAGCTAAATCCGTTATGTCATTACTAAATAAGAATCAAATTGAAGATTTGAAAAACAGGATTTATAAAGGTGGAAGAACAAAGTCAAATAAGTAACTGGCATCCTGATGCTATGTTAGAAATATCTCTCAACGAACCGGATGATTTTCTTAAAGTACGTGAAACCCTAACACGCATCGGTGTTGCATCACGTAAAGATAATAAACTATTTCAGTCATGTCATATCTTGCATAAGCAGGGTAGGTACTTTATTGTTCACTTTAAAGAATTATTTTTATTGGACGGCAAACCTAGTAATTTACTAGAAAATGACGTTCAAAGAAGAAACACAATCTCGGTGCTTTTATCAGATTGGGGATTAATATCAATACTCAATCCAGAAGCAGCAAAAGATGTAGCTCCTCTAAGACAAATAAAGGTTATACCTTTTAAAGATAAAAGTCAGTGGGAACTATGTCCTAAATACAATATTGGAAACAGTAATAAAGATTAATCGAAGGCTGCGTTGCAGACTTTATGAATCCTACCTGATTTCATGAATTTGTGAAATTGTTTTAACTTAAGTTTAAAATATTTTTGCATAGTATTATTTATATAACTTTGTAACATAACTGTAACATTACTAGGAATACAAATCATATAAATATAATTGAAGAACGCGGCATTGAGCCGGTTCTCACAAACCTTGCTATATATAGGAGGAACTAAAAATGGTAAGAAATACAATGAACGTACCACGTTCTTTATTCGTAGGCTTTGAGCCTTTATTAGATGAACTGGAGAGAATTCACTCTGCAGGGAAGTCACCTAAAGATAACTATCCACCTCACAATGTCGTGAAGATCGATGAAGAAAAATTCTTGATCGAAATGGCTTTGGCGGGATTCCGACAGGAAGATATTTCAGTCGAAGTTAAAGATGGTATCTTGAAAGTAAAAGGAGAAATGCCAAAAGATGAGCGTGAATTTGCGTATAAAGGTATATCGTCCCGCAAATTTGAGAAGAGCTTCCGCCTCTCAGAATTTGTCGTAATAGACGG
>MDTC01187913.1_pt1 | contig 16973 bp, 18 predicted proteins | sample 811181 | NCBI WGS metagenome assembly MDTC01 (sample SAMN05326644, study PRJNA326480) | marine metagenome | isolation source: seawater | place: Pacific Ocean: North | collected 2011 | reverse complement strand
ATATAATAACTATTTTAAAAATGTCTGGGTTATGAAAAATTTAAGAAATAATAACAAGAAGCTTGCAATCTTAATATTTGCAATACCATTAGGAATGTTTTTATTGGCTTTTGCTTCTGTACCACTTTATAACTTATTTTGTAAAGTTACTGGTTATGGAGGCACTATTCAAGAAACTTCAATTCCATCAGATATAGTTTTAGATAAAGAAATAAAGGTTAGGTTTAATGCAGATAAAGAAAGACATTTAGGGGTCAATTTTCAGCCTGTTAAAAGATCATTAGTTACAAAGCTTGGTAAAACTAATTCTGTTGAATATAAAATTACCAATAATACAGATAAAGCAATAGAAGCCATTGCATCATACAATGTGACTCCGCAAAAGGCTGGAATTTATTTTAATAAGTTGGATTGTTTCTGCTACGAAGAAAATACTATTCTTCCTGGAGAAACAATTTCATTGCCTGTAACTTTTTTTATTAGTCCTAACTTATACAATGATCCCAATACTCAGGAGATTAAATCAATAACATTAAGCTATACTTTTTTTAACACTAATAATATTAATATTAGAAATTTTCAATAAGGTAGATTATAATAAAATAAATAAAAGGTTTATAAAATATGTCAAATTCAAAACAATCACACCCCTATCACCTAGTAGAACCTAGCCCTTGGCCATTATTGGGTTCGATATCTGCCTTAATTCTTGCTGTAGGTGCAATTATGTTTATGCATAAGATAAATTTTGGAGAGTGGGTTTTTGGTATGGGAGGTTTTCTAGTAATACTTACTATGTTTGGATGGTGGAGAGACGTTATTAGGGAGGCCGAACACGAAGGTCATCACAATGCATTTGTATTAATTGGTCTTAGATATGGTATGGCTCTATTCATTGCCTCAGAGGTTATGTTTTTTGTTGCTTGGTTTTGGGCTTTTTTTGACGCAAGCATTTTTGCAGACGAAGCAATTCAATATAGTAGAGTTACATTTACAGGGGGACAGTGGCCTCCTCAAGGTGTAGAGACTTTTGACCCTTTTCATTTACCACTTTTAAATACCGTAATTTTATTAACTTCAGGTACTACAGTTACTTGGGCTCACCATGCTTTGTTAGAAGGAAAAAGAAAAACTGTTATTTGGGGCTTGGTGGCGACTATCGCATTAGGAATATTGTTTAGCTTTGTTCAAGCATATGAGTATGGTCATGCTAAGTTTGCTTTTGGTGATGGAATATATAGTTCTACATTTTTTATGGCAACAGGTTTTCATGGGTTTCATGTTTTAGTAGGTACCATTTTTTTAATTGTTATATTATTTAGGACTTTAGCAGGGCACTTTAAGCCTGAACAACATTTTGGGTTTGAGGCCGCAGCTTGGTATTGGCATTTTGTTGATGTAGTTTGGTTATTTTTATTCTTTTCAATTTATTGGTGGGGAGGCTAAAGATAGCAATAAAATGGGTTGTAGTAAATTTTCTATTAAATAATTATCCTAATTGTTCGCGAGGTAAAGTTTTTAAAGGAATTATTACATTAAATAGTGATTGTAGTAAGTGTAATATTAGTTTCGATGAAACTAAAATTAGCGATGGGGCAACATGGATTTCAAGTTCTATTTTATGTATATTTAGTATACCTTCAGTTCTTTTATTTAATTTCTATTTAAACATTCCTATGCTTTACCTATTTTATTAATGACAGTAGTTATTTTAATATTAACAACTATTTTATTAAGGATAATAAGATAATATAAATAAAAAAATTATAAAGCTAGAAAATGAAAAAAATAAGTAAATATAAAAATTCTTTACCAGGATATTTAGTTTTTTCTGTAGCTTTTTTAATATTATTATGTCTAGGTATGTGGCAATTAAATAAGCACCATTCTAAAATTTATAAGAAAAATTTAATAAATACTAATTTAAATAAAGGCCCTAAAAGTTTATATAATTTTAATTTAAATATTAATGATCTAGAAATCATTAAAATAAAAGGAGAGATTTTAGAAAATAAAGCTATATTTTTTGAACCAAGAACTCACAAAGGAAAGGTTGGATACCACAAATTAATCCCTATTAAAGTAAAAGATCAATACGTTTTAGTTAACAGAGGTTTTACTTTACAAAAAGAAACAGAGGTTTTTAGTAAAAAAATTGATAATATTCAAGGCATAATAATTAACTTTCCAAAACCTAAGTTTTTTGAACTTAAAAATGATATTAAAGGTAACATATGGTATACACTTCAGTTAGAAGATATTTCTAAGTATCTTAATATAAAGTTAGTGCCATTTTTAATTTATGAAATAAATAATTCAAGCGACAAGCTAATTAATGTTAAACCAAATTATTTATCAGAAATAAATCATTTAAATTATGCAGTTACTTGGTTTATGCTAGCTGTAGTTTTAGGTTTTATTTTTATTTTATTTATGAGGAAAAAGACACATGTTTAAAAGTCCAAAACTTATAATAGGTTGTCTTTCGGGGTTTTTAGTATTAACTATTATTACTCAAATAATATTGGGAGCTTGGGTAAGATTAACTGGTTCAGGTATGTCGTGTCCTGACTGGCCTCTGTGTTATGGTTTTTTTTTTCCAAGCTATGAAAAAATTATGGATTTAGGAATTATAGAATATTCTTACTTTCAAATTTTCTTGGAATGGATTCACAGAGCAAATGCTGCATTTATAATAGGACCACTTACTGTAATACTCTTTTTTTATATAGTTCTAAATAAGAAAGTAAATAAAACCTTAAAAACTTATTCTTATTACTTAATAATTCTGCTAGGTATTCAGGGTTTATTAGGTGGTTTAACAGTAATGAAGTCAAATATACCTTGGTCTGTAGCTTTGCATTTAGCCAGTGCATTCTTGTTACTTTACGTGGCCTTAAATATTTTCTTATTTGTTTTTCAAAAAAGAAACTCTATTTTTAAAGTTCAAAGCTATGAAAAGATGTTAATATATATCTCAGCATTTATGATATTAGTTACAGCTTGTGCAGGAGCATTTACTTCAAAATATGGCGCATCTCTAGCATGTGCTAATTGGCCATACTGTAATAGTAGCTTTTATCCAGATATAAACGATCAATTTGAGGTTATACATTTTATTCACAGAGTTTTGGCTTTTTTTTTAGTTTTAATACTAGCTTTTTTAATATATAGATTGAGAAAGTATTATAAATATTTTTCTTTAAGTAATAAAATTGCATTTAATTTAATCCCCACTATTATATTTTTTCAGATATCATTAGGTGCTATGCTAATAGTTTTTAAAGTTCCTATATGGATGGGAGTTTTTCACCAATTTATGGGTTTATTATTGTTTAGCAGTTTAAGTATTCTAATTTTTAATGTTAAAGTAAAAAATTAAAAATGAAATATATCAGTACTAGGAACAACAAAAAAGCAATAGACTTTGAGAGTGTTTCTTTAAAAGGATTAGCAAATGACGGAGGTTTATATTTACCAAAAGATTGGAGTATAGAAAACTTTAAATTTAGTAAAAAAGAAATTGATTTTCAAAACATAGCTTACTATGTAATAAAAAACTTTGTAGGAGATATATTAAGCAAAGCAGACTTAAAAGAAATAATAAGGAAGAGTTACTATAACTTTTCTTCAAAAAAAGTAACTCCTTTAAAGAAATTAGAGGAGAATCATTGGCTATTAGAGTTATATCATGGCCCCACATTAGCTTTTAAGGATATAGCTCTTCAACTTTTAGGAAACTTATTTAATTTTTTTTTTAGAAAAAAATAGTAATCAAATAAATATTATTGGAGCTACTTCAGGAGATACTGGATCAGCTGCTCTAGAAGCGGTAAAAAATAATAAGAATATAAATATTTTCATCCTACATCCGCTTAATAGAGTTTCTGATTTTCAAAGAAGACAAATGACTACTGTAAAATCATCAAATGTATTTAATATTGGACTAGAAGGAACTTTTGATGACTGCCAATATATAGTAAAAAAGCTTTTTAATGATAAAGATACAAAAGAAAAAAAGTTTGCATCAATAAACTCGATTAATTGGACCAGAATTATGGCTCAAATTACTTATTATGTATATGCTGTTAAGCAACTAAGTTTATTTGAAAATAAAAAAATATCCTTCTCAGTTCCAACAGGTAATTTTGGTGATGCCTATGCTGGTTACTTAGCTAAAAGTAAGTTAAATACTTCTATTGAAAAAATAATAGTTGCTACAAATGAAAACGATATACTAGATAGATTTTTTAAGTCAGGCAAATACTATAAAGAGCATGTAAAATCGACTAATTCACCTTCTATGGATATACAAGTAGCTAGTAACTTTGAGAGGTTATTGTATGATATTTTAAATGAAGATAGTGATAAAGTTTTGGAAATTATGACAAACTTTGAACTAAATAATAAGTTGTTTATAAAAAAAGGTGCTTATAAAAAAATATTAGAAAACTTTAAATCCTTTAGCATCGACCAAACTAGAACATTAGAAGTGATTAGAGATGTTTATAAAAAATATAACATAATTTTAGATCCACATACCGCAGTTGGTTATGCTGCTTCATTAGATTACTTAGAATATAACAATGATCATACTGTAGTTTCTTTAGCTACAGCTCATCCTGCAAAGTTCTCAAGAGCTGTTTCACAAGCTATAGGTAAGAATCCTTTATTGCCTTCTAAATATAAAAATATATTTGAATTAGAAGAAAGATATGAAGTTTTAGAAAATAATTATAAATTAGTTAAAGACTTTATAATAAAAAATACATTGTCTTAAAGGTAGTTTTTTTGTGAAAAGATTAGTAGTAGCCCTTCAGTCGCTTTTCTCTAGAAAGAGATTATTAGGAAAAAGAGTTTTTTTAAGGCCGGCTAAAAGAAGAGATGCTTTAAAATGGCAAAAACTAAGACTGTCATCAAAAAGCTTTTTATCCCCATGGGAGCCAAGTTGGGATGCCTCTTCTTGTTCTAGAAGAGCTTTTATGAGATATCTAAAGAACTCAAGTTATTTAGCAAATATTGATAGATCCTATTCATTTTTAATTTTCAAAGAAGAAGACAAAGATTTAATAGGAGGAGTAAATGTGTTTAATGTTAGAAGAGGCGTTTCTCAAAGTGCTTCTTTAGGATATTGGATAGGAAAAAGATTCTCTAGAAAAGGTTATATGAATGAAGCTTTAGAAATTCTATTACCTTCATTATTTATAGATTTAAGATTAAATAGAATAGAGGCGGCTACCTTAAAAAATAATGTAGCAAGTAGGGGATTATTAGAAAAGATAGGATTTGTTAGAGAAGGAATATGTAGGTCCTACTTAAAAATAAATGGTAAATGGCAAGACCATATTTTGTATAGTCTATTGAGCGATGACTATAAAAGAAAGTTTAAGCAGAACCAGAGTAATTTGAAAACTTAAAACTTTGTAAATTTTCTTCTTTTAAGCCAACAATTTTAAGTGCATTTTTCCATTTTAATCCATAATTTTTAGAAAAAAGTATTTTTTTATCTAAATCTGCAATAAGCCAGGAATTTTGTTTTAATTCCTCGGCTAGTTGATTACTAGACCAACCAGAATATCCCATCAGCACAATAAACTTTGAAGGACCTTTTCCAGAAAATAGATCTTCTAAAATTTTTTTATTGCTTGAAAGTACAAGATTATTCTTAAGTATGGTTTTTTCTTCATTAGAGTCGTAGTCATTTGAATGAAGTATAAAACCTTTATCAAATTCAACTGGACCCCCATAATGAACTTTATATTCTTGTTTTTCTTTAATATTGAATTCTCTAATATTATAAAAAATATTCTTTAAATCTAGATTGATTGCAGGTTTATTTACAATAACACCCATAGACCCTGCTGTACTATCCGAAATCATATAAATGAGAGTTTGATAAAACCTAGGGTCAGTTATATTAGGTGAAGCAATTAAAAACTTTCCTTCTAAAGAGTTATAATTTTTGTTTTTTTTATCCACTATGTTACTAAATATATTAATTTGATATAATTATAATAATGAATTTAAAATTTTTTTTAACATTTTTTTTTACATTTTTATATTCATCCTCATATGGGATTGAGTCAAATACTGATTTATTTGAAGAAACAAAAGTAAAGATCATTTTGGGTAAAAAACAAAAAAATGTATTGGACATAGGTTTAGATTTTTCTATTCCTAAAGATTGGAAAATTTATTGGATTTATCCAGGAGATTCAGGTCTACCACCTGAACTCAAGTTGTTGAATTATGATGACCAAATATCTTTGACTCCAAGCTGGCCATTTCCAGAGGAAGAGTTTGATAAAGATATCAGACTAACTTCAAGAATATATAAAAATAATACTTTAATACCTTATAAATTGATCTTTAAAGAAAAAATATCCAAACTTAATAAACTAGAGTTTCAACTTGATTATCAGGTATGTAAAGATATATGTATTCCGGTATCAAGTAAGTTATTATTACAAATTCCAGAAACTAATTACTACAATAAAGAAAATATGCAAAAAATTAGGAATTTCAATAAAAAAGTTCCAATACCTTCATCTTCTTTAATAAGTCAAACTGAAGTATTTAAAGTAGACAAAAATAAAATAATACTTAAGGTAAAAAATCTAAATCTTTCACAATTAAAAGATAACGATATAAAAGTAATATTATATAATGATAATTTTCCCACATTAAGAACACTAAAAGTAAAGGCCATTGAGAAAAAACTAGAAGTTATTCTTATGAGTGAAGAAGAAATATTTTTAAATAAACAGAAATCTAAAGTTTTTTTAAAACTAGATGATAAATACATTGTAAGCAAGGTTTATGTAAAAGATTATAAAAACAACTATAATATTTATAATAAAAAAGTATATTTTATACTTATAACGGCATTTTTTGCCGGATTTGTGCTAAATTTTATGCCGTGCGTACTTCCAGTTTTAGGAATAAAAGTAAATAATTTATTAAAGCAGTCAGAAACCAGAAATAAAAATATAGTCAAACTTTCTTCTTTTTACGTGTGTTTGGGAATAATTTCAACGTTTTTAGTTTTTTCATTAACTGCAATTCTAATGAGATTAGTAGGAGTAAATCTAGGTTGGGGAATGCAATTTCAAAGTCCTATTTTTATTATTTTCTTAATTTTTTTATTACTTTTATTTTCCGTTATAGCTTTTGATCTAATAAAAGTTAATTTTTTACAAAAATATATGAAAATTACTTTTTTAGAAAGTCAGGTACTAAAGAACAATATTTTCATCAGTAATTTCTTTACTGGTATTTTGAGTACTTTGTTAGCAACTCCTTGTACAGCTCCCTTAGTAGGAACTGCTATATCGTTTGCATTGTCGCAAAGTTATTTTCTATCTATTATTATTTTTTTATTAATGGGAATAGGAAAATCTATGCCCTATGTAATTTTTATAATTAAACCAAGCATCTTATGGTACCTTCCTAGACCTGGAGTTTGGACTAAATATATTAAGGCTTTTATAGGACTGCTACTAATTTTTTCTTTGGTTTGGCTAAGTAGTTTATTAATTAAGCATTATACTAATTTTAAAGGAAGTGATTATTTACTAAATAACAAAGGAGGTTATTGGGAGGAATTTAATAAAGATAAATTATTTAATTATACAAATAATAATTCAAAAGTATTTATAGATGTTACTGCAGAATGGTGTTTAAATTGTAAGCTAAACAAAAAGTTAGTATTAGACAGTCAAGAAGTTTTAGACCTTTTTGATAAAAATAACATTAAGCTAATCAGAGCAGATTGGACTTTTCCTGATCAAGAAATTTTTGAATTCTTACAGAAATATAATAAATATGGAATACCATTTAATATATATTTTTCAGATAATTACCCAGAAGGGTATATTTTTGGTGAGATTTTAAATAAATCTCAATTAATCAAAATATTATCAAAGTAATTATAAGTTTGCTTTTTTTAAATAGATTGCTTTATTTGCAAGCATGTCTGCTTTTTCATTGCCAAGGTTTCCATCATGTGCTTTTACCCAGTTCCATTTAATATTATGATAATTATTAAGAAAATCTAATTTCTTCCAAAGATCAACATTTTTGACAGACTTTTTCTGTTTGCTTTTCCAGTTATTTTGTTTCCAAGACTTTATCCATACTGTGATTCCTTGTTTTAAATAATTACTATCTGTATAAATCTCTAATTCCTTGCTATCTTTAAAATATTTTAGAGCTTCAATAGCAGCAGTCAATTCCATACGATTATTTGTTGTACTATTTTCATAGCCAAAAAATTCTTTTTTTGAAGTATCACTTAAAATAATATATACGCCCCAGCCACCTTCGCCAGGATTTCCTTTGCAAGCCCCGTCCGTATATATAGTTATTTGGTTTTTTTTCTCTTCCATATTGCTAAATAGCTTATCTGTAGTTTATAATAAAATAAAAAATTAAATATAAAAAGGAAAAGAAATGAGACTAAATTATTATCCAGCATTAGTTATAATTCTTTTACTCTTTAATTCATGTACTAATTTAGATAATGTAAATGAAAAAACAAAAAAAGTAGTCATATCTAATAAAAACAAAAAAACAGAAGCGAGTTGTCCTAATTATTATATTCCTGAAGAAACTAAATATTTACTAAATGCAAAAAGGGAAAAGGTTATTAAAATTAGAGGAGTGAAGCTTAATTGTGAAATACTTAAAAACCTAAAAGGAGAAAAAAATCAAAAAATAATTATAAATCAAACTATTTACTATCAAGTTTTAAAAAATAAGACGAAGATCAATAAGAATAATACTTTTGTATATACAGCTATAGTAAATGAAAAAAATAAAAATATAAAAGCTAAAATTTTGTCAAAAATTAAAATAGAACCTTATAAAAAAGTTGATGGTACAATATACTTTAAGAATAACAATAAATTTAAAATTAATAATAATGATCAAAATAAAAATCTTACTTTTTACTATGGTTTTCAAAAATAATTATTTACAATATATTATATGAAAGCGGTTGTTATAGGGGCAGGAATTTCAGGAGTTACTACTGCTTATTTTCTTTCACAAAATAATATAGACGTAACTTTGATTGAAAGTAGAAGGTATCCTGCAATGGCTACAAGCTACGCAAATGGTGGACAACTATCGGCAAGTAATGCAGAAGCTTGGAATAGTTGGCATAATGTAAAAACAGGATTAAAGTCTTTTTTTAGTAATAGCCATTCTTCTGTAATTATGAGTCCCTTTCCTTCTATATCAAAATTAATGTGGTTATTTAAATTTATTCAAAATATTAAAAATAGTGAAACTATAACTTATGATATTTGTAAAATGGCAGTGAATAGCATCAAGCTTTATGATAATATAGCAAAAAAAGAGAGTCTTGACTTTGATAAGTTAGATAAAGGGATTATTCATTTATATATGGATAAAAAACATACAGAGAATGCAGAAAATATTAATTTAATTTATAAAAAAGCAGGTCTTAAAAGGTTTAGAATTACTCATGAAGAACTATACAGTTTAGAACCATCATTAAAACATAAAAAATTAGATAGTATTTTTTTTACTCCTACAGATAAAACAGGAGATATTCATAAATTTTGTAGAGATTTAACTAACAAAATGGTAAAAAAAAACAAAGTAAAACTCTTAAATTATAATGTTGAAAACCTCAAAGAATTTTCAGAACAATTTGATTTGACTGTAGTTTGCGCAGGTGTTTATTCTCCTTTTTTAGCAAAAACAGTAGGTGATAGTTTAAATATTTATCCAGTTAAAGGTTATTCAATTACTATTAACAATCCAGGAAATGATACTCCTCATGTAAGTTTATTAGATGATTTTAAAAAAATAGTTACATCAAGATTAGGAAATGATAGACTTAGAGTGGCAGGATTTGCTGAGTTTAATGGTTATAATTTAGATATTATACAGAGTAGAATTCGACCACTTATAAAATGGTGTACTGAAATGTTTCCTAAAATTAACACTAACGATATAAAGCCATGGGCGGGCCTTAGACCAATGACTCCAAATATGCTCCCTATAGTAAAAAAGAGTAATAACAATCCTAAGGTTTGGTATAATACAGGACATGGACATCTTGGTTGGACATTGAGCGCTTATACAGCAAGAGAAATAGCTATTAAAATTCTCAAAGATTAGTTTAATATTTTTTTAGTATTCTCAATGGAGTCTTCCATGATTATATTTTGGTTGCTATCACTAAGTTTTTCCCTTAAAATTTTTTCTGAAATCATAGTCGCTTTCGAAATAATATCTAATTTAATTTCTTCAATAGCTTGATTTTGAATTACTTTAATTTTTTCTGATGCATCTTTTTCTAATAACTCAATCTGAGCTTCAATCTTTTTTGTATTTTCTTGCAAAATTTCATAAGATTTATTTTTACTGTTATCAATAATATCTTTTAATACTAAGTCCAAATCTTGAATTTTTTTTGTTTCTTCAGCAAGTAACTCTTTAGCATTGTTATGTAATTTTTTTGCTTCATCAATCTCATTTTTTATTTCTATTATTTTAGCATCTAAAAAACCTGTAAGCTTTTTCCAAATTAATTTTCCAAAAAATAAAAAAAATAATATAAAAGAAATGGCAACCCATATTTGAGGATCTGTAAAGTCAATTTTCATATTAAATTTCTCTTACCTTAGAAGATTCTTTGTTTATATTATCTAAATCACTTTTACTTAGGCCTTTTCCAATAACCTTTTCAACAATACTAGAGGAAATATCTACAGAAGCATCATGAATTTCTTTTTCAATATTTTTTTTGTAAGATTTAATTTCTTCTTCTGATTTATTAATTTTTTGTATTATTCTTTTTTTTACATTATCTAGCTGAGCAACAAAGTCATGATTTGCTTTTTCTATTGCATTTCTAGTATTTGAGTCTGCTTGGTTTTTGGCTTGCATTATTTTTGAGTTGTACTCATTTATAGTCTTTTCTATTTGGTCTTTCAACAATTCTGCTCTTTCAATATCATTTGATATTTTGTTTTTCCTCAGTCTAATATTATTTCGAATTCTAGGAAGAATTAAAAAATTCATACAGATATACAATGATACGAATGTAATTATCAGCCAGAACAATTGTGAAGGGAATGTTGCAGCATTAAACTGTGGCATTCCCTCTGCAGAATAAAGATTATTACTATAAAATAAATATACTAAGTTTACAAACGTTAGTCTTCTTAACGATAGCATAATTAAAATGCAAACAGTATAAGAAATGCAATTAATAATGCAAATAATGCTATAGCTTCTGTGAGCGCAAAGCCTAACAATACATTTCCAAAAACTTTAGGAGCTGCTGAAGGGTTTCTTATCGCTGCAGACACATAGCTAGCGAATATATTTCCGATTCCTATTCCTGCACCAGCTAATGCTATTGTTGCTAGTCCTGCTCCTATTAATTTTGCTGCTTCTACTTCCATTTTATATCCTTTCTAAATTTATTAATGATGTAAGTGTAATGCATCGTTTAAATATAAACAACATAATATAGTAAATACATAGGCTTGTAGCACAGCTATCATAATTTCAAAACCAGTTAGTATTATTACTAGTAACAATGGTGCCCAGCCACCTATAAAACCCAATAATACTATAAATGAGGCAAAAACTTTTAACATAGTATGACCTGCCATCATATTGGCAAATAGTCTCAAACTCAAGCTAATAGGTCTAACAAAGTAAGAAATTACCTCAATAGGTATTAAAATAGGTAAAAGTGCGTAAGGAACACCACTAGGTACAAAGAATTTTAAAAAACCTATTCCATGTTTTGCTATACCTATAAGAGTAACTGCTAAAAAAATAAAACCTGCTAGGCCAAAAGTAACAATAATATGGCTAGTATAAGTAAAATTATAAGGCACCATTCCTAAAATATTACCAAATAAAATAAATAAGAATAATGTAAATATAAAAGGAAAAAATATTTTTCCACCATTACCAACATTATCTCTAACCATATTAGCTACAAAATCATAAGACATTTCTACTAAAACTTGTAATCTACCAGGAATATTTGGGTTTTTTCCAGATCCAAGATAAAAGAGTACACTCGCTACCAAAATAGATATTATCATTGATAAAGCTGAGTTTGTGAAAGAAATATCAATATTCTCTAATCTTATCTCATAAAGATTAGAAATTTCAAATTGATGAAGAGGTCCTTTATCTGCTGCCATATTATTTTATTTACTTCTATTTAAAATATCCATATTTTTTTAAGCTTTTAAACATATTGTAAAAGCCTACAATTGTTCCTACTATAAAAAAGATTATAAACATTATTGGTTTCGTTTGTAAATAATTATCAAGAAATAACCCTAAAAAAACTCCTAGCCCTATGCCAGTAATTAATTCTATACTTATATTCATAGCCATATTGTAGAATTTGACATTTATTTTATTATTAGGGATTGTTTTTTTCACATTTTTATTTTTGAGTTCTTTAATTTTTAGAGTAATTTCTTTAATTTTATCCATAATACTTTTATTCTGCTGCAAACTCTGGCGCTATTTTATCCAAATTTACAGACACTAATTTAGACACACCTGGTTCACTCATAGTTACTCCATAAATCTTATTCATATAGCCCATAGTTATTTTATTATGAGTAACAACTAGAAATTTTTTATTAGTTATTTTAGAAGCATCCTTCAATAAATTACAAAATCTTTCAACATTAAAGTCATCCAATGGTGCATCAACCTCATCTAAAATACAAATTGGGGTTTCTTTATTGATAAAAGTAGAGAATATCAAAGCCAGGGATGCTAAAGCTTTTTCACCTCCTGAAAGAAGAGACAGTCTTTGTAATTTTTTTCCAGGCGGCGATACCATAAGTTCTAGACCAGCTTCAAGTGGATCATCTGAGTCTGTAAGTTCAAGATAGGCTTTACCTCCGTCAAAAAGTTTTTTAAATAAGTCTGAAAATGTATTATTTATATTAGTAAAAGTATTTACTACTCTATTTCTTGCTTCTTTATTAAGTTCTTCAATAGCTTTTTCAAGCTTTTTTGCTGCATTATTTAGATCTTTTTCTTCTACTATGACATCATTTATTTTATTTTCTAATTCAATAAGTTCCTTTTCTGCAGATAAATTTATATCATCTATACTGTCAATTTTATTTTTCAAATTTCTTAGATTCATTTCTTCATTTTTAATATCAATATTAGAAAAGTCTTGTGCTTCAATAGTATTATTTATATCTTCTTTAGTTAGGTTCAATTCAGTTTCTATTCTTTCTACTTCGACTTTAATATAGGATTCTAGCTGTTCTAATTGCGTTTCTTTCCTAATATTATTTTCTTTCAATCCATCCAATTTAATTTTTGTATTTTCATGCTTATGTAATAGAGACTCTAATTCAGATTTTTTTTCACTAATAAATTCTTCTAGCTTTTTTAGTTTTATTTCATTTAATTCAATATTGGTCTTTAAATCTTTTATTTTAATTTCAGAGTCATTTGGCTTTGATGATAAAATATTTTCTTCATAATCAGCTTTTTTGGTATCACCATTGAGTGCAAGTAAAATATTTTGAGTATTTTTAATTTGTTTTTGAGTTACGTTTATTTCTTCTTCTATTTTTTCTTTTCTGATAGTTTCTTCATCTATTTGTTTTTTATTTATTTCAAACTCTATCCTAAAATTTTCAAATTTATCTTTAAATAGTAAATTTTCCTTATTTTTAATTGAAATGCTTTTTCTTATATTGACTATCTCTCCACTTTCTTCAGCTATAATATTTTCTAATAATTTAATATTTTTATTTAACTCTTTTTCTTCTTGTTTTTTTTCAGCTATGAGGTTTCTTTCTTTATTAATTTCTTCAAAATGGATTTTCTTCTTATTTATTTTAAGAAGTAATTCTTTTTCTATCTCTACTAAGTTATCATTATTTGACATTATAAAAGCTTCATAGTCTTGAACTTTTTTTGTTATTTCTTTTATTTCGAACTCTATATTCTTGAATTTTTTATCTAAGAGACGCTTAATTCCATATAGTTTATTGATTCTATCTGTTTCTTTTTTAAGGTCTTTTTCTAAATCAATTAATTTAGTTGTGCTTATAATTCTTTTATATGTAATGGTTTTGCTGCCATCTTTAATATGCAACCCATCCCACCTCCATAGTTCACCATCTTTAGAAACTAATATTTGACCTGGCATTAAGGCTTTCTGATATTTATTGCCATCCTCATTATTGTTCACTATTCCTACTTGGGATATAAATAATTCAATTTCTTTAGGTCCATTTACGTATTTAGAAGCAGGTATTATATTTTCTGGAAAAGTATAAAATTTTTTGGATGAAATATTATTCCATATCACAGATGACTCTTGGTCAAGAGATGCCTCTATACCATCTCCGAGTGCAAGGTAAAAAGCTAATTGATATTTTTTATCAACAGTAATTTTTTTAAGTATATTTTTTTCAGTATTTTTGAAACCTAAGGAACTGTACACAGATATTTGATTTTTAATATCATAAATTTTTCCATTTTGCTGATCTATTTGATCTATTAATTTATCTTTTTCTGCACTAGCAGTAAAAGATAGTGTATTAAATTCTTTTAATTTTTCCTTCTTTTTATCTAATTGTAGTTTTAATTTTTTATTATTATTAGTAATTTCAGATTTATTTTTTTCAATATCTAGAAAATAGTCTGTAGTTTTATAACTTTCTTCTTTTTTAATTAATGATTTATTTAAAATTTTTAATTCGGTATTAATTTCTGTAAGTTTTCCTTGAAGTAATTGTTTTTCATATTCTTTATTATTTACTCTTTCCTTTTTATTGACTAATTTGGACGAGAATTGCTCAAGTATTTCATCAGAGGTCAAAAGTTCTTTTTGTAATTTAGCATATTCTGCTTCTTTTATTTTATAGATTTTATCGTTACTTACATTTTTATAATCTGCAAACTCACTTTCTAGCTGGTTTAATCTAGACAAAGAATTCTCTAATATCTCATTTTGAAAACTTTTATTTTTATTTATTTGCTCTTTTAAATTTTTTAAAGATTCTAATTGTTTTGAGTTATTACTAACTTCAATGTTAATCTTTTCTATAATATTTTTTTTATTTAGTTTTTCTTGGTTTATTATCTGAATTTCTTCATTTATCTTATCAAGTTCTTTAGAAATATCAGCTTTACTTTTTTCTAACTTTTTGAGAGAATTACTTTTTTCACTATACTTACTTAAATCTTCTTCTAAGATCTCTTTTATTCTTTTTCTATTCAATACTGCTTTTTGTAATTTTGCAAATGCTATTTCCTTATACAGTAATTCTATTTTATTATTCGCTTCTTTATATTTCTTTGCAGTATCTGCCTGTTTTTTTAATTTTATAAGTCTTTCTTTGTTATCCAATAATATATCAGCAAGTCTTGAAAGATTTCTTTTTGTTGCATCTAGTTTATTTATGCTTTCAATTTTTCTAGCACTGATACCAGATATACCTGCTGCTTCATCTAATATTTTTCTTCTTTCTGCTGGTTTTTGTGTTATAAGATTTCCCACAGAACCTTGATCAATAATATTTGAGGCTCTTGAGCCTGATGATAAGTCTGCAAATAAAAATTGTACATCCTTCGCTCTAACTTCTTTTCCATTAATCCTATATGTGGAACCTGTATCTCTAATAATTTGTCTTTCAACTTCAATATTTCCAGATTTTACAAACTTTTTATAAGATGGAGATATACTTTTAGAGTCAACTTTTAAAAATAGAGTGACCGCTGCAATATTTTTAGATGCTTTTGTAGTACTACCACTAAAAATAATATCATTCATTCCAGATCCTCTTAGACTTTTAGAAGAGTTTTCTCCCATAACCCATTTTATTGCCTCTACTACGTTAGATTTTCCAGAACCATTAGGACCAATAATACCATTTAAGCTGTAATCAAATGATAGATTTGTTTCATCAGAAAAAGATTTAAATCCCAATAATTTTATTTTACTTATATACAAAATTACACCTTATTTAAACGTTATAATACTAAATATAGTATTTATAAGCAAAGGAATTTCTATATATATGAGATATTATTTAATTAGCTGTTTAAGTAAACCATAATTAAAGGCTTCTTCTATCTTTTTGCCATTTAAAAAGAAAGAAGGTGTTGAATTCACACCAATTTTTTGCCCTTCTAATCTAGTTGCAATGATACTATTCCAGGTCTTTTTATTAATTTCACTTTTATCATCAACACACTCTAATATCTTTTTTAAACTAACGCCGTGAACTTTAAGTACATTGTGAATAGCATTATAAAAAGTGCCTGTATTATTAGACTTTGTTACCCAAGCTTCTTGATTCCTATATAAAGATGATAATATCTCGTAATATTGTTCTCCTGTAAAGCAATTAGTAACCATAGAAGCAAACATAGCAGGTTTATCTAGTGGAAAGTCCTTATAGACAAACTTTATTTTTCCTGTATCAATGAAATCTCTTTTAATTTTAGGAAACTCATTATTATGAAAATTAGCACAATGAACACAAGACATTGATGCATATTCAACCAAAGTGTATTTTGCAGAATTATTTCCTAGCTGATTAACAATATTATTAGACTGATTAGTTTCTAAATTTGTAAATGGAATAAAAAAGAATAATATAAAAAATAAAGATAAAATTTTAATTAGTTTAATATTTAATAACATAGTTTTTCCCTATAATAATATATATAAACATTAATTATGTTTTTGTACTACAAAAATTTTTTTAAGACTATTTTTATATCCAAGGACTTTATCTATCTTTTCTAAGTAAATTTGATTAGAATAAGTAAAATCCAATAAAATATCAATACTAACCTCTACTTTAAGCTCTTGATCTTTAGTTATTTTTATAGGATTAGATTTTTTATAGTATTCTTTTCCAACTATATCCTCCCATTTCTCCATAATGATAATAAATTTACTATTTTTTTTT
>MDTC01261232.1_pt1 | contig 16975 bp, 14 predicted proteins | sample 811181 | NCBI WGS metagenome assembly MDTC01 (sample SAMN05326644, study PRJNA326480) | marine metagenome | isolation source: seawater | place: Pacific Ocean: North | collected 2011 | reverse complement strand
TCCACCGTCGGCATCTGGATGCCCTTGCCCCGCAGAGGATAGGTCAGCGAATCGACGGTCCAGTTGTAGCCGGCATCGAGGGATCGCAGTTCGTCGAAGGTCATCTCGGCAATCCGTCCCGTCCCGTTCGTGACGCGGTTCACGCGCCGATCGTGAGCGACGACCAGCCGGCCGTTGCGGGTGGCATGCACGTCCATCTCGAGCATGTCCACGCCAAGATCGGCGACCTTGCGGTAGGTGTAGAGGGTGCTCTCCGGTCCGAGTTCGGGCCCACCTCGGTGGGCGATCACCAGTGGAGCGGAGGTGCCTCGCGAGAAAAAGGGGTGTTCCGGAAGGGGGGCGGGCTCGATGACAAAGGCGACGATCAGCGCCCCCGCGTAGAGAATGAGCAGGAGGCGCAAGAGACGCTTGAGTAGGCGAAAAACCATCAGCACATCCGATCATCATCTCAGGGTCATGGGTAGCAAAGCTGAAACTACATCTCCGTCAAGGAAGATGTCGACCTGAGAGCTCCGTAGCTGGACGTTTCGAGCGCTCTCTGCTACGCTTCAAAGTGGTAATTCGATGACCGTGGACCGATCAGTGGTTGGATGGGCGCGAACGTGCGGTGGGGGCTCGGAGGTGACAATCTGTCGACGTGGAATGGATTCGAAATCGAGCTGAAGCCTGCCACGCAGATCGAGTTGGAGATCGAGCCGGGGTATAACTACTCACGACGCGATGCCCAGTGGATCGAACATGTCGACAGCGATGGTGACGATGAGGACGACCGATTCATCTTCGGTGAGCTGATCAACAAGACCTTCGAGATCGGCGTTCGCGTTACGTGGGCGTTCACACCATTCCTGAGCACCCAACTGTTCCTGCAGCCCTTCGTCACCACCGGTGACCATGGTCGGATCAAGGAACTGGCGCGGGCTCGATCCTACGCATTCACGACCTACGACGATATAGAGGAAGATCCCGACTTTCGTCGACGGTCCCTGCGTTTCAATCTGGTGACGCGCTGGGAATACGCACCGGGCAGCACGATCTTTGTCGTGTGGCAGCAGAATCGGGACCGCGATTTCGACGATACGCGCAATTCCGACTTCGAGCCCCTTGCCGATGTGGGTCGTTCCTTCGGAGACGAAGGCGACAACATCTTCCTGGTCAAGGTGAACCGCTGGATTGGGCTGTAAGGGCATCTGCTGGCCGCGCCCAGATTCCGTGCTTTTCGATTCACGATCCGTCGGGCGACGCCCACTGCAAAGACCGCTTGACCGCCTGTGACCAGCGCTCACGTAGATCACCTGCTTGCGATGCGGACATGACCGGTTCATAGGTGCGCGCAACCTGCCAGTGGCGGCTCTGCTCGTCGACGGACGTCCAGAAACCACTCGCCAGACCGGCCAGGTAGGCCGCCCCCAGCGCCGTCGTTTCCAGCACAGTGGGCTGCACGACGGGGGTCTGCAGAAGATCGGCCTGAAACTGCATGAGCAGACCGTTGGCGGACGCCCCACCGTCGACGCGCAGTTCGGTCAGTGGCGACCCCGCATCGTCCTCCATCGCTTCAGCCAGATCGGCCACCTGAAAGGCGATCCCTTCCAGGGCGGCACGGGCGATGTGTCCGGAGGTGCTGCCCCCGGAGATGCCGAGGATCGTGCCGCGGGCATGTGGGTCCCAGTGGGGCGCTCCCAGACCGGCCAGCGCCGGAACCAGATACACACCGCCATTGTCCTCGACGGAGTCAGCCAACGACTCCACGTCTCCGGACGAATTGATGATTCCCAACCCATCGCGCAACCACTGCACGACGGCGCCGCCAACGAATACGCTGCCTTCCAAGGCGTAGTGGGGGGAGCATTGCTCGCCGTCACCTCGTCCCAGCTGCCAGGCGACGGTTGTGAGCAATCCGTTTCGTGAGGCTCTGGGTTCTGATCCGGTGTTCAAGAGCATGAAACAACCGGTGCCATAGGTGCACTTGGCCATTCCAGGTCGGACACAGGCCTGACCAAAGGTCGCCGCCTGCTGATCACCGGCGATCCCAGCCAGTGGCACCCCTTTCAGAGGCGGGATCGATCGAATGTCACCATACAACTCGGCGGAGGGTTTCACCTCTGGCAACAGAGACGGCGGGATCTGCAACAGGTCGAGCAGGTCTGCGTCCCAGCACAGACTGTGAATGTTGAAGATCAGCGTGCGCGACGCATTGCTGACATCGGTGATGTGCTGATCGCCGTCGGTAAGTTTCCAGGCGAGCCAGCTGTCGATGGTGCCGAAGGCCAGTTCCCCGCGTTTGGCTCGCGCTCGAGCGCCTTCCACGTGGTCGAGGAGCCAGCAGACTTTGGTGCCCGAGAAGTAGGCATCCAGCTCGAGTCCCGTTCGCTGCTGAATGAGCACATCATGCCCGTCCGCCCTCAGCTGTTCGCAGTGGGCCGCCGTGCGCCGATCCTGCCAGACGATGGCGGGATGGATCGGCTCTCCCGTGGCGCGGTCCCAGATCAGCGTCGTTTCGCGCTGATTGGTGATTCCCGCGGCGACGATCTCCACATCACTACCCAGGTCACACGTATTTAGGGCCTGGTCCACCAGATCGGCCTGCATCTGCCAGATCTCGAGGGCATTGTGTTCGACCCAGCCCGGTTTCGGATAGTGCTGGGCCAGTTCCCGCTGGGCCATGCCGACGATCGATCCGCTCTCATCGAACAGGATCGCTCGCGAGCTGGTGGTTCCCTGATCGAGGGCAAGGACGGTCTTCATCGATGGACTCCCATGACCACGACGGTCATCGTGGGCTGAATCACTTGATCCTCTTCTGCAGCTGGCCCCATCTTGTGCGTTGTGTCGATGGATTGGCGCCAGGCGGAGTTTATGCGCGAAGATCAAAGAGGCCAAGCCGATGAGCTCTCCCAACATCATTCTGATCATGACTGACCAGCAGCGCTGGGATACGGTGGCCTGCAATGGGTATCCGCACATGATTACACCGCACATCGACGCGCTGGCCCGGCGTGGTGTGAGCTTTACACACGCTTTTGCGCAAGGCGCGGTCTGCGGCCCGTCGCGCAACAGTATCGTCTCAGGTCAGTACGTGCACACCCATGGGGTGGAGGGGAATGAGCAGTGGCTGCGCCCGGATCAGCCCAACTGGATCGAGTGTCTACGAAGGGGGGGATATCAGACGGTCAACATCGGCAAGATGCACACGGCGCCGATCCGCCTGCCCGCCGGATTCGAACACCGGACCGTGGTGGAGAACAAGAACTACAGTCAGGGCCATCACGGGCCTGACACAGACGACTACGATCTGTATCTGTCGCACCATGGGCTCAAACGCCCGGCCCTGACCTACTACAAAGACATCGAGGACTGGCCCGATCGGCTGCAGGCGACAGTGTGGCCCCATGACGACGGCCTGTTTCCCGACAACTATGTGGGGCGCACGACCGTCGACTATCTCAATGGTTGCACCTACGACCGGCCCCTGTTTCTGTGGTGTGGTTTCGCCGGTCCCCACGATCCCTTCGACGTGACCGAACCCTACCTGCGGATGTATGACGACGTAGACGTGCCGGATCCGGTGGGCTGGGAGGGAGAGTTGGAGACCAAGCCGCCGCCGCAACAGGCGGCGATGGACGGCATGGAGGGGAAACACTCCCCCGCGGCGGTCTGGTGGAGTCGGGCAACGCCCGACCGAATCCGTCGCATGCGCAAACACTACTATGCCAACATCACGCTCATGGATGACTGGGTGGGCCGCATCGTGGCCGCTGTGGCGGCGAAGGGACAGTTGGACAACACCCTGTTTGTGTTCACGTCCGACCACGGCGACTGTCTGGGCGACCACCACCAGGTCTACAAGTTCTCCAGCCATTACGATCCGGTGGCAAGAGTGCCCCTGGTGCTGGCCGGTCCTGGTGTCGAAACGGTCGGTGAAAGCGATCCGCTGGTGGAACTCATCGACCTGGGCCCCACCTTTCTGGAGCTGGCCGGCCTCGACCCCCTCCCTGGTGCGTCCGGTCAATCGCTGTCCGCACTGCTGAGAGGGGGCGGGCCACTGCACGATGTCGTGTTCTCCGAACATGGCCAAAGGGTCATGGTTCGGACCCACGAATGGAAGCTGGTTGCCTATCTCGGCCAGCCTTATGGCGAGCTCTACGATCTGCGAACAGACCCGGATGAACTGCACAATCTTTACGATTCACCCGAAGCAAGCGACGCTCGCGGGGGTCTGTATGAGAGAATGGGGCAGTGGTTCGGGAACACACGTATGAGAAGGGCCCTCTGAGTCAAAGGAGGGGACTCTGCGGTCTCTCAGAGAGAGCGGGTACCTACCTGCCCGTTTTTTGTCCGATTTCGCCAATCGGGGGTGCCCAACAAGCCTCTGAGGCTTACCTTGTTAGGGATCACCATAGGCGGCTTCTGCCAGTAGAATTCCAGGTCAGCGCTTTTCAGGTTAGGGCATTTTGACGGACTCAACGCTCCCACCCACGGAGCATCCTCAGATCATTCAAGGCGGCATGGGTATCGCCGTCTCCGACTGGCGCCTGGCGCGGTCCACCTCTCAAGAGGGGGCCCTGGGTGTAGTTTCCGGCACATCGATCAATTCCGTGCTGGCCCGGCGTCTGCAGTTGGGAGACATTGGTGGCCACATGCGCCGTGCCCTCGAGCACTTTCCCGTTCCCAAGATCGCCGAGGACATCCTCAATACCTACTACCGAGCAGGTGGCAAGGGAGCCGAGGAGACCTTCAAGCTGGCGCCGATGTACAAGATCAAGACCAGTCTCGCCGGACTGCGCCTGACCGTGGCAGCCAACTTCGTCGAGGTCTTCCTCGCCAAAGAGGGTCACGGCGGCAAGGTGGGCATCAACTTTCTTGAGAAGATTCAGATTCCCCATCTGGCTTCCGCCTATGGGGCCATGCTCGCCGGTGTCGACTACGTGTTGATGGGCGCAGGTATACCCCGGCAGATTCCGGGGGCTCTCGACACACTGAGTCAGAATCTGAAGGCCCGCTACAAGCTGTCGGTGGAGAACGAGGCCACCGGCGATGAGACCTACACCGAGTTTGAGCCAGCAGAGATCGTCGGTCTGCCGTCGGACTTTCCCCTCACGCGACCCTACTTCCTGGCGATCATCGCCTCTGCCACGCTGGCGCTGTCGTTGGCCAAGAAGGCGACGGGTCACGTGGACGGCTTTATCATCGAGTATCCCGTTGCGGGCGGACACAATGCGCCGCCCCGGGGGCAACTCAAGCTGACCGATCGTGGAGAGCCGATCTATGGGCCCAAGGACGATGTCGATCTGGCAAAAATCGCAGACATTGGTCGCCCTTTCTGGCTCGCCGGCGGATACGGTGGCCCCGATCGACTCTTTCGCGCCATGGAGCACGGCGCCCATGGGATCCAGGTCGGTTCCGCCTTCAGCCTCTGTGAAGAGTCGGGTGTCGATCCAGTATTGAAGCAGAAGGCCCTCACCAGCATTGTGGATCACGGCATTCGTGTGTTTACCGATGCCACCGCGTCACCTACAGGGTTCCCTTTCAAGGTTGTGCCTCTCGAGGGCTCCGGGTCCGAGGCTGAGGTCTACCAGCAGCGACCGCGGATCTGTGATCTTGGGTATCTGCGGGTGCCGGCCAAGCTGGACGACGGCAAGATCGTCCTGCGGTGTTCGAGCGAACCGGTTGACGACTACGTGAAGAAGGGCGGAGAAGAAGAGGCGACGGTGGGCAAGAAGTGTTTGTGCAATGCGCTGATGGCCAACGTAGGCCAGGCGCAGGTGCAGAAGACGGGTTTCACCGAGACGCCCATCCTGACCTCGGGGGACGATGTCATCATGGTCACCCGCTTCCTCAAGGACGGGAACAGGTCTTACACGGCCAAGCAGGTCCTCGACTTCCTGCGCTCGCCCCCCTCCGAAGATGATACACCGGCCCCAGTTGCCGTAGCGGATGCAGCCGCCGGAAATGGGCATGACACGGCCGAGAGGGCCAATGGCAGTCACGAGGGCAATGGCACGTCTTCACAGGTTGTGGCCGCGGAGACGACGACGGGCGAGCACGCATAGTCGACCCACTCCAATTGAGAAGAGGCTCCTGTCGCGTTGCGACGGGAGCCTTTTGTCGTTCTGGTCGATTCCCTTCGGTCAGGTCGGTTCCTCGACATCGGGTGCCAGGGCCCGAAGGTCGGTGCGTCCGGGCGGAAACCAGACACCAGCCTCGGCGATGGTCAGTCGTGCCTGTGGGCGCCATGCGTGGACGGTCTGCAGAATCGCCTTCACGACACGCCAATCGGTCACGTCGCCCTTAACGTGATCAGCGTGGACGATGTTGACCTTGCACGACGTCGACAACCACGTCTTCGCCAGATCCAGCAGTCGTTAACAGATCGCGCAGGTTCGACTGTTTCAGGACCGACTGTACCATGGGGAGCACATGACGGTGGTAGTCGAGCCTTTGGGGTCGTGCGACGGGATTGGGTAGGGAGGTGTCGTCTGAGCGGATCATGGCCACCGTCGGACTTGCCCCCACCACCGACGGCTGCGCCGCATTCAACAGCAGAAAGGCGCACACGAGTTGAAGGGGAAACACAAAAGGGCGCTGGTCGAACCAGCGCCCTGAAGTGTCGATGTGGAACGGCGTTTCGAGTTCCCGCATGAAAGATCTCACGTGCCGTCGTAGCCGAACAGAGGGCGCATCCAGACGTTGCGGAAGCGCACAGGGTTGCCATGGTCCTGCAGTCGCAGGGCACCGACATCGGGGTCGGGCGACGCATATCGGTTTACACTGAGGTGGCCGGTCGGGCCCATGCACTCCTGGCGGTGGTGCAGCAGCAAGCCATTGTGCATCACCGTCACAAAAGCGGGAGAAACGATCCACCCTTCATCCCAGATGGGGGTCTCGAAAATGATGTCATAGGACTGCCATTCACCCGGCTTGCGGCAAGCATTCACCAGCGGCGGATACTGTCCATAGATCGAACCGGCAGAGCCGTCGGCGTACGTCGGGTTGTCGTAGCAGTCGAGAACCTGAATCTCGTATCCACTACGGTTTTCATCGGCGAGAAGAAAGACACCGCTGTTGCCGCGCTCCTGGCTTTCACCCTCCACGACTTCGGGTGTGGCCCATTCGATGTGCAGCTGGCAATCTCCAAAGCGCTTTCGTGTCTGAATGTCGCCGGTGCCCTTCACGACTTCCATGAAGTCGGACTCGACCTTCCATCCAGCGTCGGTGCCCGGCTCCTTGCAGCTCTCCCACTCGTTCAGATCGGATCCATCGAAGAGGATCACGGCGTCAGACGGAGCTCCACCACCATCCGCCCCGGGTGTGACTACTTGGGGCGCGGGGCGTTTGCTGTCGTGTGCGCGCCAGGGCTGGCCCGTGATGAACTCCGTGTCGTCGTATCCCAGCTTTCCCATCTTGAAACCCTTCCTCGAAACGTGTTCAGGCGACGTGGCGCAGAATGTGCCCGGATCGACTGTCCTGCAGCTGGCCGTCACGCATGGCGGGTACGCCATTGATGAAGATGTGATCGATACCACGAGGGTATTGGTATGGCTGATCGAAATCAGCCGTGTCGCCGATTTCGTCGGCGTCGAAGATGACGATGTCGGCCCACAGCCCCTCACGCAGCCAGCCACGGTCGGCGATTCCGAAACGACTCGCTGCGTGGCCCGTCAGTTTGTGAATTGCGTGCTCCCAACTCATCGCCTGCTGATCGCGAATGAAATGACGTAGGAAGTAGGGGAAGGCCGCATAGGAACGGGGATGGTGCTTGCCCTCGGCCAGCACCCCCTGGGGGATCAGCGAGAATCCGTCGGAGATGACTCCGCCCGCTTCGTGACGAGCGATGTTGAGGAAGTCTTCCTCCGACACGTCCTCGGCAAGCATCCACGGTCGCGCCTCCTCCTCGATGAGTATATCGAGGACCGCATCGTGAGGATCCTGCCCACGCAATCGACCGATCTCACCGAACGACTTGCCCGTGAGGTGTTCGTTGGCTGCCCCGGAGCTACCGAGCCAGATCTTCTCCCAATCGCCGTCTTTGACAAGGTTGCGCTTGCGACTGCCACCGGACTCGGCGCCATGGGTCATCGTATCAGACTTGATCTTCTCGCGCATCTCGGGATCGCGCAGGCGAGCGATGAGCGCCTCGTCGCCTCCGTCGAGCGCCCACGGTGGTAACAGCGACTTGAGGGTGGTGGAGCCCACGGTATAGGGAATCGCATCACAACTGACATCGACACCGCGCGCACGCAATTCATCCATCTTGCGTAGCAGATCGGCAGTGGCACCAATCATCGGTGAGCCCGGTTGCATGTGCGAAACGTGGGCCGTGATGCCTGCCCCTTCTCCCACGGCGATGACTTCGCCCACAGCTTCGGCGATACCTTCGGTCTGATTGCGGATGTGAGACGTGTAGATCCCGCCAAACTTGCCGACCACCTTACCCAATTCGATGAGCTCTTCGATGGCGGCAAATGGGCCCGGCGCATAGGCCAGACCTGTGGAAAGCCCCACTGCGCCGTCGGTCATCGCCTGATGGCTCAGTTCACGCATGCAATCCATCTCGGCCGCTGTGGGGGCACGGTTGTCATACCCCATGGCGGCAACACGGATGTTCCCATGCCCCACGAGAGTGGCCACATTGGTGCCCACGCCCTGCTGTTCGAGACGCTGGAAATAGTCGGCGAATCCGGCCCAATCGCAGACCAGACCGCGGGTCATGGCTGGATCGAGAGGGCCGTAGTAGGGCTCGAAGTCGCGGGTGGGGGCCGCTGAGACGCCGCAATTGCCCGCGATCTGGGTCGTGATGCCCTGGGCAATGGAAGATGGTGCCCGGCCCTCCAGCATCAAGGTCAGATCCGAATGGGTGTGGATATCGATGAACCCCGGACAGACCATCCTACCCCTGGCGTCAATGATCTCAGTCGCCTGCACGTCACTCAAATCACCGATGGCGGTGATGCGACCATCGGTGACGGCCAGGTCAGCTTCGACAGCGGGTGTACCGCTGCCGTTGAGGATTCTCCCACCGCGAATCAGAAGATCAGTCATGGCGGCTACGATACACAGTTTTCTGATTCGAGGAAACCGGCCTGCCTGATCGCGGGATCACGCACTATTGTCGTGGCACCGCCCACAGGATGAGGTCGGTTCCGCTCTGCCAGGAGTTGATGTCGTTGATGCGGATCTGCGTGGCCCAGCCGTTGGCTGCTGTAGGTTGCTGCGTTACGTCGTAGAGGCCTTTGCCATCAACTCGCTCTACGGCGACCTCCAACGTCTCGTCATGGTCGATGGCAGACAGAGCGGCGCTGGCTGGGCCTTCCGGTTGACAACCGTAGATATGCTCGAAATGCATTTCTGATCCTCGAAGCGTCAGATAGAAAATGCCTCTGCTCAAGTCGGCTCGCCATGTGGCCAGTTTCCTGCCCCGATCACGTCGTTCCAATGGATCGGTTCGGATTGGCGGCAGTGGGCCTGCACCGAGCATCTCGCTCAGGGCGGTGAAAGCATCTCGTTCACCCCGACGAGCTGCTGTCCACATGTCGAGTGTTTCTGGCAGACGCTGTGCGCGCGCCAGGTCTTCAGCAGACCAGTCGCCGGACGCCTTTTCCGGCATCAGGTCGATGAGCGCATGCAGTTGCTTTGCCACCTCCTCGTACCCGACGGCTGCACGTGTGAGATACGGACCGCGACGATCATCTGCGAAGGTCTCGGCCATCGAACGGAAGTAAACGGCCATGCGCTCGCGCCACGCAGGAATCGATGACAGTGACCAACCCTATCGGTAACTGTTGAAGTTCCGCCGTGATTGATCGTCCTCCTGCAGCCACTCAGGTGTCATGGGATATCGATCCCAGGAGATAATCCACCATGTACCCCATGTGGATCGTGGCCGACGTGGCCGAGTCGAGCAGACCTGCCTGGCCACCGGCAACGGCACCGGCCACCTCGGGCAGCGTCGACCACCGGGGTTTGGGGTGTACGTCGATGACGATCGTATCCGCCGCTGTTCGCGAGGCGGCGACGGGGTCGATGCCGAGTTGCTCGTCCCACATAGGCAGCATCGATCCACTCTTCGCGCACGTGATCAGGCTTGATCTGCGTAGAGGCAATCTCCTGAAGGCCCGGCTCGGTTGCATAGAAACGCACGCCCGAATAGCGGTTGCCGGCGAAGAGGGGGTCGTCAATGGGTTCGCAGATATTGATCGAAAAGTCGAAACGTCCACGACGCTGTCCCGCCCGGACCAGCAGTGTGTGCTCACCCGCTTCAATGAATCGATGCTCTCTCACGCCGCCCAACACATGCTTGCGGCGTCCCTTGTAGGCGTGCACCGACTCGCTGTCGATCCATACCTCGAGGTCTTCGTCTGAGCTCACCCATAGTCGGACCGAATCAGAGCGGGCCATGGTGAAGCGCGTGAAGGCATAGACGGCACAGTGCGTCGGATCATCGGAGTAGCGATCCAGGTCGATCCGATCATCCCCGAAACACACGATCTGTGACCAGCCCTGCTGGGCGGGAACGGGTGCGAGGGTCTGCAGCTCGGATATCGAGAATTGATGGTCCCGCTCGACGGGCCCCAGCAGCGTCCAACGACGTGGCCCCATGCCGAATCCTGCATGCTCGGCCCACTCGCCATTGTAATCCATACTGGCTTTCATGAAACGGTCGGTCAATTCGGAGATATGCCCACCGCGCACGGTGACGTGATCGATGCTACCAGGGCCAATGCTATGCAGCCGTCCCAGCGGCGCATACTCGAAATCATCGGGATTGAAGCCCATCAGTTGGGCGACGACGAGGTCGGTGGCGATGGCATCACGGCCGCAACGATCAGATTCGAGCGTTTCGGTTTGCCCGAAAAGGCGCCTCCCTCCGCACCGGCGATCATGTCGACGACGTGGAAGTCGGGTTCTGTCAGTGACAATAGGTCGACGAGGGTCTCATCGATCAGACGGGGTGCATGGGGAATACCAGGATGCCCCTCGGTGCCCCGCGTCTTGTTCCAGCCATAGACGATGCCGGACAGCAGACCGAATTGGTTTTTCTGACAGCAGGTGATCTTCGAGCCGTGGGTCTTGGCGACGGGGACGTTGATCCAAGCATCGGCCTCGATGATCGTCGCTGCCAGATCGTATTCGCCGCGACAGAGGCCACCCGTGGGCGGCTGAAGGGTCAACACGCGGTCGAAGTTCAGATCGAAGCACCCGATGTCGATACCGCGCTCACGCAACTCAGTGGCCGTGGCGCGATGCCCGGTAGCTTCGAATCCATCGACGACGGGCCAGCCGCCCGTATCGACGGAGTCCTGGAACTCGGGAGAAATCCACCCACCCGAGCCTTCGGCGATCAGGATGCGCGCCTCGGGCGCGATCTCATGGACCATGAGGGCCACGGCTCTCACGATCCGAGTGTCAGTAATGACACTGGAACCCGATGGCTGAGCGGTCACTACGTTGGGTTTTGATGACGACGAGACGGGCGGTATCGGCAATGACACCGGCGAATCCGCCGGCCATCTCGACGGAGCGGCGCACCCATCTGTTCGACCTGCTCCACAGAAAGGGGATGGTCGCGGTCGATGGGGTGAGAGAGAGGGCTCGTTCGAGGCCGTGACGCCAACGGTGAACGCTTAGGCAATGACGTCGGCCCTCGCCAGCAGAAGGAGGGCGAGAGAAATGGCCATAATTCGCATAGCTGACAGACTTTACGAGAGGGTTTCTCGAAGCCTATCAGCGAGGGTGGAACATTGTCAACGAAGCAGCTGGGCCACTATCCCTCCCGCCGCTCAAGGCCGATTCGATCTTTCAGGCTGCGAGCACTCTTGTCCTGATCACCCATCCAGGCCACATCGGAATCATCATCCTCGAATCGTTTGATACCGACCTGCTTGATCGCTGCGTCAGGCACCTTGTCCAGCGGTGTATACCGGGGATGATGGGATTCCTTGTAGGGGTTGTTGCGTGCCGCATTGTAACAGCAGATCAGCGTCCACCGCGGATCGGGGGACGCATTGCGATCGGATCGGTGCAGCAGATTGCAGTGAAAGTAGACGGCGTCTCCGGGGGACAGCTCCACATGGACATTCTCCAGCACCTTTTCGGCTTCGGTGACGCGTTCCAGGTTGGCACCGGCCTGGTCGCCAGTCAGTTCATGATCGACCCTTCCCATCAAGTGTGATCCCTTGAGCACCTGCAGACACCCATTGAGTCGGGTTGCCGGATCGACGGCGATCATCACACTCGACATCAGGGGAAACAGGGCCCCATTCTGATACCAGTATCCGTAGTCCTGATGCCATGTCCATGCGCCCCCGACCTCGGGATCTTTCAGAATCATCTTCGAGTGGTAGTGATAGACCTCACCCTCGAGAATTTTCTCCATGGAGTCGACGACACGTTCGCAGCGAGCCACCATGCCATAGATGCCGTTGCCCGGCTGATTCCACAACGACATGCGCACCGAACCACCTTCACCGTCCTCGCGTCCCTGGCTGCGGCGGTCCAACTCGCGGTCTTCGCGCGCGGCACGGCCGAGCAGATCGATCTCTTCATCGTCGAGCAGTTTGGGTACGACCACAAAACCGTCCCGGTGGTAGTCGCTGACTTGCTGGTCGGTGAGCACAGGCATGGGAAACTCCGTCATCGCTGTGGAGGGGATCAACGGTCGTAAAGGAAGCACGACGAATCAGGGCTTGTCGAGTCGGAGACTCAGAACAAGCCCGTGGGCTCGACCGATCTGGCCTGGGACCGGTTCATGAAGCAGCTTTCGACTCATGAATACGCCTTGGCGCGCTCGCTATTTCACGATCTGGTCCGGTCAACAGATCTCCATGGTGGGCACCCGTGCGGGCCAATTCGCCCTCGTGTGGTGGCTGACATTGGAGACGGGCTCGGCGACGGTGCTGGCGATCGAGGTGAGCCATGACCAGGACCTGCGACGAGAAAGAAGAACCCCCCGAAAAACCTCGCGTGTCACGAGGTTTTCCGGGGGGACGAAAGGCAGACTACCTGCGGGCGATCAGGTCATCGACAACGGCCGGATCGGCCAACGTGCTCGTATCACCAATACTGCCTGTATCGTCCTCGGCAATCTTGCGCAGAATGCGCCGCATGATCTTGCCGGAACGTGTCTTCGGTAGACCTGGGGCCCAGTGAATCACGTCGGGTGTGGCAATAGGACCGATCACGGTGCGAACCTGCTTCTTCAGGAGATTCTTGAGATCATCGTCGTACTCTTCACCCGCATTCAGGGTGACATACGCATAGATCCCTTGCCCCTTCACCTCGTGTGGGAAACCGACCACGGCTGCCTCTGCGACCTTGTCATGCAACACCAGGGCACTCTCGACTTCTGCTGTGCCCATGCGGTGACCGGAGACATTGATCACGTCATCCACGCGACCGGTGATCCAATAGTAGCCATCTTCGTCGCGACGACATCCATCACCGGTGAAGTAGTACCCCTTGTACTGCTGGAAGTAGGTCTGCTCAAAACGTTCGTGATCACCATAGATCGTGCGCATCTGTCCAGGCCAGGGCGCTTTCATCGCCAACACACCGGACACGTCGTTGCCATCGATCTCGGTGCTTTTCTCGGGCTCGAGGATCACGGGTTCGATTCCGAAGAAGGGAAAGGTTGCCGAACCAGGCTTGAGCGGGGTCGCACCCGGCAAAGGAGTTATAAGGATTCCACCTGTCTCGGTCTGCCACCACGTGTCGACGATGGGACAACGTTCCTTGCCGGCATTGCGATGGTACCAACGCCACGCTTCAGGGTTGATCGGTTCCCCAACCGAACCCAGTAAACGCAGGGAGGGCATCTCGTATTTCGCAGGCCACTCCTCGCCAGCGGCGGCGATGGCACGAATTGCTGTGGGCGCTGTATAGAACTGTGTCACATTCCACTTCTCGATGATCTGCCAGTAGCGGTCGGGATTCGGCCACGTGGGGATACCCTCGAACATCATCGTCGTGGCCCCATTGGCCAGCGGACCGTAGACAATGTAGGAGTGTCCCGTGACCCAGCCGATATCGGCGGCGCAGAAGTAGATGTCGCCATCGTGATAGTCGAAGACATACTTATGGGTTGCAGCGGTATACACCATGTAGCCACCCACCGTGTGCTGTACACCCTTCGGCTGACCGGTGGAGCCGGATGTATAGAGGATGAATAGCGGATCCTCTGCATCCATCGATTCTACTTCACAGTCGGCGGAGGCATCGGCCATGACCTCGTGCCACCAGATGTCGCGACCTTCCTGCATGTTGCAGGCGAATTCACCCTTTGCCTTGGTCCGTTCGACGACGACGCATGTCTTGACGGGTTGGCCCATCAACTTCTCAGCGGCGGCCATCGCTTCGTCTGCATTCGGTTTCAACAGAACTGGCTTGTCACCGCGATGGTTGCCGTTGCAGGTGATCAGCGTCGTGCAGGTGGCGTCGGCGATTCGGTCTGCTAGGGCATCTGCAGAGAATCCGCCGAAGACGATGGAATGCATGGCGCCGATTCGTGCGCATGCGAGCATGGCCACGGCCAGCTCGGGGATCATGGGCATGTAGATCGAAACGCGATCTCCTTTGCCAACGCCCCGGGACTTGAGCACGTTGGCAAACTTGCAGACCTGCTCATGAAGTTCACGGTAGGTGAGGGTTGCATCCTCGTCCGGGCGATTGCCTTCCCAGATGATGGCCGTCTGATCACCTCGCGTCTCTAAATGACGGTCGAGACAGTTGGTGGTGATGTTCGTCTTGCCATTGATGAACCACTCAATCGAGACAGGTCCCTTGTCCATGTCGTAGTTGTACCGACGGACCGTGTCCCACTTCTCGAACCACGTGAATTGTCCTGCCTGGGTTGCCCAGAATGCTTCGGGATCGGTGATCGATTTCTCGTACTGGGCCAAGTAGTCGTCGTGACTCTTGACGTGAGCACCAGCGCTGGCCGCTGCAGACGGGGGATAGACTTCGCTCATCTTTGACTCACTCCTGCGATAGGTAGGGTTTGTGGCCGTTCATTTTTTCTCGACTGCCCGGGGTCCTCAAGACCGACGTAATATTCCGCAGTCCGTGGGTCGAAGGCAATTGTCTGGGCAACGTCGATCTGTTCGATGTATCCGTCCTGTGTGTCAGTCTGGCGCGACGTGATGCGGCAGCATCTTCGGCAGGAAGACGAGACCCCAGATGGCCACGCCAAGCACCCAGAGTTCTCCACTGGCGCCCAGCCACTCGGCATAGTTGTTGGGGAACGCATCTGCGGCCAATCGAACCGGCGTAGACAGTGCGATCAGGGCGATGGCCCTACCACAGCGGTTCGAAGCCAGCGTGTCCGACAACGACACGGCTGGCAATGATGAAGGTCATCAGGCCGAACCCACCGACGAAGCTGAGGTGCAGGGCACCCAACTGTCGCAGGCCCGCTTCGATGAAGAATGTCGATAGCAGCAGGCACGCCACGAGCAACAGGAATCGTCGCCGTCGATGGGCGGCGGGTGTCGTCGTCTCTGGGAATCCACGGTGACCATAGAGTAGGCGGGGCCGAGGTGGCTGCCTATGGCGAGGACGAAACAGAGCAGGACACCCTGCTGTACGAGGTTTTCGCCGAGACGAGTGAATCCATCGATGGGCGAGGGATCGTGGCAACGCCGAGAAGTGCCGCGATCAGACCGGCGGGAATGAAGGCGAAGAAGGGTGGTGGATCGTCACCTCGCGTACGCAATCGCCGAAGGCCAAACAGGGCAACGTGTCCCATCAGGGCAAGATAGAACCACTGTCCCACATGAAAGCTGTCGACAGCGAGGGAGACACCAACGGCCAAGGCGAGGCAGAGGCTGACAAACAACTCCCACCAGCGGGTCGGTGTCGTCTCAAGAAACCGGGGAAGGGCCGTCATCAGGAACCCCGTGGCGAAGGAAGCCTCGAAACACTGAATCTTCAGCATTCCGTGACTGTAGCTCGACGGGGGCTCTGACCATCGGAGGGCGAAGCTCATCCATGGGACGATGCCGAGCAGCGTTCCAACGGCGCCCACAGGAAACAACACCCGAAAGGGCTCTTCGAGGAGGATATCACCCTTTGATGCTGGCTCCTCAGTCATGGCCATCAGGTGCGTCCGGCTCGGAATCTCCTACGAGATCGCCGACGAGCTGCACCGTCACCGAGTCTCCAGCGGTGACTCGTTGTTTGGGGGCGAGCACGACCAGGCCATTGGCACCCAACATGGAGGTGATCATGTGAGAGCCTTGGGCTCGGTGTGCCGTTGAAGCGACCAGATGACCCGCCCTGCTGAGCCGAAGTCGAGCGCGAAGGAAACTGCGCCGATCGCCACGGTTGTAGATGTCGTGTTCCATCGTGGCCACCGACGTCGGCAGTTCCCAATTCGCAGAGGGAAGCCCACTGGCCTTGCCAATGGCGGGATGCACGAACTGCAGGAACGAGACGAGGCTGGATACGGGGTTGCCCGGCAGGCCGAAATAGGGCGTGTCCTGCAGGATACAGAAGAACAAGGGCTTGCCTGGTTTCATGGCCACCCGCCAAAGGATCTGTTCGGCGCCCAGGTCGGTGAGGACCTTTTTTACGTAGTCATACTCGCCGACAGATACGCCACCCGAGGAGACGACGAAATCGCACGCCAGGGCAATGACAATGCTGTCGCGGATGGCATCCTCGGTGTCGCGGGCGATCGGCAGAATGACGGGTTCGGCGCCACAGGCACGAGCCATCGCGGCCAGGGCGGGCGTGTTGCTGTTGATGATCTGTCCCGCCCTCAGGGGCTCTCCTACCTCGACCAGTTCATCGCCGGAGGAGAGAATGGCGATACGTGGTCTGCGAGCCACTGCAACAAAGGCATGTTGCGCCGTCGCGAGGACGCCGATCTCGCCGGGACCGATGCGTGTGCCTCTGGCAATCAGTGTTTCGCCAGCCCGCATGTCCTCTCCGCGCGGGCGGATATTCTCCCCGACTTCTTCGGCGGGCTCGAGGATCTCCACGT
>MDTC01230063.1_pt1 | contig 16980 bp, 28 predicted proteins | sample 811181 | NCBI WGS metagenome assembly MDTC01 (sample SAMN05326644, study PRJNA326480) | marine metagenome | isolation source: seawater | place: Pacific Ocean: North | collected 2011 | reverse complement strand
ATCATGCCTGGAGAGTTCAGAGACGTTGATGTACCTGGCGGAGCAATAAAAGATAACATCACATTTCTTCCATATAAAGAACCAAGCGGCACCCTGTATCAACTTCTTGGCACTATCGTAGAAGAAGGCAGAAGGTTTGCAAGTATCAATGATATGAAGATATCTGATATGAACAACCAAGCTCCTGTAGGAACTACTCTAGCTTTGATAGAAAGAAACATGAAAGTTATGAGTGCAGTCCAAGCAAGACTACACGCTTCAATGAGAAGAGAGTTTGATATCTTAGTAGACATAGTAAAAGACTTTACTGACCCTTCATATCCTTATGCTGAGTCAGATGAAGAATCTATTAAGCGTGATGATTTTGATAGAAGAATAGATGTACTTCCAGTGTCTGACCCAAATGCTGCAACTATGGCTCAAAGAATTATGCAGTATCAAGCAGCTATGCAATTAGCACAGTCTGCTCCACAGATGTATAACTTACCAGAACTGCACAGACAAATGCTTGAAGTCTTAGGCATTAAAGATGCAGACGAGATAGTACCTACAGAAGATGACATTAAACCAGTTGACCCAGTAACTGCGGTACAAAACATTATTAATGGTAAGCCTGTAAAAGCTTTCCCTTATCAAGACCACGATGCACACATACAAACAGTTATGTCTGCTAACACAAACCCAGAGATAATAGAGATAGTACAACAAAGTCCAAATGCTCCAGTAATACAAGCACAAGGAATGGGATACGTTACTGAACATTTATCTTTGAAATACAGAAAACAAATTGAAGAAGAAATGGGTATTGAGTTACCTCCAATGGGAGAACCTCTAACAGCAGATATTGAAAAGAGATTATCTGGACTTGTTGCACAAGCTAGTGAACTACTTAAATCTAAAGCAGAAGTTAATGCTGAACAACAAAGAATGCAAGAGCAAATGCAAGACCCAATACTTCAACAAAAAGATAGAGAGCTTTCTATTAAAGAAACACAAGTACAAAACAAAGCACAAATGGATGCAGCTAAGTTAAGTCTTGATGCACAGAAGGCTCAAGCTAAAGAACAAACAGAAAGATTAAGAATTAGTGCTCAAGCTGAAATGGCTGGTGCTTCAATAGGTCAAAAGATTGCTAGCGATTTGCTAGATGAAGGGCTAGCAAAGAGCAAGCAAGCAAGAGAAGAATATTTAAAAGGTGTTGACATAGGTACTAAAATAGCCGAAGATATCACTAAGAATGATAAATGATATCAAAGAGCAATCACTTTCTGAATATTTAGGAAGTAGGATACGAACAATAATGAATGACCATGCAGACCAGGTAGCTGGTGGTGGTTGTAAAGACTTTGCTTCATATCAAAGACTCTGTGGTGTCATTGAAGGTTTAGCCCTCGCAGAACGTGAGATGCTGGACTGGAAAGAAAAAATGACAAATAACTAAATTTGATTATGGCTAATACAGATAAAGATATTCTTAAAAAACTTCCTGAACCAAAAGGCTACAGACTTTTAATTGCTATTCCTAAAGTAGACGAGAAAACAGAAGGCGGTATTATTCGTGCCGAGTCTTCTCGTAAACAAGAAGAAGTAGCAACTATATGTGGTTTAGTTATAAAGATGGGACCTGATGCATATAAAGATTCTGCTAGGTTTCCTTCTGGACCTTGGTGTAAGAAAGATGACTGGGTAATATTCAGACCTTATTCTGGCACAAGGGTAACTATCTTTGGAGAAGAGTTTAGAATTATTAATGATGACACTGTTGAAGCTGTAGTTGATGACCCTAAAGGAGTTAATAGAGCACAATGAGTGAAGAAGCTATAAACCAAGAAAACGAAGAAATTACTACAGATAAATTCTTTGGTGTTAAACATGACATTGTTACACCTAAAGAAGATGTTGAAGTAGAAGTCTTAGAAGAAGAATCTAATTTACCTGACCCACAAGATGTCAAGGTAGCTAAAGAACCAGAAGTTCAAACACAAGAAGTTCCTGTAACTGATGAAGATTTAGATAAAGAAATAACTGATTACAGTGACAGAGCTGGTAAAAGAATTAATCAGTTGAAGTATGAGTTCCATGAAGAACGTAGAGCTAAAGAAGCATCATCTAAAGAAAAGAATGAAGCTGTTGCTAGGCTTAAAACTCTTATGGATGAAAATTCTAGATTGCAACAACAAGTTGATTTAGGTTCACAAGAGCTTAATAAGACAGCATTACAGGGTGCACAGTGGGCTGAGTATTCAGCACAACAACAATTAAAAGCTGCACAAGATGAAGGAGATGCTGAAAAGATTGCACAAGCTACTCAACTATTAACTCAATCACAAATAGCAAAACAAAATGCATCACAGTATGCACAAAGAGTTGCAGAACATATTGCAAAGCAACCAACTAAGCAAACACAAGAACAACCAGTGGCTCAACCTCAAGTAAATGAGAAGCCACAGATTGACCCACTCATGGAAGATTGGTCAAACAACAATCCTTGGTTTATGGGAGAAAACCCACAACATCAAAGTATGTCTCAATATGCTTTATACCTGGAATCACAAATTAGAGGACAGGGCATTCCTATTGGGTCAAAACAAGCGTATGATGAAATAGACAAAGGAATGAGAAATCAATTTCCAGAATTTTTTGGAGTCCAGCAAGAAGCTGTTGTAGAAACGGAAGTTCAAACACAACCGCAAGTGGACAGACAAGCATCGACAGTAGTCGCACCAGTATCGAGGACAACTGGTAAAACACCTCGCAAAGTACAGCTTACGGCAGCACAAGTTAGACTAGCACGCCAACTTGGAATTACGCCTGAGCAGTATGCCAATCAACTATTAAAGGAGAATTAAATGGCAGATGATAAGAAAATAACAGAAGAAGTAAAAACTGAATCTGATGCAGTGCGTACCCCTAGAGGGCAAGATAGCCGAGAGGCAGAAATGAATACTATGGACTGGGAAAATCCAGTCAACCTACCAGCTCCCACACCTCAACCAGGATGGGTTTTTAGATGGGTTAGAACTGCTTTACTAGGTGAAGCTGATAATCCAAATGTATCCAGAAAGTTTAGAGAAGGTTGGATTCCCTGCAAAGCAGATGACCATCCTGAACTAAGTATCTTAATGGACCATAAATCCGAATGGGCGAACAAGGGTAACATAGAAGTAGGTGGACAAATCTTATGTAAAATTCCAGAAGAGAAAGCAAAAGCTAGAGATGAATACTTTGCTAAACAAGCAAAGAATCAAATTGATTCTGTAGACAATGCTTATTTCAAGGACAATGACCCTAGAATGCAGAAGGAAGTTTACGAGAGAAAAAGTAGAACCAGTTTCGGTAGTGATTCATAATTTTATAATTTTATTTTAATTTTATTGGAGAAATACTATGGCAGATGTAGCCTCACCTTATGGTGCAGTACCTGTAAGCTCATTAGTATCTTGTGCATACAATGATAAAATATCCCATTATAAGATTGCCAGCGGATATAACACTAATATTTTCTATGGCGATATTGTAAAGTGGCATGACAACAATCCCAACGTAACTATACAAAAAGATACAGGGACAACAGCCATGACACCTATTGGAGTATTTTTAGGATGTTCATATACTGACCCAGTTTCAGGTGAATTTAGACAGTCTCAATATTATCCTGCTAATACAGCAGCTAGTGATATTGTGGCTTATGTGCAAAGTGACCCTTTCGTTGTTATGAAAATGCAATGTGATGGTCCAGTTGACCAAGATGACCTTGGTAAAAACTGTGCGATTGCTCAAGTAGCAGGAACAACTTTGATTGGTACTAGCAGAAATGTAGTTGATATATCAACAGTTGCAACAACAAATACGTTGCCTGTAAAAATCGTTGACTTTGTCGATGGTCCAGGAACAGCTGTGAATGAAAACTTCCCAGATGTGTTAGTGATGTTTAACGTAGGGCACCAGTTGCTCAACCCACTAGGAGTATAATAATGGCAGCAATTTCAAGAGCTAATCAGCTTCATCAATTACTACCAGGTTTAAACGCCTTATTTGGTGAAGAATATCAAAGTTATGATAATGAGCATGAGCAAATCTATAGTACAGAAAACTCAGACCGCTCATTTGAGGAAGAGCTAAAAATCTCAGGATTTGGTGCAGCTCCCGTGAAAGCGGAAGGTTCACAGATTCTGTATGATACAGCTCAAGAATCATTCGTGGCTAGATATACACACGAAACTATTGCAATGGGATTTGCAGTTACAGAAGAAGCAATGGAGGATAACCTTTATGTTTCTCTTAGCGGTAGATATACCAAAGCATTAGCAAGAGCAATGGCTTATACAAAACAAGTAAAAGCAATGGCACCACTTAACTTAGGTTTCACAACCTTTAATTCAGGTGACGGAGTATCATTATTTAATACTGCTCACCCATTAGTAAGTGGCGGAACAAACAGCAACAGACCAGCAGTCGGTGCTGACTTGAACGAAGCTTCTTTAGAAGATGCTATCATTCAAATCGGTGGATGGACTGATGAAAGAGGTCTAAAGATTGCAGCACAAGCTAAGAAGCTTATTGTTCCATCGGCTTTACAATTTGTAGCAACTAGATTGCTTAAGTCTGAATATCAACCAGGTTCAGCAAACAATGACGTTAACGCTATTGTTTCAACTGGAGTCTTACCAGAAGGTTTTTCAGTCAATCACTATGTGACTGACACAAACGCTTTCTATTTGATGACAGATGTACCTGATGGTATGAAGCACTTTGTTAGGTCCCCAATGCAAACAAGCATGGATGGTGACTTCAACACAGGTAACGTAAGATATAAAGCAAGAGAAAGATACTCCTTTGGTGTATCTGACCCGCTTGGTATCTTTGGTTCACCAGGTAGTTCGTAAGAACTTTAAGGGGGAGCTTCTGCTCCCCTTTTCTTTTATTTAATAAATAACTTTCTTTTTAAGTTTTTTGAGTATATAGTCAAATAATAATTTTGGCATATACAAATATGCTGGTCTCATGGAGGACTGAAATTATGGCAACAAAAGTAACAAGCGTTAATGAGTTACCGCTTAATATAATCAAGAATAGACCTGATGCACAATCAATAGTGCAAGGTGTCACAGACAGAAGTGCTAAAGGCAATGCATTTCCTTTTTATAACAGACAAGACCCTGCTCTCATAGAAGAGTGGTATGATGATTTTCACTATTTTAATTCAAGTAAATATTTAATAACTAAAGTAGAAGCTGGTTCAGGTTCAGCTACACAAGTAGTTTCAGGCTCAACACTTACATTAACAAATGATAATGGAGCTTCTGATTTTACAGCTATACAACCTCAAGTAGGTGATAACACAAATGTCGCAAACTTTATTAATCCTGTTAATGAAAAAGGTAGTGATGTATTTTTTAGATGCAGAGTAAGATTTCCTAATGTAAATAACACTAAATTTTATTTAGGTCTTTTTGATAAATGCACAGCAGCTTATCCTACCTTCGGTAACTTTGTGAGTCATATTGTTTGGTCATGGAAACCTTTTGGTAGTCCTACTGCTTTATGGCAATATGGAGTAGGTAATACTTCAAACATTTGGTCAGCAACGCCTGGAAGATTAGTAAATCCTAAATCAGCAAATGAAATATCAATAGCAGATGGATATACCAATCCATATCCTGTTGATGGTTCTGGTGTACAACCTGCTGCTTTCCCAGTATCTAATGAAGGAACTATACTATCAGGTATTCCAACTGTTATTTCTGACCCAGAATATCCAAGATTAAACAACAATGATTTTCTTAGATTTAGTATCGTTTATAAAGCAGGTAATCATAAAGCACCAGATGGTCAAGATTCAAATGGTAGGTTAGAGTATTGGGTAGGCAGAGATGGCTTCCAAGACCAATGTGCTGCTGTAATTTATCCAAACTTAAGTGACGTAACAAATATAACAGGACTAACACCTACTATTATTGTAGGTAACTCAGGTGGTACTTCATCATGTGAAATAGATTATATGCACGCTGGTCAATTTAAAAATGTTAATAGAGTAGGTCAAGGAGAATAAAATGGCATATGTAGTAAAAGAATATGTAAGAGGTGAAAAAGTTTTAGTTGGTTCATATACAAAAGAATCAGATGCAAACGATAAAGTTAATGAATTGCTTGATGCTGGTGCAGAAGGCGTTTATTTAGAGGAGTCAGAATAATGGCAAACTTTTTAAGACAATCAAAACTTATGGGTACAGTTAATTTTACAAAAGGAATTAACGATGCTAACCAAAAAGATAAAACAGGTATTATGATGCAAAAACCTGTACCTTATAGAAACTTAACCTTCTTTGAAGATTTCTTACAGTACAATCTTGCAGATTACACAGTTACTAAAGTAGAAGCTGGTTCAGGTGCAGCAACTATTGCACCAGGCAATACTGAAAGAAATGGTGCTTTAGTTATTACTAATGACAATGCAGCAAATGACCAAGTTAATATTATGCTTGGTAACAACAGCAGTACAGGTAATGGTGCATTTCATTTTGACGCAAGTGAAGATTTATGGTTTGATTGCAGACTTAAGTTAAGTGATATGAGTTCTTCAAACATAGAAGCCTTTGTAGGTCTTTGCAATCCTGATACAAGTTTAGGTATTTTTGATAGTAAAGATTGTTTAGGATTTTTCTTTGATTCTTTAATTGGTTCTTTTCCATTATTTATTTCTTCAAATTCAAGTAATGGCGGAAACTTTGAAGGCAACAATACTCTTTACTCAGAATTAAATATACAAAATAACGAATACTTTAATCTTTCAATAATTTGGAACTCTAAAGAAAAAAGCATAACAGCATTTATAAATGATAGAGTTTTTTCTAGAAGAAGGTTTAATTTAGGAGACCCATTAAACTTGTTAGGAAAATTGCCTGGAGCTGGTATGACTCCATTACTACAACTTAAAAATTTAAACGCAGCTACTAACTCAATGACAGTTGATTACATTTGGGTAGGGCAAGAAAGAAAAGAGAGGTTTTAATGTATACAGTATATAAATTAAATGGCAGACAAATTAATAAACAGTTTGCAGATGAATCAGCTTTAAAAGCTTGGATTGCAACACTAAGTGAAGTAAGTGATATTAGTTTCACTAAAGGAGAATAATAATGGCATTAAAATATGTAGTAAAAACTTTTAGTTCAGACAACAAACAATCAAGTATAGAAACATTTAATGTTGATGATGCAGGCTTATCAGCTATGTATGAATCAGCTAAAGCTAAATACAACTCAGGACAATTTGGTTCTGTTGAAATAGGCAAGGAGAATATAAATGAGTAAGAATGTAAATTCAGCAGGAGTTACTTTTAAAAATGGTATTAGTAATGCACAACCCAATATAAAAGGTGCAGGTAGGTCAATTTTTTCAGGTTTACCAATTCAGTATGACCCAACTCAATATGTAGCATTTCATAATGATTTTCAAGAATTTGATGCTGATAACTGGTACATAAGAAAAGTTGAAGCAGGTTCAGCTGCTGGTTCAGTAGCAGCAGACAATGAAGAAAAAGGAACTGTTACTATGACAACCGATAATGCAGCAGGAGATTTAGTAGTAATGGCACCTAAAGGTGCAGCAGCAGGTACTACTGGTATACAAGCTTTTGAATGGAAACCTGACCATCTTTTACATTTTGATATAAGAGCTAAGATACATGGAACTAATGTAGACTTTATGAATACCAAAGCTTTTTTTGGATTAATAAATGAATCTGCTTTAAGTGCATGGGCAGCAGATAATGCTTCTTCTGGTACTGTAGATTCTTTTGGTTGTGAAATTAATGGTTTCTTTAATCTTATATTTGGTGGCTTTAGCGAGTTCTTTTGTTTAATGTCTCATACTGGTTCAACAATAAGAATTATTGGAGATGATGCATCAGCAAATGAACAAACTTTTTCAGCTGGACAATACTTTCATTTAGCAGGTACTAATAGACATAGAGAAGCATCTAATAGAAATAGATTAACTCCTAGCCCATTTGGTTCTGCTGGCTCATTTAATGGTTTGCCACTAACTCATTCAGGCAGAATGCAACCTATAACTAATTATTATTCAGTAGATACATTAGGTGAAGTCTATGACAGACCTAATAAATGGTATAGCGGTTGCCATGATGCACAAGCAGATGATGGAGTAATCCCATCTAGCAATATTCCTGTAGGTGGTCTTGTACCATTTATAGCTATGGGTAATAGAGCAAACGCTGGACAACAATGTAAACTAACAATAGATAGTTTCACTATCGTACAGGAGAGAGTTTAATGTCTACTAATTTTAAAAACGGATACACAAACACAGGAGATGGAATGGAACTACCTCTTGGTGATATTTACAAAAGACCTTGGGAGTTAAAGCAAACAGAAATATTTGATGACTTTTTAACTTACAATGCAGATAACTATAATGTACAAAAAACTGGTACAGGAACTGTAGCACTTGTTAATAATGAAAGAGATGGTGTCTTAAGACTAACTACAACAGCAGGTGCATCAGACCATGTCACTTTAAGATGGGCAGGCGGTACTGGTGCTGCACTTGGTTGCATGAACTCTTTAGATGGAGTTGGAGATATTCTTTGTAAGATTAGATTTAAACTAGATACAAACTTAGGAACTAGAAATGATGATGGTTCTTTAGCTTTTGGTTTAACAGGTACAGGTTCAAGTAACTTTCCTTTCTTTTTCTTTGGACCACAATACACAGCAGTTGTAGCTGGTGGAGATAAAGATTCTACAGAAGGTGGCTGGTCAGTTGTTATAGGAAACTCAGCTATTGCTGGAAGATTAGCAACTCCAGATTTTATTGACCCAGTTACAGGCAACCCACAAACATATTTACCACAATGGAATAAAATTGTTGGAGATGGTAACTATCATACTTTAGCTATTCAAGTACAAAGTGTTAGACCAGGAACAGGTAAAGAAACAACAAATGCTAAATCATCTGGTAATGAAAAAGTTATAAAGTTTTATTTTGATAATCAATTAATTAAAAGTGAAACTGCTGTATCAGGAAGAATTAAATATAATGTTGATAACAACAGTTCTGCTTTCTCAGTTGCAGACAATGCAGATGCATCTAATCCTACAAAAGCTGGCGGACTTGTTCCTTTCTTTGGTATTAGTAATGCATCAACAGCCCAACCAATACAAGCTGATGTTGATTACGTTTACTATAGTATTGAGAAAAATAAAGGAGAAATCTAATGGCTTATAAAATAGTAATAAAAGAAGGCAATAGAATTACACACGAAGAAACTGTAGCCAATGAAGCAGATATTCTTCCTGTAATTAAATCAAAAGGTAAAAATAAAGAATTTAGTGTTGAGGAGGTATCATAATGGCTGATGCAGTAACAACACAAATAATTCAAGATGGACCAAGAAATGCTGTAATTAAATTTACAAACATTAGTGATGGTACAGGTGAATCAGCAGTTGATAAAGTTATAGTAGGTAACTTAAGTAAGTTAGCTAATGGTCAACCATGCACAGAAGTAGTTTTAGAAAGAGTACAATTTTATCTACATGGTATGGCTGTAACTTTAAACTTTTCTGTATCATCAGGCACAGCAGCTTTTATAGCTAAATTAAAAGAAGATGATTTAGGTGATATGGATTTAAGAGATTATAGCGGCATACCTAATAATGCAGGTGTTAATAAAACAGGTAATATTAGTTTTACTACTACAAGTGCTAGTGCTGGAAATACATACACAGTTATATTAACCTTAACAAAAGCATAGGAGAAATTATGGATAAATATATTATATACGGAGCAGGATTCCCAGCACAGTATTATGTACTAGAGCAAGGAGAAGATGGTATTTGGAAATCAGTCTTTGGACCTGACCCAGATTTAGTAGATGCTCAAGCAAAATTAGATGACCTTAATGGTGTTAGAGCTAGAAATAATAAAGGACAATTAGTTGGAGATGACCTATCTACACCTAATGTAAATGAAGCTTACGCTTCTGGTAAAGCACCAAAAAAGAAAAAAGCAGCACCTAAAAAGAAAGCTGTTGCAAAAAAGAAAGTAACTAAAAAAGGAGCAAAATAATGCCAGGTAATAAAATGATGATGAAAAGACCAATGTACGGAAAAGGTAAAAAAACCAAAATGAAAGGTATGAACTATTCAATGGGTAGAGCTATTGAGATGGGTAAAAGACCTGGAATGATGCATGGAAAAATGGTTGAGATGGAGCAAGATAGAGTCAAAAGACTTTATGGTGGCGGCAAAACTTAAGAACCATGGGCAGAGCTAAGAAAGACTCTCGTCTAACACGAGCAGGTGTTTCTGGTTACAATAAACCTAAACGTACTCCAAGCCACCCAAAGAAATCTCATATAGTTGTTGCTAAAGAAGGCGACAAGATTAAAACTATTAGGTTTGGACAAAAGGGTGCAAAGACAGCAGGTAAACCTAAGAAAGGTGAGTCTGCTCGTATGAAAGCAAAACGCAAATCTTTTAAAGCACGACATGGTAGAAACATTAAAAAAGGAAAAATGTCAGCAGCATATTGGGCGGATAAAGTAAAATGGTAATGTCACGAGCAAACTTTAGTAAAATGACTAGGAGTGCTCCAGCAAAAGGAACTAAAATGAAAAAAGATTTAAAACCAATACCAGCAGGAAAAAAAGGCAAAGGCATGAGACAAATGCCTAAAAGTGTTCGTAATAAAATAGGCTTTATGAAAACTGGTGGTTTAACCAAAGCTCAAGAAAAAAAATTAAAGAAACATTCAAAACATCATAGTGCAAAACATATGGGTGAAATGAAAAAAGATATGAAAGCAGGAAAGTCTTTTAATCAATCACACAATAAAGCTATGAAGAAAGTAGGTAAGTAATGGCTACAAGCGGAACAACTACATTTACATTAGACCTAGGCGATATTATGGAAGAGGCTTATGACCTTGCTGGTCTTGAAATGCGTAGTGGCTATGATTATCGTAGTGCTAAAAGGTCGCTTGATTTAATTTTTCTTGAATGGCAAAACAAAGGACTTAATTTATTTACAGTAGTTACTGGTACACAAACTTTAACAGAAGGACAAGCATCATATCCTTTACCAACAGATGCATTAGAAGTTATAGATATATCTTTAAGAACAGATTCTGGAAATGTTGATAATCAAAAAGATACCAGGCTAACAAGAATATCAAGAACACAATATAGTCATATAGCTAATAAATTATTAAAATCCAGACCTACACAATTTTATGTACAAAAATCTAGTTCAGCTAATAACTTAGTATTATGGGCTACACCTGATAATGCAGAAACTTATACATTAGTTTATGACTACATAGCAAGAATAGAAGATACAGGTAAACCAGCATCTAATAATGCTGATATACCTATTAGTTACTTACCATGTTTGACACATGCACTTGCTTATAGCATTGCTTGCAAAAGACCAGAGTCTAATGAAAGAGTACCAATGTTAAAAATGAGATATGATGAACTATGGAATGAAGTAGCAGATTCACAAAGAGAAAGAGCTAATTTAAAATTAGTACCAAACTTAAGGATTTATTAATGGCATATGCTAAAGGTACAAAAGCTTTAGGAGAATGTGATAGATGCGGATTTAGTTATCTATTAAATGAATTAAAGTATGAAGTACAAAATGAAACTAGAAATGGTTTGCGTGTATGTTCTTCTTGTTTAGACCCAGACAATCCTCAGTTTCAATTAGGAAGAGATGTTGTAGCTGACCCACAAGGATTATTTGACCCAAGACCAGATAGAGGAGACTTTAGAAGTTTATACACTGTAGCAGTATTTACTAAACCAATAGAAAGCAATGTAGGAACTGTAACAATAGGGGGTGATGTAACATGAGTTTTACATATACAACTTTAAAACAAGCTATTCAAGACTATACAAATAATACTGAAACATTGTTTGTAAATAATCTTGACCGCTTTATACAACAATCAGAAGAAAGAATATTTAAGAATGTAAACCTGCCTGCATTTAAAAAAAATGTAACAGGAACATCTACAGCAGGTAATGAGTTTCTTTCTACACCATCAGATTTTATGGCTCCTTTTTCTTTAGCTGTAGATAATACTGGTTTAGAACATTTAATGTTTAGAGATTTGCCTTTTATTAGAGAATCTTATCCTGATGCTAACGTAACAGGAGTGCCAAAGTATTATTCATTGTTTGATGAAGATTCAATGATTATGGCACCAACACCTAATGCTAATTTTAGATTTGAGTTTAGTTATTTTTATAGACCAGACTCTATTACTATTTCATCAGACGGAACATCCTGGTTAGGAACAAATGCACCAAATGCATTATTGTATGGAGCTTTATTAGAAGCTTATACATTTATGAAAGGTTCTCCAGATATTATGCAGAACTATCAACAAAGATTTGAAGCTGCAATAGATAGACTTAAAAATGTTGGAGAAGGCAAAGACACTAAAGATAACTTTAGGTCAGGACCAGTAAGAAGGAGACCAAACTAATGTTACAAACACAAACAGAAGTGATGGATGTAAAAGTATCCACAACAAATAATAGAGGACACGAACCTCAATTTTGGGTGGATAGAGTTATGGAAAGACTACTTTCTGTAAGTGAGAATGCAGACCCTATCGTAAAAGAACAAGCAAAAGCTTTTAAAGATAGCATACAAGCATTATTATTATTTTATATAAACCAAGCAATTCAAAGCGATAGGTCTACTGTTGCAGGATTACTTGAAAAACAAGGTCATAAAGATATGGCTGATATTATTAGGAGACTTTAAATGGCTATAGTACAAGCAATGTGTAATTCGTTTAAGCAAGAAATCTTGACAGCTACACATAATTTTTCAGCAGGTACGCACAATTTTAAGTTAGCATTGTATACAAGCTCTGCTAATTTAGGTGCAACTACAACTGCATATTCTACTACTCAAGAAATTTCAGGAGCAGGATATTCAGCAGGTGGTGGTGCATTAACAAGCGTTACACCTGTATTAGATGGCTCTACTGCTGTCTGTGATTTTAACGACCTTACTTTTGGAAGTTCTACTCTCACAGCTAATGGAGCATTAATATACAACACAAGTGCAAGTAACAAAGCAGTTTGTGTTCTTGCTTTTGGTACAGATAAAAGCAGTTCTTCAGGAGACTTTACTATTCAGTTTCCTCCAGCAGATGCTGCCAATGCGATTATAAGGATTGCATAATGGCAGACATAACTGTTTTAGTTGGCGGTAATCCAAGTACCAGTCAACTAGGTTCTGTTTCTAAATTACCAATAGAAGTAAATTTAGCTGGTGCATTAGCATTAGTAAACTTTACAACTTCAAATGTAATAGCAGGAACAGGAATTACAGTTATACCAACAGGCGTTAGCGGAACAGGAAATGTAACTACGCCTTTAATATGGCAAAGAATTAATGATACACAAAACCCTAACTGGACAATAATACCGAATTAATATGGCAACTTTTGTAAACAATTTAAGATTAAAAGAAATAAATACTGGTGACGAGTCAGGTACCTGGGGTGCTTCGACTAACACTAACCTTGAGCTAATTGGTTCAGCTCTTGGCTTTGGTACTAAAAACATGGCAGCAGATGCTAATGTAACTCTTACTATGCCTGACTTTTCAGCTGATGGTGTAAGGTCAATGCATCTTAAAATTACATCAGTAGCTTTAACTGCTACAAGAGAAGTAACATTAGGACCAAACACAGTTTCAAAGTTTTGGATTGTAGAAAATGCTACAACAGGCGGACAAACTATAACACTCAAACAAGGAAGCGGAAGCACAGTCAGCGTACCTAATGGCGGTAGCGTTGCAATATACACAGAAGGAACAGGTGCTGGAGCTGGCGTTAAAGATTCACTAGCTAATATAAATATTACAGGCACAGGTGTATTTACAAATTTAACAGCTGCTTCTGTTGATATTAATGGCGGAACAATAGATGGTGCAGCATTAGGTTTAAGTTCTGCAATCACAGCACTTACTTTATCTGGTAACTTAAATGTATCTGGAGGAAGAATAAAATTAGATGGTTCACACCCAATAGGAACAGGTAATAGTGTTTTGGGTGAAGAAGCTGGTAATGCATTTACTGGTTCTAATTTATATAACGTAGCTATAGGTTATAGAGCATTAAAAAATTCAACATCAGGTTCAGGTAATGTTGCTGTAGGTTCAAATGCTTTAGAAAACAATACAGTAATTGGTAACATGGCTTTTGGAACCACAGCTTTAAATTTAAACACAACAGGTGAATATAACACAGCAGTAGGCTTGCAATCTCAAGCAATGAATCTTGTTGGCAGTTCAAACACATCATTAGGTTTTCACTCATTAGAAGCTAATCTTAGTGATAACAATGTAGCTATAGGTGTAGAAGCATTAACTGCAAGCACAACAGGAAGAAGAAACTTAGCTATAGGTGCTCATGTTTTAAGAGCTACTCAAACATCATCAGATATTATAGGTATAGGTTACAAAACTTTAAGCCAAGTTTTAACTGGAAATAGCACAATAGATTTTGGTAATAATCAATACTTGCTATCAGCATCAAATGGTTCTTCTACTATTACAGTAACCATGCCAGATAATTTGACTGCTGAAATGAAAAACTTAAAAGTTGGTGATAGTTTAAAAATATTCGGTAATTATCAAGGCGGTATCGGTAAACCTACTCTTGGAGGTAATATTGATGCTATTGTTTTATCTGGTTCAAATACAACTTTTAGCAACAAACTACACACTATTACTTCTCTTATAGGCGGAGACACAGGAAATCAATTTACATTTACCGCAACAGATGGAGCAGGCAATCCTGTCTTAGCTAATGCCTCAGATACTGGAGATGGTGATGATGGCTCTGGATACAACTTACAATCAACTCAATATAACAATATTGCCATAGGTAACTTTAATATGACTGCTGCAACATCAGCAGCTTTTAATACAGTTATAGGAAATAGAGCAGGAAGAAGTTTAACATCAGGTTATTGGAATACTTTAATAGGTCATGCTGCTGGTGAAAAAATAACAAACGACCAACGAAATACCATGATAGGTCAATATGCTGGCAACAGAAATGAATCAAGCTTTAATACTTATTTAGGTCCTTTTAATGCAATGAATCATACCGCAGCAAATGGACAAAATATAGCAATAGGTGCAGGAGCTTATGGAGGTCAAACTGGTACGCAAAATATTAATATAGGTTTAAGTAATATGTTGGCAGGCGGTGATTTTTCCAGAAATATGTGTATTGGTTATTACGCAGCATATAATTTAGGAGCTGATTCTACAGGTACAGGTACTTTTGATTCTGATAATACTTTAGTTGGATTTTTTGCTGGAGGTTATTTATTAAATCAAGATGCTGTAAGAAATGTTGCTATGGGTGTAAACGCTTTAAAAGGAGACTCAAGTTTAAATTATATAGCAACTCCTTTAGGTGCAGGTTTTAATGTAAAAGAATGTGTTGCAATAGGATGCGAAGCTATGTCATCACCAACAGGCAGTAACGGAGATTTTGCTACTGCTGTAGGTTTTAAAGCACTTCACGTTAATAATGGTACATATAATACTGCTATAGGCTGCGAAGCTGGATTAACTAACAGTACAGGAACATTTAATACTTATGTTGGTGCTATAGCAGGAAAACTTGCAAACACAACAGCTAATACTGCGGTAGGTTTTGGAGCTTTATCAGGCTCAAATGGTGGTTCTGGAGAGAATACAGCCATAGGAGGTTTGACTGCTGGCAATCTAACGACAGGTTCATATAATGTAGCTAATGGTGCATATGCATTGTCTGCTAACCTAACAGGTAATAATAACGTATCTATAGGACACAGAACACTCGATGCACACTTAGGTAGTAATTGCGTTGCTGTGGGTAAAGATGCTAGTACAAATGTTACTACATCAGATAATACTATAGCTATTGGTTATAATGCCCAACCTTCAACAAACACAGTCGATAATGAAATTACACTAGGAGATGCAAACATTACTGCTCTTAGATGTAATGTTACAACCATAGCATCACTATCAGACATAAGAGATAAGTCTAATGTAGAAGATTTACCAGTAGGTTTAGATTTTATTAATGCACTTAATCCTGTTAAGTTTGATTGGTCAAGAAGAGATGGTTCTATGGAAGGAGCTAAAGATATAGGATTTATAGCTCAAGACTTAGATAGTGTACAAGATGAATTTAATATTGCAGACTATGCAAACTTAGTTCTTAAAGAAAATCCTGACAAGTTAGAAGCTTCATATGGTAAATTAGTTCCTGTATTAGTAAAAGCTGTACAAGAACTTTCATCAGAGGTTGCAAGACTTAAGGAGTTATTATAATGAGTCATGTTTATAAAGCTATACCATCAATAGAAAAAAATACAAACAATGTAATAATTTGGGAATTATTTGGACTACATTCTGCACCAGGAGCTGAACAAGAATATTATTTTATGTATGATTGTAAAGTACACAATAATGTAAAAGCTTTAAATCAATGGACAAAAGAAGAAATAGAAGCTTTATATCCAGATGGTGTTTTTGCAAATGCTTTTAATAGATATGTGTCTGCAAAAAACGCTGGACAAAATTCTATAGGTCCTGACGATTCGTTTGATATCAATTCTCTATAATTATGCTATCATTAATATTTTAATTATAAGGAGAAATTATGTCTAAAGAAGCTAAACAACAACAGGAAATACCTGTAGATGTTCAAAAAGAATATTTTGAAAAGCAATTAGAAGATTTAAAAAGTAAAGAAGAACAACTTTACTTTCAACTAGACCAAGTACAAAGTGCTAAACTTGTATTTGCAAATAGATTGGACCAAATCGCTAAAGAGGAAAGTCCAATCATTAAACCAGAGGAGTAATCTATGGAAATGTTATTTAACTTAATAGCGATAGTAACAGCTATCGTAACTGTAAGCT